>Ga0209888_1000248_pt1 | contig 33423 bp, 25 predicted proteins | sample OrgsoiDNA_201059_FD_185807 | JGI IMG/M metagenome (GOLD analysis project Ga0209888, IMG submission 185807) | Permafrost soil microbial communities from the Arctic, to analyse light accelerated degradation of dissolved organic matter (DOM) -... | ecosystem: Environmental > Terrestrial > Soil >...
AGTTCCCAAGCGCCCTTTGAATCCGCATTGGAGCCTGAGCCGCTTTTTTGTCCATGCGCGCGGACTTGCTCGATCTGGCCGGATTGCCCCATTTGTATGGCTTGCTCGATCTGCGCGGCTTGTTCGCGAGCCTTCAATTGCCCGGCCTGCATCGCCTCTTTGATTTCTTGCGCCTCGACTTGTCCATTCAAAAAAGTGAACAACGCGCCCTCGGCCTCTCCTTTTTGGGAGCGAAAGCCGCTTTCGTCCGGACTCAACCCCGCCAATCCGGCGGCCAACGCGACAAAGGGCGAGGCATGCTTCAGCGCGGCGTCGCGCGCGCGGTGCAGGTCATAGATTCGAAACGTCATGAGCGTGGGTTGCTGGCGAAAATCATGCTCCGCGCAATCTCCGCCCAGGCCCTCAAACTCCTCCAAATCCACCGACGCCACGCCTTTGCCGAAAAAGTGGCTCTCGACCCAGGGCGCCCGCAGTTTCCAGCGCGCGGTGTCGGATATACCCACCAGCATGCCTTCGGGGGCGAAACGGACCGCCACGACGCTGATGCCCGCTTCGCGAGGATACCCGACTTGCCGGTTGGCGCCTTTGGGCCAGGTCTGCATTTGCTCGCCCAGCGCGGACAAGAACAAGGCCTCCTGCGCGCGCGGCACAAACCCCAGCGTTGTCGTCTGACTGTGCACGGCGGGATTCTTTGCGAGGTCTTCGCTCGGCCACAATTCGGGAACGTTCTTTTCCGCGGGCTCAATCCCTTTCAAGGGCGCTTCTTGCGCCCCGGACAAAAAAGCGATTTGCGCGTCAAACGCCAAGCTCCCCAATGCGGGGATTGTTTGCCGGCGCGTTGAGCAAACCAGCGAATAGTTCAGCGGGTCGCCCCCGCCCACGCGTTCGTCGACGTCTCTGGGCGCAAGGAATCGCGTCGCGGTTATTTTCCCTGCCATTGGATTTCCTTTTGCGCGCAAAGCAACCATGCGCCTGAACGCTCTTTGGGCCGGGTTGGCGTCCCGGCGGGGTTGGTGTTCTGTTTTGGAGCTCTCGTTGTTTTTTTCTTTTTTCGCCCTCTTCTAAACGCCGGGCTTCTTTGCTGCTTTCGCCATCTCCGCGACATCGATGGGCCACATTAGGGCAAACTTCTCCAAAAGCGAAAGCCGTTCGCCGGCGAAAATGAAAAAAACCGCTTTTCGCCTCCTTTTTTGGATTGTCGCGACGCGAGGGCAAGCGCCTTGCGCGGCTTGCCCGGAATCCTTGACACAACGGCGCTTCGCGCGCGAGACGCCCTCAAAGAGAGCGCGGCTTGCGCCCGGTGGCCAGCGGCTCGCTTGCGCCATTCGCGAGACGGGCGGCTGACGTCTTTTGCACGACCGAGCCCAAAGCCTCCGCTTCCTTTTTGGCCGCCCACCGAGGCATTTTTTCAGCGCCGCCCTCTTCGAAGGCTTTCTCAGCCCGCGCGGGATCCGAATGCTCCGCCACCAGATCCGCGCACTCCCACGCGCCGTGCGCGACCACATACTCCATCGCGCTTTTTCCACTGATGTTTTCCGCCAAAATAAAATCGGGGGCCGCGCTCATTGCCAGTTGGACCAATGCGCGAAGCTTGTCGCCCGCGCACTCCTTGTTGCCCACCGCGAGCATCAGTGCGGTTTGCTTGTTCTTGTCCACGGCGCGGAAATCGGCTCCAGCGGCGGCCAGGGCTTTCACGACCGCCAAATCGTTGTGCGCGATCGCAACGAGCAATGCCGTGCGGCCGTCGTTGTCCCGCGTCTCCAAGTCGCTCAGGGGAATCAGAATATCCAAAATCCCCTTGTTTTCCCGCGAGGCGGCCCAAAGCAACGCTGTCTTTCCGTCGCTGTCCACGGCGTTCGCGTCGCTCACGGGAGCCAATGCCGCCACGCACTCCACGGCGTTCGAAAACGCAGCCACAATCAACGCTGTGTCGCCGTCTTCGTCTCTCGCGCGCGGATTCGAGCGCGGGAGCAACGCCCTCACGCAATCGACGTGGCCGCCTTCCGCCGCCGACATCAGAGGAGTGCCCTCGCCGCTGGTCGAGATGTTGAAAAGGCTCGGCTCCTCCGCCGCCGCCATCAACTCTGTCAATCGCGCGAGATTTCCGTCCCAGGCCGCGCGGACCATTTTTGAGCGCAATTGATCCTGGGTCATTGGGTCGATCTTTGCCATAAATTTTTCGAAAAGAAGGAAAATAAATTAACGGACAATGATTGAAACCACCCAATCGGCCACAAAGCGATGCAGCCATTGACATCCTCCCCGCCCTAAAGGACGAGGTTTTTCGCGGCATTTGATAAATCGGGCAATTCAAACCAAATCGGCGCGTTTTCTCGCCCAATGGCTCATTCTCCCACGGGAAGGGGGCCTGGCGCAACGACGGGCTCCCCATTGGCCGTGCCGGAAGCTCCACCACGGTGATTGTGCGACCGGAGGAGCCGGATCGTTCTCAAAATCAGAAACTCGATCCAAAATGGGCGTAAAATGGCGTGAACCCGGTTTGGCCGCGGATTTTGTCGGGCATGCTCCAGCCCGGTCCTCGCCTAACGTTTGACTCTTTTTTGGATTTTTGGACTCCATTTTGACTCTTTCCGCACTTCGCCGCCGTTTCGCTCGAACAGCCCTGCGCCTGCGCATGGGGCTCGATGGCGCGCGCTTCATGCTTTTGGGCTTGGCCCTCAAGGGGTCAGCCTTGGCGCAGCCCTTGGAGGCGGATCCCTTGGGATTCCCCGCTCGGCGACGCGCCGCTTGCCGGCTTGCTGTGAGTTATTGCGCCGGAGCCACGCTTCTGTCGCTCGCATTGTGCTTGTTCGCGGGGTTTTTCTTTGCTTCGAGCTCTGGGGCCCTGATTCCGGGATTGCTGCGCGCGGACGCCGCGGGCATGCCTTTCGCCCTCCTTTTCGGAAAAGCCTGCCCGATCGAGACGGCTGGCTGGAACTCATGCGGCGTGGGCTTTCTGCTCGCGGCGGCGTTTTTCGCGATCACGCCCAAGTCCCCATGGCGCGACTGGCGCAAGCCATTGCGCGCTTGTTTGGCGCAGCCCGCGGGCCAGGAACGCGCGACGCTTGCTCCTGCTCTTCGATGGGCGGTTTCGGACACGCGAGGATGGCTCAACGCCAAATTGCCGCCGCGCCCCTTTTTGGTTCTCTTTTTTGCGCTTTTTCTCGCGACGATGGGTTGGGAGGCTGCCGGCTTTTTCCGCTTCGCCTTCCCCGCAGGAAACTGGCGCGAAGAACTGCCCCATGTTCTTTGCTTTGCCGCGCGCGATAGCTTGGGCACGCTCTTCCTGTCTTGCGCGCTTCCAGCCGCGGGCCTTTCCTATGTCGCCATGCAGTTGGCGCGCTGGGCTCGCGGGCGTCGCAAAATTCATTCGCCCGACACGGCTGCTCAAGCCCCCCAGATCGCGACGGCCAGGGGCTTCTCCGTGGTTCAGCTAACATCGATGGCGGCGGGAGCGTTGTTCATCGTGCTAGCCCCCTATCTTCTTGTGTTTTTGTGGACCCTCGTTTTGGGAGGCGTTTTGAGCACGGGGCTTTGGCTCTCAGCCGGTCGCGAAGCCGCCACCGCCTTCGCCGTGAGCTTTTTCTTCGCGCTGTCTTTGGTTTGCATGCCCGCGCTGTTCATGCTGGCCCTTGGCCTTCCCAGCTTTTGGATTCGCAAGGCCTTGATTGCCCGAAATTGGGCGCCGATTGGGCATCAAGGCCTTTTTTCGAGCCTGTCTGTCGTGGCGAATGCCGCCGCGAGCCTCCAATGGCTTTTTTTGCGCTGCGTCCGAGAGTCGTCACGCCGCCTCACTCCATTCGCTGCGCCCATTGGCGACCGCCGCGCCTGGGCCTCGGTCATTGTTTGGGGCCTGTGCTTCGCCCTGGTCGCCCTGGTCGCCACGGTGATTCACCAGACCGCGGCTTGGCATTGGATGCCTGTCTTTTTCCAGTGCGATCGCCATGCCCTTGAAATTCTTCATTCGGCTGGGCCTCCCACGCGAACCTGGTGCGAGTCGCCGGCTCCGGCCCTCATGTTGCTGTCGTCTGTGTGGGGGGCGATCGCCGCGTTATGCGCCTTTGGCGTGCTGATTCTGGGCGTGGGCGCTTTGGGGTTTTTGTTTGTGGGGGCCCAAGCCGCAAGCAAAAAGCTCACCGCGGCCTCGCAGGTCGCAGGAGCCCATCGTCGCGCGCGCAGCGAAGCGGCTGAGCTCATGGAGGAGATGGCCTTGCCCTTCGGCGATCACTCGGCAGATCCGGCGCCCTCGGCGGAGCGCCCCCCGACACTGGCGCCGCGCAAGGCTCGCCGCTTGTGATGCCCTTGTGGCGAAGATTGCCGTTGCTTGGCTGGGCGGCTGGCTTTCCAATCAACAAAGAGCGCCGCCTGCGCGTGTCTGGCACGTGCCGGACGGCGCCCAATCCACGCGGCCGCCCGAATAGTTTGGGGACAAGACGAAGGTCTCGCCGTTCAGCCCGCTCGTTGTTTGCGCGGTCGCCGTGATGACGCCGGTGTTGTCATAGGAAACGGACGCCACGTATTTCGTCGGCGGCGAGCAATTGGTGCTTGACGGGCCCACGCAAGGCAGATTCGAGGACGCGGCCCCGCCGTTCAAGGCGGCCATGATTTGAGCGTTCGTGGTTGGCGCGCCCACTTGCCCCGTGATGATTTGCGAGGGCGTCAAAAACATGTGCCCCGCGGGCAAATCAGGTTGTCCATTGGGGACCGCCACGCAAAACAACGACGAATTGTTGAAGCAGAAGGGGCCGCCCTCGACAATGCCATACCCCGCTTGAACCAACGACAAGGCCTCCTGCGTGGGCGACACGCCGGCCTCCGCGTCAATCGTGTTCGCGAAGGCGTATAGATTGCCAAAGACCGCGAGTTGGCCGCCTGTGAGATTGACGCCTTGCGAGCCCGCGCTCCCTGAATTTAGCGTGATGGCGTTTCCGGAAATGCAATCCCCCGACACCGCGCATGCCGAAATCGCGGTTTTCGTCGGCGCCGTCGCCAGCACGACTTCGCTGAACTTCGACTTGGTCGAATAATTGTTATAAGCGGGCAGCGCCACGATCATCAAAATCCCGATGATGGCGACCACGACGAGCATCTCCACCAAAGTGAAGGCTCGAAAAGCGCTTTTTTTCGATGAATTTTGGCGTTTTTTTTGACGTGAGGGCATTGCGAGTCCTTTGGCGGACCTCGGGATGAGAGGCGAGTCCGCGGTTTATTTTGCCGTGAAAAAAGAAAGGCGTCGGCCCTGAGACCCTACGCCTCCCCATTTTCTTCTGCAACGCCTCTTGTCGGGCTTTTTTTCCGGTTTTTTTTTCTGCGACGCATCACGCTCCGCGCAAGGGGAAGGGCAGCACATGCCGGATGCTCGGCGCCTGAAGGCTCCACTGCGCCAGCCGATCCACGCCCACGCCGAACCCCGCCACGGCGGGCATCCCCAGCGTCATCGCCCGCAGGTAAGCGGCGTCCGGGGCCAGGGCCTCAGCGCCAGCTCCCGCGCGCTCGGCTTGCTGAATGAATCGATCCGCCTGCTCCGCGCGGTCTCGCAGCTGCGCGTAGCCATTGGCGATCTCCATTCCGCCCAGGAACAACTCGAAGCGATCGCAAGCCTCGGACGCGGCGGAGCCTACTGAATCAGCGGCCTCGCGCGCGGCCAATGGCGACAGCGCCACGGGCTGCCCGACCAAGGCGATTGGATCCGGCGGCAGCTCGCACAGCTCGTCCAGCGCTTGCCAGGGCAACACGGAGTCCGCGGTGTCGGGGGCGTGCCCCGCGGCGCGCAATTGAGCCCGCATCCAGTCCAGGTCGCGCGCTTGCTCCTCGCTCCATCCGCAGGCGACAAGAGCCTCTTCAACGCGCAACGGCGCGAAGGCGCCGGGCGCGCGGCCGCCCGAGGCCAAGCAACCCGCGTTCATCGCCGCCACGCACTGCGCCAAGGCGTCCTGCCCGCTCCAACCCACCCGATACGCCTCCATGATCCAAAACTCCGGGTGATGCCGGCGGCTCAGCCCCTCGTTGCGGAACGCGGGCCCCATTTCATACAAGGCCTCCATGCCGGCCATGGCCAGGCGAATCAAGGCGTTTTCAGGGGCCACCCGCAGCGCCAGCTCGCGCTCCCCGGCTTGCCAACGGCTCATGAAGGGCGTGGCCGCGGCGCCCGAGGCGCATGGCGTGAGAATCGGCGTGGGCGTCTCCCAGAGCCCCGCCGCGTCCGCCCACTGGCGCAAGCCGCGCACCATCCGAAAGCGCCCCTGGATCCAACGCTGCCGGCGCGGGTCGGCGGCCATCGCCATCTCCGGGCGCTCCGCGGCCGTCTCGTCGCTCGCGGGCTCCATCCAGGAGGGGAAAGAGCCTTCGCAGGCCGCGTGGCGAGCCACCGCCTCGCAGAACAAGGCCCGGTCTCCGGAGCGCGTGCTTTCCCACGCCCCGCGCGCCTCGATCAGGTCGCCGCAAACGCACTCGGACAACAAGGCGAAGGACTCCGGATGGCGCTGGCGCAGGGCCGCGATTTGCCAGAGCGCCCCGTCCGCCACCACATCGGCGAAAACAGCGCCCGAACTGACTCGCAAGCGCGACAAACGCCCCCACAGCCGGAGCGGCTCGCCGGCCCCCAACAGGGCCAAACGCTCTTGGGCCACTTCTTCGCGGCTTCGCGCGGCCAACGACGGGCTGGGTGACGCCACAGGAGCCACAGGAGCCACGGGCGCAGCGCGGAGCGCGGAAGAGCGGCCAGCTGGCGCATGCGAAGAGGGCCCTGGCGTGGAGGAGGAATCGTGCCCCGAATGGGAAACGACGGCAGGAGCCGTAGAAGAAACGGCAGCAAAATGATCGATCGACATGGCAAACTCCAAAATTCACAAATCACGAAAGAAAACAGCGAGTGGATTTGGCCAGGGCAATGCAAAAAGCCCCGACCAGGGCTGGTTTCGGGGCTTCGCGAATCGATTTCAGAGCGCGGGGGCTGCGGGCAAGGGCTTTTTTAGGCGACCATGCGCGACAGGGACCCGCGGAGCAATCCGCGAAGTCCCATGCGTTTAAGCGACAGAAAGGGGAAGAGGTTTGAGGTCATGCGACAAGGGTAGCGCGAGGCCGAAAAAAACACAACAACAAAAAAATAAAAACGCGAAAGCGTTTCTGCGGCCTTTGGCTTAGCCCCGCCTCGCGGCGGGCGATGAAAAAGGGCCCCTCTCGGGCCCTTTCTCGCCATCGTCGGGCCAGCGATCCGCAGCCCGCGGCGGCGCCGATCCGCGCCGGCCTCAAAAACCTCACATTCTCAATTTCGGCGGAGCTTCTTTGGCCATGCTCTTCAAATTCTCTTCGGTGTTCAACGCGATCGAGTTCCCCAAAAGCCGCTCCACTCCCTGGTCGTCGAGCCATCCATGCGCGGTCGCCACAAGGCTTTTATGAACAAAATAGGCTTCTTGGTCCCCAAACAACGCGTCGCGCGTCTCCTTCATTTGCTCTTTTGACATGATGATTTTCGCGCACGCCAAAGCCACGAGCATCGTGAACTTCTGCTTCATTGTGGTTTTTGCGGGCAGCAAATCGAGGAAATTCTTGGCCATTTGCTCCTTTTGTGGAAGCAGGGCTTCATGCCAAGCGTGCGACTGGGCCGCCAATTGGATCGTGATGGCATCCCCGTTGTATTGGGTGTGGACGCTGAACAAATCAGCGGCCTTGCGCGTGTCGCCGTTGGGCAGCGCCACCGCCCGCTTCTCAAGATAAGCGCGAACAAGCGCCTCTGAGCTTTCAGCGACCAAGATTTTGAACTCGCCGGCGGAGTCTTTGGCCACGTTGACCGTGCCGATCGGAATCGACGCGTGCGCGTGTTGGGAGAAAGCGGGAATATCATTCATCGATTGAGGTGTCTCGTGGAAATGGTTCGGGGGAGATTTGGAGTCCGCGCGCGAAAAACAGCCGGGGGCTCCATCGGGTCAGCGCATTCCGGCGCCGTTTGTTTTCTCGTTTGCGGCTGATGGGGCGGCCGGGGACTCGCCCTTCGCTTGGGCCGCTCGAAATTGGGCCACATTCAACGCCGCCGGGTCGCGAAGCGCTTGAAGCGCGATGATGGCCGACTCGTCCAGGCCCTCGCCGTCCGCGTCATCGGCGACTTCGTCAAGCTCCGCAATCGATTCGCCGCTGTAAAAGCCACTCGGGTCCCATTGCGCGCGCGTCGCCTGCTCGCTCATGGAAATGCCCAAATCCAGCAACGGCCGCCAATTTTTGCCCTTTTCCCAGCTCTCCTTCACCGCTCCGATTTGCGCGGACGCGCGCAACGCCAACTCCTGCTCGCCGATGTCGGCCAAATAATCCTTGCGGTTTTCCGCGGGCAGCAGCTTGGCGATCGCGCGCGCCGCCAACAGCTTGAACCGCGCGCCGCCAGGCGTCAGGGGCGAGGCGCTCAATTCTGCCTTGCCAGCCAATCCGTCTCGGACCGGTTGATGGCTTTTGCTCCAAGCGCCTCTTTTTGGAATCAACGCGAAAGCGACGGTGTCGCCCTGCGGGCCAAACTCCGTTTTGCCATAGGTGATGTCCACGGAGAACAACTCTGACGCCTTTTGCGAGCGGCCGCTCGAATGCGGGATGTCGATGGCGTTCAAAAAGGCGTTGATTTGGCGCTCGCCCGCCTCGGCCAATTCAACTTTTTTCTCTGAATCAGAGTGGAAAATTTTGGCGGTGGCCAGCTGCGCGGGCTTCCAGGCTTTCGCTGCGTTCCACGGGCTGGGCTCTTTCATCATTTTCGGATTCGGCATAGGGCTCTCTGACGCGAAGTGTTTGGGCGCGGGAAAACGCATTGGCCGGCGCCTTGGTCCTGATGAGGGCGACAGCGTTCACCCCCTCATCTTATCACCTTGCCCAACTCGCCACACTGACCGCCGGGCGGCGGCAATGGCATCGTCTTTTCAACGCCCTCGCGCTTTTTGGGGCTTTGACTCCACGCGAAAAAGGCGTCAAAATGAATGAACCGCCTTGGACGGCCTGGCCTCTCGGGCTGGCTCTCTAACTTCGGCCTCTTTTGTAATTTTCCTTTTGGGCTTTTCATGCCATCTTCTTTGCCGCTGTTTTCTCGCCTCGCCGCTCGCGCTCGGACGCGTTTTTTGGGCGACGACAGCGCGCGAGCCCGCACATGGGCCTTGCTGGACACCGTTTCGGCGGCGTTGCCCTCTCAAATTCCCGCTGAGGAGACCGAGCGGGCATGGGCTGAGCTCGAGCTGTTCGCCGAATCTCGGCCGAAGTCTTTCGCGCCGGAACCGGCCGGCTATCCCTGGGATTTCCCCATTGGCATGTCATCGCATCAGCGGCTTGCCCGAGAAGCGGTGATGGCGCCGAGCGCGAACCCATTTTCCCAGGAACGCATTTTTCTGGCCCTGTTTGAGAAGGGGTTCAGCGAAAATCGCTGGCGCGCCCTCTCTGTTTTTTTGGGCCAGCAATTTTTGCTTCTCACGCCCGCCACGCAGGCTTGTCTGAGCAAAGCAGTCCACCGCGCGCCGCCTGATGTCTTGGCCGCTCTTTGCGGACAGCTTCGGTTTCCCGCAAGTCCCTCCATGGCGCACTCGAGCGACCCAGTGAGGCTTGGCTACCGCTCCACGCTGCTGTGCGCGATCCGCTCAAACAGATCCGCCGCGCAGACCCTCGCGCTGGCCACGCCCGCGCTTGAGCTTTTGTTGCCGGACAATCGCAACCCCGGCGCCGCGGGCACCTGGGGGCCGCAATGGTGCGAGACCGTTTTCGCGCTTTTGGCCGATGAAAGCGGCGCGCCTTTGCGCGGAGCGGCGCTCGCCGAAGGACAACGTTTTTTTTGGAGCGCTTTGGAGACCGGCGTCGCTTGGCAAACCCGACGCAGAGAGACCCCCGATTATGGCGGCCTCGCGATGTGCGCGCTATGGGCTCGCCGCTGGTTGGCGACCCGGCCTGCCGCGCCAGTCTCTCCGCAAGAGATTGATGATTTTTACGCGCGCGCCCTTGTGAAGGCCATCCCCGAGCCTCTGTCCGAAAATAGAGATTCAGCTCCCAATCAATGGAGTCTCCACGAATTTTTTTCTTTTTACGCCAGCGAAGCAATGTATTTGAGCGGATTGCGCCCCGTGGGCCAACAGCCCGATTCGGCCAACATCAAACGAGACGCGATTGAATGGATGTGGAGTTGGGCTTGCGGCGCCTGGGGGGCGGAAAGCGCCCACTCCGTCTTGTCGTCGTCTTTGCCTTTTGCAGACCGCCCTTTGTTCGCGGAAATTGGCTCCATCGAAGCTGCGCGGCAAGCGGCTGAATTGAGAAGAGTTGTCGGCCTCTCGGCGGCCCTTGCGCCTTCGCTTCCCGCCGCTGCTTTTTCAGCGTCTTCCACAAGCAATGAGGAAGCCCGCGAAAAAATTGGCTCCCATGGCGACGGCGATGGGCCGCTGGCGCCGACGCAGGCCCTGGCCGCTCCCGCCCGCAAGGCTCGCCGGATTTAGCCCAGAGCTCGCGCCACCATGATCAACCATGAAAAAAGACCGCCTTCTCGGCGGCCTTTTTTATTGAAGGCGCTCAGGGTTCGGAGCGCCGCCGATCTCAATGCGAGCCAACACCGGGTAATGGTCGCTCGCGAGATCCGCTTCGGCCGCTTGGTCGACCCATGCGCGCGCGCTTTTGATTTCCGGTCCCACCACGATGTGGTCAATCCGCATGCCCTTGTCGCCCGGATGGCGAATCAAAGCGGTTGGCATCGTGGGCAGGCGGTCCTCCGGCGTCACCGGCGTCCAGCCCAACTCAGGGAAAACACCGTCAAACAACAGCTCGCCCGCCACGACGAAACGCTCCACCGACTCACGCGCGGCTTGCGGCTTCATGAAGCGCTCATGGACCTTGACCAAGGACTCGACGTCCACTGGATCGCCCGGCTCCAAAGCGTTGAAGTCCGCCGACAGCCACGCGGGGCCGGACAGCTCGGAAATGAATTGGCGGACGTCTTTGGCGCGCTTTTCAGCCGCGCGACGCGGGTGCGGGTGATATGTGGCGACCCATGCCTCTCCGTCGGGGAAGGCGATTTTCGCGGCCAACAAGCCTCGGTTTTGCGGGCCATCCTTGTGGATCAATTCGCGCCGGACCTCGACGATCGGCCATTGGCTCAGGATCGCGTTCCCCCACAGGCCGTCATAGGCCCCGTAGACGTGGTGCTTGAAGCCCAAAATATCGGCGAAGCACTGGATATGCGCGCCGATTTCGTCGCTGCCGCCCAACGCTTCATTGAGGGTCAGCACATCCGGGCGCGTCCGTTTCACCAGGGCGCGCGCGGCTTCGCGGCGAGCCAAAATGGGCTCTCGGAGGCCTTTTTCGTTGGGCCTGGACAATCCGCCCTCCATCCAGTTCCAAGTCATTGCGGTGATGGTCATCTTTTCTTGCCTTTTGCGGTTCCACTGCGCGCCTAGCGGCGATTTTTCACGCTTTTTCCGCGCCAAGCGCATCGGGTGGCTTTTCAGCCGGTCGCCTTTTTCAAGGCCTCCGCGCTCATCAGGAATCACTCTAATACGAATTTATACGAAAAACAAGCTTTTCGCTCGATCGTTCGCAAATCGTTTCAGAACGCGCGCCGCGCGTGAAAAGCGACGCCGCTGGCGTATTCTCTCACAAAATGACTCATTTTGGTGAAAAACAAGAAATCGGGCTGTTTGTCGCGTTTTTGTTCGCCAGGTTTTTTCTCACAGCAGATTGCCCCTCCTGAAAAAAACGAAGGCCCTGAATTCGTTCGCGCGAATTCAGGGCCTCGGTGAAAATGGCGTTTAATGGCGAAATCTTTGTCCATGGATCTCGCGGCCTTCGCCACGGCGCCTAATTTTCATCACCAGCAACTCGATGGCAAGAATTTTCAGGGTCGTGTGCGCGGTGAACAACAGCATCATGTAGGCGGTGGCCAGCCCCCTTTCGGCGTCGGGGGGGAGGCAAATCAATTCCTGAGGGCCGACGGTGTCCCGACAAAGTGATTCTGCAAAGGCCGTGGGCATCACAAAATCCCACGCCACGCCAAATGCCTCAGCCATGCCCTGAGGCCAATGGCTGATGATATGAGCAAAAAACGGCACGCAATAGCACGAGCCCGACAAAACCAGCGCCGCCACAAAAGGAAGTCCAATGCGCCGCAGGATGGTCCGTTTCGCCGAGGTAAGGGCTGAGGACCGCCCCGGCGCCGACGAGGAGCCAAGCGGGAGTCTGCGAGCTTGGCGGAAAACGCCGATTGCAAAACTCAAACAGCCGACCAAGCCTGTCCACAAAAACAACCACGACAAGTTCGATCTATAGGTTAGTGGCTCTTTTGCATCTAGCGCCAGGCTGCTGTGATCGCGAGGCAAAATAACCCCGGCCTGGGGCGCGACGTCGTTCCACAAGCTGCCGTGATCGCGAGGCAAAATCACTCCCGCCGGCGACACGATGTCGCTCCAAAATTGAGCGTGATGAAGCCAGCCGTCGCTCACGAACCCCAACGCCCGAAACGCAATCCACGGCGCGTAAATCACCAATTCTGGAAGCACGAGGACCAATAACGCGCACACGCAAAAGTCGCGCGCGCCCAGCGGCTCAGGGGCGGCCATTCGTTGAAAAAAGGAAGAGCGCATGAGGCCTCAAAGAAAAATGGGTCAGTGGTTGGGGCGGACGGCCAAGGTCGCGGCAGGCTCGCGCGCTTGCTGAGCATGCTGCAGGGCGCTCCTGATCGGCGTCCTGGCATCCGAACCGGCGAAGGGTAGCCGACAACGCCCTGCGTGGCAAGGACGGATTTTCGCGACGCGCTTTGCCATGACAAGCGGGTAGCCGACGCGCTGACGCTCGCACGCCTCTGAATCCACGCCCCCAATTTTGTGGACAAACGACCAGCAAGGCCGCATGCGGGCCGCCCGAGGCTTAGACCCGGCGCGCGCCCAACACGGACTTTTTTGCTCCGTCGCTCGCGCGGTCGTCACTGATGGGCACCCCTTCATTTGCTTCGGCGATGGCCGATCGCAACTGCGCGGCCTCCCGCTCTGCCTGCATTCTGTCGAAAATTGCGACGATTTCCTCATGGCCGTTTTCACTGGCCAGGTCTCGCGCGCTCTGGCCTGAATAAGACTTCACGGTCCAATCGCAGTCGGGAACAAGGGCCTTGAAGATTTCCGCTTTGCCGCTTTCGGCTGCATGCAAGATGGCGGTCAAGCCCTCTTCGTCGCGCGCGTCCGGGTCGCTTCCCGGCAACAACAAGGCGACGCCCGCTGGCCCAAATCCTGACGCGGCGTGAATCAGAGCCGTTTGCCCATATTTGTCGCGCTGGCGCAAATCGCAGAAGGGAATCAAGGCCCGGCAGCAGTCCACGAAAACGTCATTGGCCTCCACGGCCCCAATTTGGTGCGCCGCCATCATGAGCGCGGTGCATTCTTCGTCATGGCTCGCCAATGTCGCGTCGGCTCCCGCCGCCAAAAGAGTTTGGACCAACTCAAAATGCCCGGCTGTCGCGGCCTTCCACAACGCCGTTTTTTGGTTTTCATTCCGAAGGTTTACATTCGAGCAAGCAATCAAGTCGGGCATCAGCTTGACCCCCTCTCGCCAGGTCAACACACCCTCGGTGAAATCCAGTCTTTTGGCAGAAGGCCCGGCGTGCGCGCTCAACCTCATGAGAGCGGTCTCCCCTCTTCGGTTTTGCGCGTTGGCGTCCGACACCGGCAGCAGCAGCCTGGCGCATTCAAAGGCCCCCGCGGCCACCGCGGCGATCAAAGGCGTCGCAAGGTCCGCCCCCCGCCGCGAATCCGTGGGCGCGCCCTGCTTAAGCAACAGATCCAAAGCAACGCTGTCGAGCATTCTCACGGCCGTGAAAAGGGCGGTTCCCAAACGCTCTCTGGCTTCCTCATTGTTCGTTTGGCTCATGACATTTTTCTCGTTTTTTCGATATGCCGCGGCGAATGCTCACGGGCAATTCCTGCGCCGGCCGCCACGCCTGATGGCGTCATATCCTGCGGCCGGCTGGCGTGGCGACGGTCGCTGATTGGCCTTGCGGCCCTGGCGATTTCCCCGCGCCCACTTCTGAGGTGGCCTCGCCCCCTGGGCTCGCGGCGGCTCCGGAGGCCCCCAGCCCCGCTGCCTTTCGAATTTCCATGGCTTGCAAATGGGCCGCGAAGCGCGGAAGCGCTTTTGCTCTCTCGTCGTCGCTCTTGGCAATCCGATAAAACACGCGTTGCGCGATCGAAGGGGAGGCCCAGAGGGCCGCCGCGTCAATGTTCGCTCGTTGGTGATGATGCGACGCCACGCTCAGTGTCTCATCGGCGACCGTGCGCACAAGGCAATCCGGATAGGCCGGCTGTTGGGGTTCGCTTTCAGACGCCGGGTTTTCCGCAATGAGCGGCATGAGCAAATCAATGGCCTTTTCGCCCCCGCTCCGCGCCGCGGCCACCCAGGCCATTTTTCGGGCAGCGCCCGCCATTTCTGGCCGGCCCAGCCATGGAGCCAAAGCGTGAACGGCCTCGATTCTCCAGTTGAACGCCGCGTGCTCCGTGGCGACGTCAATCAACTCTTGCGGGGTGGGCCCATCGGGCGTGAAACCGTTTACTCTGATTAAATGGGCGAAAACCTTCCCCTCTCCGTCGCGCGCGGCGTGCGCCAGAGCCGACATGCTCGAGGCGTCGGTCTCTCCAAGGGGCGAGAGCGCGGCAAGGGTGTCTATGATGGCAATGGAGCGTTCCTGGGCATAAACGCCACACGCCGCGCGCATCAATGGCGTGCGGCCCTTTTTGTCCCTCTGCGACAAATCGCTCACCGCGATGAGTTTTTCGACGGCGTGAATGTTCGCGACTTTCGCGGCGACCATCAGCGGGGTTTCGCCTTCCGAATTTTGCGCATTTGGATTGGACAACGGAAGAAGAAAATCGACAAACTCTTCTGACCGCCCGCGCTCTATTGCCTTTGTCGGATCAAACGGATAGCTTGCGGGGCCGAAATATTGGTTGGCGTTCTTCACCTGCTCGCCCGTGATCGCGCGGATCGCCGAATGCAGCAACGTGCTTTGCGTTTTTCCCTGAGATTTCCCCAAATCGATCTTTCCGCCCAAAAAAGCCAATGAATTCAAGCAACAGTGGCGGATGCAATGCCCAGCGGCTTGCCATGCCCGCTCCTCCAGCATCGCTTCTTTTTCCGCCCTTTCTTTCGGCGCCAAAACGGCGAACGCCTCGACCGCTTTTTCGGCTGCGGCCCAAGCGCTCGGCAAATCAAACAAATCGCGGTTTGAATAACTGACCTTGGGGAGCTCCGCGAGATTTTCGCACAGGCGGTCCGCTTCCCGTGACGCCGCTTCGATCGCTTCCGGGCCAATGCCCGAAACCATCCCGTCGGCCGCCGTGGCGTCCGCGGCGCTCGGACCGCTCGCCGAAGCAACGGCTCGGGCCGAATTCTGGGAGTGAGTGGCGGAAGCGGGCAATGGCATGGCGGGTCGGAGCACAAAAGAAATGGAAACAAAAACGACAACAAGAAGGGAAACGGAAACGCCGTCCCCCAACGGCAAAGTTGTCCAACCGCAAAGAAAAAAGCAAACCACCAAAAACCAGGCGTGCCTCTATTCTATCCTGCGCGGGTCCTTCCCGCCAGCGCTTGGCTATCCCTGAGGCGCAGCGGTGGCCACGCTTTCGTCGCCCAAGGCCTCAACGCAGCTTGCGCGGCGACATTTCAATTCTCGCGGCCTGGCTTGCTTCGCGCTCGTGGCGAACGCTCGCCCAACCGCGCGCGATTCCCGCCGCGGTTTTTTCATTGCCCGCCGCTTGCGCCTTTTCAATCGCGCGATCAACGTCGGCCCCGCCAACGGAGGAATCGTGTTTGGCCAGGACAGTCAGCAACGCCTCATAAGCGGTGTCATCGAGAGCGCCCGATCCATAAATCGCCAAATTGTCCAAAACGCTGTTCCCGTTGGGCGCTTTGCGGTGAATGCCCTCGCCATTGGCGACCAAAGTTGGAACGGCTGTCGGGTGGCCGAATATGAAGGCGTAGTCAAGCGGCCGCAACCCGTTGCTCTCCGCTTGGTCGATGCCGCAGGGCAGCGCGAATCGGGTGAGGGCTTTCAGCGTTTCGAAAACCCGAGGCGTCATGGGCTGCGGATTCATCAAAACCGCATGCAGGGGCGTGTAATTCTGAGCGATGAAAGAAACCGCGCGTTTTTTGCGCGAAACATGATCGATGCCCGAAGAGATTGACGCTTGGCTGCCGTTCATCAATGGGAATCCCCGCTCCAGCAGCAGTTGAGCGCAGGGTGCGTTGCCTTCGTTCAGCGCATGCATCAGCGGAGAGTCGTGCGGGCCGCGCGGGATCGGCAGCTGGCCATTCAGGGTGGAGTTGAGCAGCGTGCGCAGGACAAAATGCCCGTTCGCATGGTCATAGGCCGCCGCGCACAACGCGTCGAACTTCCCGTCCAGCGACACCGGCGCCCCATGCTTGATCAGCGCCGTCACCTTGCCCGAGTCTCCGCGCTTGGCTGCCAAGTGATAAGCGGTCTCGATCGCGCGAGAATACTCATCTCGCGAAGCGCCTTTCAGAGAAGCCGAAATTCCCGCAAAATCCCATTTGTTCAAAGCTTTTTTAAACGCCTCCACGCGCTCATCGCGGCCGACAAAACGCGCGATCAAGTTGAAAAAACTGGGTCGAGGAATCATTGCGTTCGGGTTGCGCGGCGCGGAGCTTCCGAGCTGGGATTGAATGGGCATGGACAAACCTCAAAAATGGGAGACTGACCGCCGTTCTTGGCAATCTTTTCCATTTTCTCGCGAGCCCTCCCGCGGCGCAAGGGCCAGCGGCGTTTTCCGCGGCGTTTCGCGAAACAGGGGCTCAACGGTCCGGCCTCTCTCCGGCGCGGCGTGTCTCGCCCCTTGCTTCTCCAATCCATCAACCCGTCAACTCAGCGCGCTCACCGGCTCGACGCTCAGGGCCGCGGTGTCCTCATTGAGGATTTCGGCCGTTTTCTGCTCCTCGACCGACGAGCACGCCACCAAAAGGCTGCACGACAGCCGATCCAGCAAATTGGCGTTGCCGTTGCCGCCCCACCAGCGCGAGAGCCCCCGCCGGCACCGGTGTCCCACGATGACCAGGTCGGCGTTCAGGTCTTTGGCCAACGCGGCGATTTCGTCGACCGGCAGCCCGTGCGCGAAGTGCCCCGTGGCTTGAAGCCCGCGCGCCTTCAAGGACGCGACGCCTTCGGCGAGCACTTCCTGGGCGGAAGCCTCGAACTGGCTGCACGCGAGGTCAGTCAGGAGCCCCGCGCTGTGCGCGATTTGCGTCCGGGTGTCCAACACCGCCAACAGGTGCGTTTGCGCGCCCAAAACGCGCGCGAGATCCGCTCCTTGCCGCAGCGCCTTGCGGCCCTCTCGGCTGCCGTCGTAACACAATAGAATGGTTTGATAGCTGCCCATGGCGGTTCTCCGGTTCGTCGAGCCGCCCCAAGCCCGAAAGCCCTGACGCGCTCATTGAGGGCGGCGCGCAGCGCGCCGTTTTTCGCATCATCGAATGGCCGCGATTTTCCCGCAAGCCCCGGGGAAACCCGACGAGACGAACTGGCTCCCAGGCTATCGCCCTTGGATATTCCCCCCGCGAATTGAGAGGCCGCGTCGTGGCCCTCAACGCAGTGAACGGAGACTCCTCATTTGCCCACTTTTCCTATCGAGTGGTTCCGTGAGATCGACAGCCCTTTTTCGCGCATTCTGTCGGCCCTTTCGTCGCCTTGGCGGTTTTTTGGTTGTCTTTGTCCTTCTCCGCCTGCATGATCGCCCAGCCTTTTGTCGCTTTTTTCTCCCCACGCCCCTCTCAGGAGCCACTGCATGAGCAAGCCCAAAGAAGCCCGAGTCGTTGTCTACAACCGCCCCGCCGGCGGCTGGGGCTCCGTCCAAGCCGTGGAGGAGATTTTGCGGGGCGAAAAAGTCATCGCCAAAGGCGCGCGCGTCCTTTTCAAGCAAAACAAGCCGGGCGGCTTCGCCTGCGTGAGCTGCTCGTGGGCAAAGCCCGCCGACCCGCACCTTTTCGAATTCTGTGAAAACGGAGCCAAAGCCACCGCTTGGGAAATCACCAGCAAGCGCGCGACCCCGGAGTTCTTTGAGCGGCACACGCTTTCCGTCTTGGAAAAGTGGAGCGATTTGGCTCTCGAATCGGAAGGCCGCCTCACCGAGCCGCTCAAATACGACCCGCAGTCCGATCGCTATCTGCGCGTCTCTTGGAAGCAGGCCTTTGAGGAAATCGGCGCCGAATTGACCGCTTTGCGCCTGTCGGACCCGAAAAAAGTCGTTTTTTACGCCTCGGGCCGCGCCTCCTTGGAAACCTCCTATATGTATGGGCTCATGGCGCGCCTTTACGGCAACAACAATTTGCCCGACAGCTCCAACATGTGCCACGAGAGCACGTCCGTGGCGCTTCCGCAAACCATCGGGGTGCCCGTGGGGACGGTGACGCTCGAAGACTTTGAGCACACGGACGCCTTTTTCTTCTTCGGCCACAACACCGGCACCAACGCCCCGCGGATGCTGCACCCGCTGCAAGAGGCCCGCAAGAGAAACGCGCAGATCATCACTTTCAACCCCATCAAGGAGCGCGGGCTGGTGAGTTTCGTGAATCCGCAGTCTCCGAAGGAAATGCTTTCTCCCACGCAGACGCCGATCAGCACGCAATATCACCAAGTGAAAATCGGCGGCGACATCGCCGCGGTCTCAGGGCTCTGCAAAGCCCTGATCGAAGCGGACGACCGGGCGCAAATTCGGCGCGAGCCGCCCGTTTTGGACCATGCCTTCATCGCCGAGCACACGCATGGATTTGAGGAATTCAAGGCCTCCATGCGCGCGGCGACCTGGGAGTCGATCGAGTTGGCGTCAGCCCTGACGCGCGAGGCCATTCAGTCCGCGGCCCAGGTCTACGCCGACGCCAAGGCGGCCATGATCCTTTATGGGATGGGCATCACCCAGCACCGCGAGGGCGTCCTCGCCATCCACATGCTCACCAACCTGATGCTCCTGCGCGGGAACATCGGCAAAAAAGGCGCCGGAATCTGCCCCATCCGCGGCCACTCCAACGTCCAGGGCCAGCGCACCGTGGGCATCACGGAAAAGCCCGAGCTCGTGCCCATGGAAAAATTGCGCGAACTGTATCATTTCGAGCCGCCGCAGGAAAAGGGGCTCACCACCGTTGAAACGTGCGAGGCCCTCCGCGACGGCCAATTGACGGCGTTCGTGGGCCTGGGCGGCAACTTCGCGCGCGCCATCCCCGACCAAGGCGTTTTGGATCCGCTCTGGAAGGACGTGCCGCTCACCGTGCAAATCGCCACAAAACTCAACCGCAGCCATGTCCTGCATGGGCGCGCGGCGTATTTGCTGCCGTGCCTGGGCCGCATCGAGCGCGACGGGCAGGAAACGGGCGAGCAAATCGTGACGGTCGAAGACAGCACGGCGTGCATCCACTCCTCGCGCGGAATGGTGGAGCCCGCCAGCGCCAACCTGATGTCCGAGCCCGCGATCGTCGCCGAGCTCGCGAAAGCCATCCTGCCGCCCAATCCCTCCATTGACTGGGACGCCTGGGTGGCGGACTACTCCCTGATTCGCGACGCGATCGAAAAAACGTATCCGGAGCAATTCAAGGGCTTCAACGAGCGCATGGACCAACCTGGCGGCTTTCACCGCCCGATCGCCGCGGCCCATCGCGAATGGAAGACCAAAAACGGCAGAGCCAACTTCATGGTGCCGGACGGCTTCGGCGAAGATCCGGACATGGACTTCGAGGGCGCCTGCACCCTGCGGCTCATGACCACGCGCGGGGACTCCCAGTTCAACACCACCGTCTATTCCCTGGACGACCGGTTCCGCGGCGTCTTCGGCACGCGCGACGTGTTGCTCATGAACGCGCACGACATCACGCGCTTGAAATTGACCGAAGGGGAAATGGTCACCGCCTGCACCGTGTCGGACGACCAGGTGGATCGCGAAGTCAAAGGGCTGCGCGTGCACGCCTTTGACATCCCCACGGGTTGCGTCATGGGCTACTATCCGGAGTGCAACCGGCTGATCCCGATTGCGCACCACGCCAAAGGCAGCCAAGTGCCAGCCGCCAAAGCCATTCCCATTCGGTTGAAGAAGGTTTTGTCGACAGCGCGCGCATGATCCTCACGATGGGGCTGTGTCGGTTTTTGGACAACAAAAAAACAGTGGTTTTTGGCCACTGTTTTCTTTTTTTGACCCAAGCCTTTTTATCCAGGCTCTGCCCATCTATTGCCTTCAAACGGCTGGACCGCGTGGAGCATTGTTTTGCTCGTCGCTCTTGATAGGGTCATTCGCGCGGGCCTGGCGTCGCGCCGCGAGATTTTGCGTGAATCCGACGCCCTTCCCCCCCAATATTTGGTCAAGCCGTTGGTCAACATTTTCACGGCTTTCTTTTTGCGCTCTTTGGATGCGAACAATTTCAGCCTCGCGAGCCTTTCTTGCAATCTCCCGCGCTTGCTGCTCCTCGGCCATCTGCTTGCGCACGGCGTTCATTGCGTGATCGCGGGCGGCCGCCCTCTCGGCTTGGGCCGCTTTCTCCTCTTGCGAAACGGGAGTTTTCGCGATCAGATATTCAGCCAATGACATATTCGCCAAAGCCGCTTCCATCTCCGCCTTGCGAGCGGCGCCATTGAATCCCGCATTGATTTTGTCGCGATGGAGCCCTGCGGATTGGGTTTCTGCGCGAGCATTGTGCTCCTCCGCGAACTTTAAACTTGGGCCATATCCCGCCACCTGATCGGCGATGTTTTGGGTCCACGCGCTCAGCGCACGGTCATTTTTTCGCACAGAAATGCCCTCAGGCGTTTGGAGAGCCGCGTTCCTGATTGCGCGCATCAAGGTCGTTTTGACATCTAGGGTCAGCTCGCATCCCTGCTCGGCCGCGAACACTGATCCCGCTTGGTCAAGGCTTGCCGGAGTCTCGCGCAGCGCTTGCGCTTTCGCCTCAATTGCTGACTTCGACGGGGCGCCATGGCGGCCACTGCCGAACAAAATTTCATGCATCTCGATTTTGCCCTCCACAGCCCACTGGTTGGCCAGGTCGGCGTTAACGACGCAGTAAAAGCTGGCCACGTCGGGAGATTCAAAATTATGCAGTCGCGCCAGCCCCGAAAACTCCTTGGCGTTCAACATTTTTTGCAGACCCTTGCCGAACAACTCCGCCGCAAACAACTCTGCCGCAAACTCTTCTTGACGAATCTCCCAAGCCGTGCCTTGTCCGCCAGGCTGCACGGCGAGCCGCACCGTTTCGCCGACAGCCAACATCGCCTCGACCGTGAGAATCGCCAGCTTTTCAATGCGAGCCTGTCGCTCGGCCGCAGTTTCCACGGGCAAACCGACGGCTTGGAAGGCGCTGTTCGTTTCTGCCGGCATCGGCGTAACTTTGTTTTGCGCAACCAAAGGCTGTTTATTTCCTTGCGCGGGTTTCCCTTTCAAAAAATCAAAAAATCCCATTTACAGCTCCTGTTCTCTGTGTGATTCATTGGCGTGGACTCGCCGTGAGCGAATCTTCCATTATTTCATTCGTTTCAGTTCTCGGCGGTCACAAAGCTTTTGTCTTTCTCGCCACGGGGGCCTCGGAAGGCGTCATTTGCGGGCTGGGCAATTCAGCGCTCAATGCTCGATTCTTTCGCTGCGCGGCGAGTTTTTCAGCCAACGGCGCGCCGTTTTCCGTCAAAAGCCGCTCAACCGCTTCGCAAGCCGGTTTGCTTTGCGCGATTTGATACTCCGCGAGGCTCATGTTCGCCAACGCGGCTTCCAGTTCTTGCTTGCGAAGAGCTCCTTTGAATCCAATGACCCCCTGGCTTTTCGCTCGCTCTTCCCCATATCTGTTTTGAAAATCCAACTGCGGGCCATATCCGGCGATTTGGTCTCCAATATTTTCCCACCAAGCCTCTTGCGCTCGCTCATTGGCTTTCGCGGCGACGCCCGCCGGCGTTTTTTCCGACAAAAATCCAATCGCCTGCGCCAGCGCTTTTTTGATCTCCATTTGAAGCTGGCCCACCGCCTCGGCGGCTCGCACCGATCCTTCATGATTTAGGCTTGCGGGGCTATTCCGCAATAAATGAGGGTGTCGTTCGGATTGGGCCAGACGCTTCTCTGATGCGGTCGCCCCCTTTTGGAGGCCGCGATCGCCGCCCAGATAAATGTGGCCAAACAAAATGTCGCCCAGCTCCGAGTCGGCCTTCATCGACCACTGGTTTGCCAAATCGGCGCTCAAAATCTCACAAAAGACAACGATGTCGGGACGCTCAAAATTTTGAAGATCCCCCAACCCGGAAAAATCCGGAGCCTTCAGCTGCGTTTCAAGTCCCGTTCTCAACACCGAGTCTTTGAAAACTTTCTGAGCATCTTTTCCGGCAAGCGCCATCGCTGGATTCATTTTCCAAACCTTCAACACGGTTTCGCCAGCGCTCATAATGGCCTCGGCGGTGAGAATCGCGATATTTTCAATGCGCGCCTGACGCTCTGCCGCCGTTTCTTCTATTGCGGGCGCGGCTTGCGCGACGATTTTTTCGGCGCCAGATGCCCCCGATCCGCCCTCATTTACAGCGGATTCAGACAGCGCCGGCTGGGTGGCCGTTTGTTTCCGAGCGTCGCTTGCTGCCCACTCGCCCGCCTTGCTTTTCAAAAAATCCAAAAGTCCCATTTCAAGCTCCTGTTCTCTGTATGTTATTCATTGGTTGCGACTCGCCGTGAGCGAATCGTCCATTCGTTTCAGTTCTGGCGGTCACAAAGCTTTTGCCTTTCTCGCAACGGGGGCCTCGGAAGGGGCTTCGTCAGGCGTGGCGGCCCGCGTGGCGGCACCGGTTTTTTGGCTCGCGAGCATTTCCCTCATCTCCATTTGCTCGATCGCGGCCAGCGCTTTGCCGCGCAGATGCTGAGGGAATCCGGCTTCGATGTCGTGGCGCAATGCGCGCGCTTTTTGTTCGCGAATGACCGGCGCAAGCGTTGAGCGTTGCTCTTCGCTCATTTTTGCCATCAAGCTTTCCGCCATGACGCCCGCAATGAAGTTCAACCCTGGCGCCACAGCCTCCGTGGTGTACTCGATTCCGCGGGCCAGGTGAGGGTATGTGACCATGGAGTCTGGGTGAGACACAAGCCTCCCGTTATTTTTTTCACCGCGGCGAGCAAACTGCCACATTCCTTTTTGGCTCGGACTCGGTGAGAGAACCAAATGGTTTCTGTGCAGCCATTTCGCGAAGCCGACCAGAGCCTCGGCGCTTGTGCTGCTCGTTCCGCCGAGAAGCGTGGGCCTAAAGGCTGAGTCCACTGCTGCTTTGTGTTCGTCCGAGTAAAGCGACGCCATGTTGATTCGACGCGAAGACCCATCAGAAAACCAAGCCCGCGCTTTTTGCGAGGACACGAACTCGGAGTTGCTGTTTTCGAACTCCACCGCAACCACGCCAATATCCGACAGCGGCAACATTGTTTTGTCAGTTGCCTCGGGGTAAAGGTCCGGCAGAAGCCAATCCGGCGCCTCGGCGTCCCATGGCAAGCGGTTCTTCACACCCATCGCGACCAGAACACGCAAAGCAAAATTTTCCATTTTCAGGCTCATCAAAAACCAAATTGGCTAGCAAGCGGCTTATTTCGAGCCCATTTCGGCGCTCATTCCATGCATGAATCATTTTCCCACCCGCCGGCGCGCTTGGCAATCGCGTGAGCTCGCCCACCACGTTTGTCGGATCAACGGAAGTCGAAGGAAATCGCTCGAAGGGGCTTTCTCCATTGCCGCGCGGAGAGAAACCGCCTAAAATAGGTTGTTGGTTTTGAAGAGGCCGACGCAGAACGGGCGCCAGCCATCCGTGCTCCCTTTTTTCGCTTCGAAGCCCAAAAACGCTTGCTGGCACCCGCGCTTCGCGCCTAATCTCGACGGATTGCAAACCGGCGACGCCGCTATCTGCCTCCCGCAGACCCAACAACGTCCGCCAAACCGTTCGCCCACAAAAAAAACCATGATCAGACCGCCAGACCTCGCAAACACTGCTTCAAGCGCACCGACGCTCAGTCGGATGGCAAAGCTTTCGGCGTGGTTTGCGACCCGAAAAAATGTCCAACCCAGTTTTTTTCGCTCCCACGACGCTTCGCCCGCAAGCGAGGACTCCGCGCACGCGCCTCTGCTCGCGCAACCGGCCACCCTGTCGGCTCTTTCTGGCTCAAAAACCGAAGCCATCGTGGGCCCTTATCTGGACGCGGGCGACGGCTCTCTTTTGGAATGGCTCAAGGTTGACTTCTCCGGCCGAGCCGCCCTGGTCGCCGAATGCGCCGCGTGGATGCTGAGCGAAGCGCGCGCTCCATTTCATGACGAAGCCTCTCGGCGACTGATTCGCCGCGCCGCGCGCGCCACCGAATGTGCTTTTTCCTATGCCCAGAGCGAAATTCGCCACACCGCGGAGCACGATATTTTGCTTGCGGCCCTCGTCGAGCGCGACGCATTGGCGTTTGAGCCATGGTCCGTTGAGAGCCGAATTCACGCGATGCTCACCACATTGCTGGACGCGCGCCTGGTCGAGCGTTTTTTGAACGCGCAGTGGCCGGTTTACGCGTTGTCCGCCAATTCCTCGGCTCGCCCAAGCGTCCAGCGGCAGGGCTTGGGGCTCGTCATGCGCGAAGAAATGGATGTTTTGCGCTTGCGCCTTTTTTTCGTCCACAACTCTCCCGACGCGACCGTCCAAGGACATGGGCCCCAAAAAGCGCTGCAAGAAGCGGCGAGCCGAATATTCCCCCCCGTTTCACCTGAACAAGCGTTGGCGCTCCCGTTTCAAGACGCGTTTGGCCCGACGATCGCCAATTTGTCGCACGCCGCGCGGTTCGACAAATCACGCGTGGACGCCGGAGACGCCTTGGGGAGCTCCGCGGCCTTGGCGACCGCCGCCAACGCGGCCGTGCCGGCCGCCTCCGCCTACCCCGCTCACCGAATCGACGCGCCGCTCTCCAAGCCCTTTTTCCATGAAGCGCACACGACGCGCCCGACTGCCCGAAAGCGCGCCGCGGAATGGATGGACAAGCAGTGGGCCGAGCAAGTCGCTCGCGGGGTTCCCGGGGCGATCGGCGCATGGGGCCATTGGGCCCTTGACTGGCATTTGGATCACAAGGATTCTTTGATCAGCGCGCCGCCTGGATTCAACGCTGCCCTCCAATGGAGCCCCGCTGGGCTCGCGAAGTTGGAACACGTTGATTCGCGCGCGCAATTTCTGCGGGCGGATGGCCGCGACGCTTTCGCCGGCGACCCGAACGTCCAGGACTTTCTGGATCAGATCAAGTTCTCTTGGGCCGAAGCCGCATGGGGGCGAGACGCCGCGATGGCCGCTTGGCCCACTGTGGGCCGGGGCGCTTTGGGCTCCGCTATCGAGGACGCCTTGGCTTTGCGAGACACCGTGGCGCCCGCGGCGTCATTGGAAAACGACGTTTTGGTCGTAGAAAAAGCGCAGCCTCGAATCGCCAAAACTCGGCTTTGATCGATCGCGATCGGCGCCGTTTGCACGTTTGCCAAGCGTTGCCCAAATGGGTGGAGGATTAAAACTTTGGCGCGGAGCTTAGTGAGTCCAAAACGCTCGACGCGCCAACCAAGCAAACGCCCAAAACACGGCTCCAGCCAGTGCGTATGACGGCGCCTCCCAGCGTTTGAGCGGCGAACGCCTCATCAGCCCCGATCCCAAAACGACGCAGGCTTTTGCCCAAAGCCCAAGCCCCATGGCGAAAAGCCAAAAAGGCATGATTGACATCGGCGAGGATGAGAAGACAGGCCTTTCCTGGTTCAAATGCAGAGGCGTTGGCGTTTGAGCCACGACGCCGTGGGCCAAGGGCGCAAGCAACGCCCACCCAATCAGTGAATGAGCAAAAAAGCCAATCTTTTTCATTGCCCTCCCCCAAAAAAATAAAAACATGCGCGGACGACATATCTTTTTCACAATCGCCGCGTCTTGCGCGCCGGCGGACTTTCCGCGCCCAAAACGTTTTGGCCTATCGCTTTGCCAATCCTTGCCCCTTCATCGCTTGCCGCGGCGCTCGGGGCCAAGGGCTGAGCCATCGCCTCGTGCAACTGCGCGGCCTCCTCGCGAGCCAAACGGTGGGCGCCCGCCTGCAAGCTGATCGCGGCGATTCTTGCGCCAGCGACTGCTGCGAGGGCGCCAATCCATCGGGAGACCGCAAAAACAAACCCGATCAGCGCCAGAATGAGGCTCATCACCACTCCGCCCAAAAACAGGGTTTGCGCGCCAATTACGCTAGGCCAGGGCAGGGCGCAGTCGATGGATGACGGAGCCAGAGAATTTCCCACCCAAGAAGGGCCGCTTCCTAATTGCCAAGTCGTTATTTTCCATGCCACGAAAAATTTCGCGCTCTCCATGAGCGCAAAAACAGTCAGCGCGGACAACTCTCGGCCCCGCCAAGACCAAAATTTCAGACCATTCAGCAGCTCGACCAACGCGCCACGAGCGCCGTTTGTCGCGTGAGCCTTATGCATTGCCATCAGCATCCTTCGAAAAAAGCCTGGCGCGTGGCACACTCGTTTTTTTATCCAATCTGGAGCTCCGGGCAATTCAACCCATCCAATATTCAACACGACGAAGCCCATCACGCTCAAAAAACACAACGCAAATGTGGATCCGTTGTTCAACGCGGCGGCCCCTCCTTCTTGCAGAGAGAATGGAATCGCGCTCCCCAACGAAAGATTTTTGCTGGCCAAAATCCGCACAATTTTCTGCTCCACAAAAGGGATGAGCATCGCAAAGGCAAAAACAGCGACAAGGAGGGCGTCAAAGCTTCTCGCCGCAAGGCTTGCCCGAATCGAGGCCGATGCAGAACGCGTTACTTTTGCATGGTGGATTGATCGAGCAACAAATCGAGCAACAAAAACAGGCGTTTTTTTTGCCCTGTCCACCAGTCCGTAAAGAACAATGGCCGCCATTCCACCGCAGGCGATGGCGACCAAAGGAGGAGTGGACAATCCCAGCGCGATTATTTTTTGAATGATCCCGGTGTCTTTCGAAGGCGATAGTTCGACCCCAATCCAGCACGCAGCAAGCAGGCCCAACCCCCACCAGGCGCAAACTTTTTTGATGGGCTGGGTTTCTGCCCAGACCCTTAAGTCTTTTGCCATCGCCAGCAAAATGGCGGGAAACGCTCGGCCTATCTTTCTCAATGGCCCGGTTGGCGCCGCGAGCGCCTGGCGTCTGGCGTTCAACGCCGTCGAGTGGGACCAGATCGCCGAGCCGGCAAGCGAACCCAACGCTCCCCCCGCCAATATCGCAAAAAATTTTCCTGTTGCCCAATGAGCCAGCGAACGGTTCATCGCCCATGCGGTTTTTTCGAATGCTTCTCCACAGAATGCCCAGCGAGCCAATCCCCACCAATCAGCGGGCGTCGTGGTCAAGAAAACGAATCCCGCGACAGTCGCCAGCATGCCGGTCGCCAAGCAACCCACGAACATCGCCGCCATGGCTCGGCATGCGGACCTTCGGCTCACAGGCCATCCGGCCGGATCCGCTTCCAGCGCCTTCAACTGCGGTGTTCCGCGCAGCAGCGCTCGCAGCGCGAGATGTAGCAGGCCGTCCCCCAGAATCTGGACCTTGACGCCCCATCGCGCGCCGTTTTTTGAGTTTGAAAATCCCGGGCCCATTCAGGCTCCCGCCTGCGCCAACAAATCACGCAAAGGTTGTTCGAACGCCGCCCGATCGATGGGCTGGCCGTTTGCTTGGCTCGCGTCGATGACCAGATTCCGCGCGTCGGCCATTGCATAGGCCCAACCCTCTGGAAAATCGCCCTCAAACGTGGGCATCGCAAGGCCGCCGTCCGACAGCAACCGGATCGCGCGAATGGACTCTATCGAGAGGACAAACACCGTCGACTCGTCTCCAGCCGGTCCCTCGGCAGTGAGAAAGCCATGCGTCTCGACGGGCGTTTCGCCCATTTTTTCCAGGATCGATTCATTCGTCCCCAGTCCGCAGGCTCTCAACGCCAGTTTTTGCAAGTGTTCGGCGCCCTCGGGCTTCGCGATTTCTTCGTTCAAGCAAAATGGATGGCGAATGGCGTAGTCTTTATGGTAACCAAACTCTCGAATCGCGGGGCGACGGAAATTCGTCTGTCCGATCAGCCAATGCGCCATGAACGCCAACGCCGCCGCGCCCGGATAGCGCGAAATGATTTTTTCGATAGATTCGTTCATGCGGGCCTCGAATGGCAAAAGGAAGGCAAAGAATGCCGCGCGAGACAACCGCGCGCAGAATTCCAATTGTAACTCGCCCGCGGGAAACCTCGTCTCTTTTTTTCTTTTTTGAACTTTTTCAAAGGCCCTCTTGCGCGAGCGGCGCGCAGGGACTGGAAAACGAAAAGAAACGGTTGGCGGCGCCCGCCGTTTTGACCCATTCCTCTTTTCTCCGCCTTTTTTGCCCGCGGCTCCCGTCAGTCGGGCGGAATTCCTTTCTTCCGTCAGGATTTTGACGTCGAGGGCGCGTCGAAGGAGCAAAACCCTTGATCAAATTCCGCCGTTACGCGATGATGCTGCCCGCTTCGCCCAAATGGCTTTCTTTTTGTCAGCGCGCGCCCGCCGCCCTTGTCGGCCCGCGCTTTGCCTTGCGAAGCCCGTTTTTGTCGCCCCTTCGCGCTCTCCCCGCTCAACCGCCTCAAGGATTCATCTTGCCCGCAGCAGCCGACGCCAGCACCCTCATGGAGCCCTTCGCCGCCCAGTGGCCTTTGTGCGCTCGCGCCTTGCGGGCCCAAGAGCTTCACTGGACGCCGAAGCTGAACGCCGAGCAATCGCGCGCGCTGCGCCGAGCCCTCGGCGAAGCCGCCCAAATCGGCCAATGGGTCGCGCATCCGGCGAATCGGCAGCTTCCGGCTTGCTGGCCGGTGTCGCAGGCTTTGCTGGAATTGGCGGGAGAATTCCTCTCCAACCTAGATTTCGCCGATCGCTCGTTTTCCCTGGCCAGCGCGCAGGCTTCGATCGAGTCCTTCACCGCCCGCTTGTTGCCCCTGGCGGCCCTGGCGCGAAAAAGCGCCTCCGCCGCGCCCTTGGGGCCGTCTTTGCCCAGCCACCTGGGCATTGAGCTCCTGTCGCAAACCGCGCGCATCGCCGAGCTTTCGGAAATGGCCGGCTTGGGGCCCGCGACTTTCGCTCCGGCCACAGCCGCCGCGGCCGAAAAAGACCACAATCCCGATCCCATGTCGCCCGCGGGCTTGAAGCGCCGCGCTGATGGCTGGCGGGCGAAAGCCGAGCGCGTCCTCAGCGACTCGCGCTCCTTTGCGCGCCGATCGCATTCCTTTGAGGTCGTTTTCGCCCTGCTCAGCTTCATTTTGGTGATTTTCGCGGCTGGCATCCACCCCTCGGCCCAACTGCTCTCCGAAGCGCGCTGGCCCTTGCCGGCTTATGAAATCCTGGGCGCGCGCCTGGGCGGCGGGTCCATCCTCCTCACGCTCTCCGCGGTTCTCTTTGGCCTCGCCCTGACGCGCTTCGGAGCGTGCCTTGACCAAGCGCTTTGGGCTCTCAAAAGCCCCACCGCTCGCACGCACCGCCCCCTGCAACGCGCTTGTTGGGCGCTGTTGGCGCAGGTTGGCAGCGCGGAGTGCCTTCTTCTCGCGGCCTCCCTTTGCTTTGCGGCTTTGTGTTGGAGAATGGGCGGATTCTGAAAACCAACGGCATCGCGCGATTCAGGCCCTCCGCCAGTGATTTGACTTCGTATTTTTTTCGGTTTAATTTTTTGCGCGTCTCATTTTATTGCCTTTTATGCCATTTGAATAATTATGCCGCTTGAATAATTTCCCATAACTTTTCCGTTTTTCGCAAAACCACCAAAATTCACCCGCTTTTCCTGTTTTTGGCGCCCAATGTCCGACTACGACTTTTTCGACCCCTTCACCGACGAGCCGCCCGAAACCGGGGCCAGCCCCTTCACGCCCATTCCGAGCGAGGACCTTCTGGCGCCGTCGCGATCTTTTTGCGCCGCTTGGGGCTTAGACACGCTGCCGTGGCCCATTTTGGCTCGCGCGCTGTTCGAGGGCGAAAGGCGATTGAGGGCGGCCGGAGCCAACAAGCAAAGCCGCAGGCTGCGCTCGCTCTTCGCGCGTTGGGGCTTGCTCGCGCACTGGGCCGCGGCGAACGCGACGGTGACGCCCGCGGCCGAAGCCGTTGAAAGCGCCCTGCGCGGAATGTCTTTGTCCCTGGCGGAGCCCCTTCGGCGCGCTTTCGCAGCCCACACCGATTGGGAAAACTCGTCATCCTCCACCGCGAGCCGCTCCACAAGCTCGCGCTCCGCTCGCTCCTCAACAGGCGCCAAAACGCCCCCTCCGGTCCTTGACGACAAAAACGCCGAAGCCCTCAAAGGGGCCATCGAGGCCGCGATCGCCAGCGCCGACTTTTTGCTGAACCAGGCGCCCGGCGCCTTCCAAGACTTCGTCGACCAAGGCAAAGACCCGCAACGCGAGGGCCTTTTGCTGTTCGCCGCCCAAGCCGAAAAGGCCGACGCCAGTTCCTGGCCCTCGGTGTATTCCAGCGCCAAATCGCGCGCCCCGGCGGACCCTTCGCGCGCGATCACGGATCTGGACCGCCTGAGCGAGCGCCCCGACGCCCTTTTGCGCTCGGCCTTCCAGTCGCAGCGTTTTTCCAATTGGCTGCTTCTGATCACCTTCGAAGTGGCGCTCATGACGCTTTGCGCGCTGGGCCCGTCCTTTGTGGGCCACGCGCCGCAAGCCCCGAATTGGCGACATGCTCTTTTCAGCGCTGGCGCGCGCGCGTTCTTCGGCTTCGCTGCCGGAGGAGCGGCGGCCCAATTGGTTGAGATTTTCCTGATTTACAAGGCGAGCGCCGATGGGCTGCGCCAAGCCATGCTGCAATCGTTGCGCCTGCGCGAAGGCGCCCGGCGCGCGCTGATCAGCGCGGTGTGCTTCGGGGCTCTGGCCCTCGCGGCCCCGTTCTGGATTTGACGGACACGAGGCCCGCGCCATGAGCGACAACACCGTTCTCTCCGCCTCGGATCACGGACTTCCGGACACCTCGGAAACCCAGGCTGCCGCTCGCTCCACAGCTCCCGATCTTGCCCGTGTTTCGCCGAATGGCGACGCGCTGAACCAGCCGCCCCCGCCCGGGCTCACCGACCTTCTGGACGCCGGCCCCGCTTCCCCTCAGGCCGTCGTGGCGAAGAAAGCCAACCCCTTCGAGACGTTGCTTTCAGGCGTCTCCTCGCGCAAACCCAACTCGTTGTTTTATGGCGGCTACGCCGCGGTCCTGGACGAGGTTCATGGCGAAGACGAGCATGAATTCTTTGGGATGACTTTGCGCGCCCCTCCCGGCGTCTATTCACCCTCGCCCTTGGGCTCATCGAGTTTTGTCGCCCGCAACTGGGCTTGCGCCGGATTGGACGCCGCGAGCCTTGACGCTGCGATTCAGGCGGCCGCGGCGCAAGCGACGGCTCTTCGCGCCCCGGACGTTGAGTTGGAGGCGTGGTTGCCCAAAGCGCTTTTGGAGATTGGCTGCGGCTCAGGAGCCTTGTCCCTCTTCGCCGCCCGCCAAGGGTGGCTCGTCACCGCGAGCGACGTCAATCCGGACGCAGTGGCCGCCGCGCGGGAAAACGCCCAACGCAACCACATCGCTTTGGACTTTTCGCAATCGGACCTTTTCGAGGCGCACGCGGGCCAAAAGTTCGACGTGATCCTGTTCAACTTGCCGTTTCTGCACAAATCCAACGTGGCGATGCACGAAATCGCCCTCTCTGACACCGACGGAGGCGTCGCGCGTCGTTTTCTGGATCAGGCGCATGATCATTTGGCGCCCAATGGACGCTTGGTGTTCACATTCTCGAATTGCTCGGACGCCGCCCTTTTGGACCGGACCGATTGGGCTTTTGAAGTGGCGGCCTGCCACTACGACAATCGCCTCCAATACTGGCTGACCTTGCTCATCGCGACGCCAACGAATCAGCGCGGCTAAGCGACTTGAAAATCCCCACCGGCAGCGATTCCTCTTTTTCGTTGCGGCATTGCCCGCGGGGGCGTAAAATGGAGGCACTTTCCCAAAATGTCCTTTCTCTTTTTCGAGGCGCCCAATGTCTTTCTCCACCGCTGATTGCAAAACGCTCCTGTGCGCCGACGCCCTTTTGATCGGACAAGGCTTTGCGAAAGCGGACTGGAAACGCGTCTCCAAGCGCAATGGTCCCCAGGGTCCCGAACGAGTGTTTGCTTGCTCGAAACCGCAATCTCATCACGCTTTGGTGATTGAGACGCCGCAAGGCCTTTGGATCGCCAGCGAGTCAGCCAATGCGGATTTGCTTCAAGACCCTTCAATCTGGCGCCAAAATCCACAATCAAACGCCGCTGCGGCAATCGCTGTGGCTGTGGCTTCTCTTGGCGCTGCCGGCCTGTCGGCCCCGGAGTCCTCGGGCTCGCCCGCGGAGCCCGTTGTGCCCGTGAACTGGCGAGAGTTTTCGGCCGAGGCGGACAAAATGAAAAACAAGGCCGCGGTCAGCCTGGCCGAGAAGCTCGAAGCGGGCGCCGCTCCTTTGGGCCGCGTCGCCTCCATGGCTGAAAAAGGCGCGGGAATCGCTCTCGCCAATCAATTTTATTTTGGCATTCACTCGTCGACGCCCGCAGGCGACGGTTCGCCGCGATTTGGGGCGACCATCGCCACTCGCGCCCAATGGAGCCGAGCGCTAAAGCCCGCCGAAGCGCGGCTGGCCATCGAAGGCATTTTGCCGGAAGGCGCTTTGATGCACAAAAACGGCCGATGCGAGTTCCCGCCCCCGCTGTCCCTCAGCGCGGTTGCCATCGCTTTGGAAATGACGCGTCGAGGATTCGAATTCACGGAATACTTCGTCGACTCAAAAAACGAGGCGCTGAGCGCCGCCATGGAGCCGTTGCGCCTGGCTGACGCGGCTCGCGCGAAAGCCGAGGGCGAGGCCCGCAAGGCAGGCTCATCCGATGGGTTGTCCGGCGCTCGCCCCTCATGGCGCGACGGCCCGCGCTCCACGGACAAAAAAGACATTGCCCGCGCGGAGCGCTTGATGGCGGCCCTCACAGGAGTCGGGCAGGGCGTCGATGAGGATTTTGACGACGAGGACGATGAGCTAGACGAACCAGACGGAGACGGCGCCTATCAGGAAATTGGCGATTGGGCCAACCAGGGGCCCGCCAAAGCTCTGGCCTTGGCCAATCAATTCCTTTTCTTCGTGACCTCCGATGACATGTTTGGAGGCGGACCCACGCCCACGGCCATCATTTCACCCGCGGTCTACACGGAGAAGGAAAATTGCATTTATGACCAGGAATGCCCAATCGAAGGATTGCTTCCGGACGACGCCGAAGACCTCAACGGATGCGGCACCTGGATGATGCATGGCTACTCCGGCACGATGGTGGAGCTGGTGCACGATCTGATCGCGCGCGGATTCCATTTCAGCGAAAAAATGCAACGCGAATATGGCGCAGAATATTTGGATGATCTCACGCCACTGTGGGA
>Ga0209888_1000249_pt1 | contig 33308 bp, 30 predicted proteins | sample OrgsoiDNA_201059_FD_185807 | JGI IMG/M metagenome (GOLD analysis project Ga0209888, IMG submission 185807) | Permafrost soil microbial communities from the Arctic, to analyse light accelerated degradation of dissolved organic matter (DOM) -... | ecosystem: Environmental > Terrestrial > Soil >...
TCAATTCAAGATCGCCCAGCCAGGCCCCGGCTACTGGCGTGTCACGTTCAGCAACCCACCGATCAACCTGATCAATCCGGAAACCATTCTGGAGTTGCAGACGCTCGTCGGCCTGATCGAATCCGACCAGGACCTTCGCGTCGTGGTCTTCGACAGCGCCCACCCGGACTTCTTCTTCAGCCGCTACGACCTTGCCCGGGCCGCTGAAACCCCGGTCGCGCCAGGCCCGACTGGATTGCCGGCGTGGATCGACCTGACAACTCGGCTGTCCCAGGCCTCGGCCGTCAGCATCGCGCTGATCCGCGGCCGCACCCGTGGCGGCGGCAGCGAGTTCTCGCTTGCTTGTGACATGCGCTTCGCCAGTATCGAGAAAGCCATTCTGGGACAGCCTGAAGTGCCCGCGGGCGTGTTGCCGGGCGGCGGCGCGATCGAACGTCTGCCCGCGCTGGCTGGACGGGCACGAGCGCTTGAGATCATTCTCGGCGGTGACGATTTCGACGCGCTGACGGCGGAGCGCTACGGCTGGGTCAATCGTGCGCTACCGGATGCCGAGCTGGACGGTTTCGTCGACCAGCTTGCCAGACGAATCGCCTCGTTCGACGGTCAGGCCCTGAGCGAAGCCAAGCGCCTGGTCAATCGCCATAGCCTTCCAGAACCTCAAGATTTGCTCGAGTCCATGCAGACGTTTCTCAAGGCGACAACCTGGCCCTCCACCCAGACCCGGGGCCTGAAGATTCGTGAACGCGCCGTCGGGCTGGGCCTTGAGTTCGAGCTGCGCATGGGTCACCACCTGGGTAACGTGTAACCGTGCACAACAGCGCTCCAGGAAACTCATCAAGGACGATGGGCATCCAGCTTTGCACTGATGATGAGTACAATCCGCTTTCTCAGGTGCAGAGATCGAGGATGTTTCCGGATGGGTAATTCAAAGGCGGACAAGGCAGAAAGCCACGCGCGTATTGTGCAGGTGGCTGCCGCCCGGTTTCGCGAAACGGGTGTCGAGGGCATCGGGGTCGCCGACCTGATGAAGGATGCCGGCCTCACTCACGGCGGCTTTTACCGGCACTTTGGCTCTCGCGAGGAACTGGTGGCCGAAGCCGTCGAGCACGCGCTGCATGACGGCAGCCAGGCGGTGGTCGCCATCGCCAACAGCACGCTGGACAGGCCTGTCTTGCTGGCCGCCCTGGTGGACGGTTACCTCAGTGCCGCGCACCGCGATGGCTTGGCGACCAGCTGTGCCGTGACGACCTTGGCCGGTGACGTGTCGCGCTGTAATGATCGGACCCGCTCGGCTTACACACAGCAAGTCGACACCTACCTGAAACTGCTCACCCAATTGGTGGCGAGCGACCAGCAACCATCCCGTCGGGTAAAGGCCATCGCCGCGTTGTCCGCGCTGGTGGGCGCCGTCTCACTGGCCCGTGCGGTGAACGACGAAAAGCTCTCCCAGGAGATTCTCAAGTCGGTCGCTGACGAGCTGAAAGCGCAACTGGGGTGATGTCGATGGGCGAGTGATAGCGAGGATCCGCTGATCAGGCCGGCACACCCAGAATGATATGAGAGGCCTTGATCACGGCAGTGGCGCTCACGCCAGGAGCCAGCCCCAGCTCCGCGACGGCTTCACGGGTCACAATCGAGAAAATTTCAGTGCCGCCCGGCAGGCGGATGACCACTTCGGAGTTGACCGCGCCGTCGCTGACACGCGTCACCGTACCGCTCAGGCAATTGCGCGCCGACAGGCGAATATCGCTGGACTCGGTCATCAGCATCACCCAGGGCGCCTTGATCAGGGCGACCGCTTCCTTGCCGACCGCAATGTCCAGGCTCTTGAGGCTGGCCATGGTGACGACCGCGACCAGTTGCTCGCCGCCCGTGAGGGTCAGCACCACCTCGGCGTTGACGGCGCCATCCTGCACTTGGCTGACCGTACCTTTGAACACGTTGCGCGCACTGACTTTCATTGAGCGTTTTCCTTGTTATCGAAGAGTGAATCTGCCCGCCATGATCAGAACTGGCGTTGTGTGAATGCAACCATAGCGACCAAGGAGGGCCATCTCCCGCCGTTCGCCTTGTCAGTCGTCGTCTTCAAGCTGCAACAGTGCACTCAAGCTCTGGCGCTTCCTGATCAGACGATGCTCGCTACCCGTCACCAACACCTCCGCCCCATGGGTACGGCTATTGTAGTTGGAGGACATGGAGGCGCCGTAAGCACCAGCGGTATGGAAAACCAGGTAATCACCGACCTCGGCGCAGGGCAACAGGCGAGACTCAACGATCCCGCCCTCAGACTGGGTAAAGACGTCGCCTGACTCGCAAAGAGGCCCGGCGACAACGCTGGCCTGCATGGACAACGGCCCATCGCGCCGGGTCAGCAGCGATATCTCGTGATAACTGCCGTACAGCGAGGGACGCATCAGGTCATTGAAGCCGGCATCGACCAGGGTGAAATGGTTACCGCCCATTGGCTTGGTGGCGCGCACCTCCGATACCAGCACACCGGCCTCCGCCACCAGGAAGCGTCCCGGCTCGATTTCCAGGCGCACCGGATGGCCCAGATGGCGTTCAATCTGCTTGCGGGCGTGGTCCCACTGGGCAAAATAATGATCGACATCCACAGGCTGTTCGCCCGCCCGGTAGGGCACCGATAAACCGCCACCGGCTGAAATGGCTTCGATATCCTGATCCAGGCCCACGACCAATTCCGCCATGGTGCTGCACACTTGTTGCAGATGCTGGTAATCCACTCCGGAACCAATGTGCATGTGCAGTCCCACCAGATGCAGGCCGTAGTCCCGCACCCGTGTCAGGGCTTCTTCCAACTGGGTGTGCCAGATCCCATGCTTGCTGTTTTCGCCGCCGGTATTGGTCTTGCGACTGTGCCCGTGACCGAAGCCCGGGTTGATCCGCAGCCATACGCGGTGACCGGGGGAAAGCGGTCCCAACTGGTGCAGCATGTCGATGGAGCCGACATTGACCTCGACCTGCGCGTCCACCACACGCTGCAAGGTGGCTCGATCAAACACATCGGCCGTGAACACGATACCTGCCGCGCCCTGCACAGAATCGGTACTGAATCCGGCCAACAGCGCCCGCTCGATCTCGCCGAGGGAAACCGCATCCACCTTCGCTCCGGCTTCGCGTATCAAACGCAGGATATGCAGATTGGAACAGGCTTTCTGGGCAAAACGTACCGTGTCGAATGCAGACAGTTGCCGGATGCGCTCTTGAATCAAGCAACCGTCATACACCCACAAAGGGGTGCCATGCTGCTCGGTCAGTTGCAGCAGCAGGTTATCAGCGAGGGTTTTCATATCAACAGGCCTCAGGCAAGCAACGCGCGCGCAGCAAAGGGCTATCGCGCAGTCGGCGGCATGATGACGAAACAAAGCTCAGTCATAAAATATCAATATTCAGCAAAGTCATTCATTTACGATATGGCTTTCAAAACCGATGAGCCCAAGTCCATGTCAGCCACGTTGCGTCATATCGAAGTGTTCAGGGCCGTGATGACCTCCGGCAGCGTGACAGAAGCCGCGACCATGCTGCACACCTCCCAGCCGACGGTCAGTCGCGAACTGGCGCGCTTTGAGCAACTGACTCAACTCAAGCTGTTTGATCGCGTGCGCGGCCGCCTGCGACCGACGGCGCAGGCCCTCTCGCTGTTCGAGGAGGTGCAACGGGCTTACTTCGGCCTGGGGCGGATTCTCAATACGGCGGCAGCATTGCGCGAGTTCGAGCAGGGTCAGCTGTCCATTGCCTGCCTGCCGGTATTCTCGCAATCCTTGCTGCCCAAGGTGTGCCAGCGTTTCGTTACGCAGTTCCCCAAGGCGAGCATGAGCATCACGCCGCAGGAATCGCCGTTGCTGGAGGAGTGGCTATCGGCGCAGCGCTACGATCTGGGGCTGACCGAAGTGGCGAATGCGCCGCCGGGGACAGAGTTGTCATCCTTGATGACGGTGGATGAGGTCTGCGTCTTGCCGACAGGCCATCCGCTTCTGGAAAAACCGGTTCTGGCACCCGAGGACTTTGCCTCGAAACCGTTCGTCAGCCTGTCCAGCCTCGATAGCTACCGGCAGCAGATCGACGAGATTTTCCGCCAGGCCCAGGTCGAGCGGCACATGGTGCTGGAGACCCACAGTGCCGCTTCGGTCTGCGCCATGGTTCGCGAGCGTGTCGGCCTGGCCATCGTCAACCCGCTGACAGCCCTGGACTTCGTCGGGCAGGGCCTGGAGATCCGCCCGTTCACCGTCTCGATCCCCTTTACCGTCAGCCTGATCAAACCCTTGCATCGCCCGGCTTCCAGGCTGGTCAGCCTGTTTGAGGAGGCGTTGCGGGAACAGGCTGCGGCGGTTGAAGCCCGATTGGCGGCGATCAGTGCTCATTCAAGGGTGAACTTGTAGACTTCAGGCATTGATGCTCTTACTGGCTACAAGGACGTACGAACTTGCTCGATATACTGCTCGGCCTGATTCTTCGCGCTATTTGCTTTCCCCTTGGCTGGCCCATCGTGAAGCTGCTCACGCGAGGTAAATACCCAACCAAGGGCTCATGGTTCGCCGATACGCCGCAAGCTCAATGGACTACTGGAGTGGGACTTGCTGTTTTGGTGATCGCCATGATGGCGGCACTGAAGCAGTTTGCTTTCCCATAGCCGGCAGAGCCTGCCGTCAGCGCGAAACGTTGGCCATTTTCAGCGCTGACTCGATCGGTTCCCCTCTATGGCTCAAATGTCAGAGATGAAAAGCCTGCCGGCCAACCAGCAACCATTTGCCGTGCTGCTTCTGCCAGACCTGGAAGTTTTCGATCTCGGTGGGAATCAGTTCACTGCCCTTGATCGCCTGTCCCGAAAAGTGATGGCGGACGAAAGCCACGTCACCTGACAGGGTGATGGTCTGGTTCTGCATCTCCAGCGTCTTGAACGCACTTTTCCCGGTTTCGATATCGCCGATAAAGTCTTTCTTGCCCTGCACCTTCCCGCTGGAATGCCCGTAGGTCAGGTTCTCGGAGGTCAGGGCTTTCAACTCGGGAATGTCCCTGTTCAACATGGCCTGGGTCAGGTGGTCCACCGCGGCGGCAACCTCCTTCTCTCCAGCCGAAGGGGCGGCGGCTACATAGCCACTGAAGAGGCACAGGAAACCAATAAGCAATTTGATCTTTTTCACGAGGTATTTCCTTGTTGTTATGAGTATCGGAGATAGAAAGACCAGGAGGCGCATTGAGCCTGGACGGTTCTCATCGCCGACCATATCGTCAGTCATCGTACAACACAACAGGCTTTTGTCGTACGGACAGCCGGCCCTCCCTCAATGGGGAAACCCGGCCTCGACGCTTCGGCACAGCAGCTCATTGGCCTGCTTCAGATTGCCGGGCTGGCTTGAGTGAACGATCCAGATATCCATGTCGAGCGAGAAGTCATCCAGGCTGATGACCGAGAGTTCGTCGACGTACGGACTTGTCTGCAGAAGATGCCTGGGAATCAGCCCAAGCCCCAGGCCGGCCGCGATCATTCGCATCTGGATAGCCGCGCCATGGGTGTCCACGCCGAGCTTAAGCCTTCGCCCTTGCCCACCCATCGCCGCCTCCAGCGCTGCCCGATAACCACAGCCCACGGGATTGAGGATCCATTCCTTGCCACACAGGCTGCTTATGTCGGTCGACGTGTCCACAAGGGGATGCTGCCTGCTTTGAACCACCAGGATCTCGAGAGTGGCGATTTTCTGACCACTCAACCCCCGAGGCAAGCTGCTCGGAGCGGGCTGCATCAGCGTCGCTGCGTCCAGTTCGCCACGGGCCATCAGTTGCTCGAGTTCGGAGCTCCAGCCGGTGACCAACTGCATTTCCAGATTTGGGAAGGCCTGTTTCATCGCCGTCACCATCTCGAACACCACCGCGTCGGCGACGATCTGGGTGAACCCCACGCGAAACCTGCCACTTGGCCCCGCGTCTTCGCGAGCGATGCTCAAGAGGGAATCCGCCTCCCTCAGCAACCCTGTCGCCTGCTGGTAAATCCGCTGGCCCATGGCCGTGGGAACAGGCGGCCGGCTCGTACGATCGAACAAGGTGACCCCCAGGGACTGCTCAAGATGCTGGATCCGCCGCGACACCGCTGACTGCGTCAGGCAAAGGGTCTCGGCGGCCCTGGTCAGGGAAGCGCACTCGATCACGGCGGCAAACGCCTTGAGATCCTCGAATAGCATGCTGATTACTCATCATAATTTCAAAAATTATGCGCTTGATGAATCAAGGGTTCCAGCTTAGCTTCGTGACAGGCGCCGTTGAACATATGGTCGCTCCCCTGCCACCGACTCAAAAGGATTGCCCCATGCCTTTAGCCAGAATTGACGTAGCTGCCGACACCTCCCCTGAAATCGTTGCCATCATCAGCGATGTGGTTTACCAGGCCATGGTCCATACCGCCAATGTGCCTGAGCACGACAAGTTCCAGATCATCAACCGCCATGCCAAGGATGAGTTGGTCTATCCCGCCGCCGGTTACCTCGGTATCACCTATACACCGAACATCGTCTTTATCCAGGTGACCTGGAATGCCGGACGACCGGTTGAGGTCAAGAAAGCGTTCTACAAGGCGATCGCCGAGGGGATCCACACCAGGACCGGGCTGCGTAAAGAGGACGTTTGGATCAACCTGATCGATGTAAAACGTGAGGATTGGTCATTCGGCAACGGCGAGATGCAGTACGCGCCAAAGGAATGAGATGACATTTTAAATATTGGGGTGGCGCGCTCAATACGGCGCCCCATTGGCGGCTACACTACAAGGCACGGCCGCCTATCATTCGTTCAATTGATAGTAACCATCAAGGAATGCAAGTTCAGTTTTTCTGTCAAAGGAGGAGGATAGCGTCATGCCGAACCGACTTCAGAAGGAAAACGCGCGATGAGAATTTCTACCTTGCTGGCTCTTGTCGCCGTATTGACCGGCGGCTTCGTCGCTGCCGTCCCAGCCTACGCGGCGGACGATCAATCCTGCCATTTCCTGCCGGTGGCCGACAGTGCCGCCAGCCTGAAGCACGCCCAATCGGTGGGGGTGCTTTACAGTGAAAACACCGTCAGCACCCTCCAGTACCTTGAGCGCTACCATAGCGTTGCGCTGAGCGGCGCGAAGAATGCTGCGCTGGACCCACGCATCAGCGACGCTTTCGTCAACAGCTCCGATCCGAAGCTGGCCATCGACTGGCTCATGGGCTCGCTGCAGAAACAGTTCAGCTCGGTGACCGTCTACGACAACCTCGACGCGCTGGTAAAGGCCCGTCCTGACGTGGTGGTGATGCTCGACACCTACAGTCGCCTGGTGACCAAACGCAACAGCCAGTTCGAAGCGCGTTTCGTCGCCACGTTCTACGACTCGAACCTGCAGTACATTGGCAAGGCCGAAGGCTTCGGTGGCAAGGAACTGCCTTCGGTCTGGGTCCATGGCAAGGCCGCACCGGAGATTGCCGCGCAAATCAACCAGCAACGCGATTTGCAGGTCAACGCCCTGAAGCAATTCGATGCCTCGCTCAAAGCCTTGGTGACCACCGGTGAAACCGACCAGGTCGCCACCAACTGATTCCATACATCGCCAGGGGGAGCCACGCTCCCCCTTCTTTTTTCTACTCGCCAGCCAATATCCCCCACTGAACGTCATCGACTGATAGCGGGTTATAACGCTATTGGCACCAGTACAAGTGCCTTCGAACACGACACGATTAAACATTAAGATTCGCATTTAAAAACATAAGCGATCGTCATACGAAACAAATTTTCAATCGCCCTGATTATTTAAATAGCCTGTGTATCTTCCAAACTTTTAAGTATGCTTTATCCCTTGAATTCGCCTGTTTCAAGGCGAACGCCAATGATTGCCAATCACCTCGGAGCTCGCACTTAGTTAGCCGACAAGCCTTGTGCGCCACGGGCTGAGAGTCATTTGCAAGTAAGGGAAGAAGTGTCTAATGAATGATGAGAAATACTCCGACGAACACGAGGACGGACGCTACAGTCCTGCCGAACGTGCGGCAGCGGCGTCCCGTTGTACCTGGGTCAGTGTCGGCGTCAACCTGACGCTGTCCTGCATTCAGATCATCGTCGGTGTCCTGTCGAAATCCCAAGGTCTGATCGCCGACGGTATTCATTCCCTGTCGGATTTGATTGCCGACTTCGTGGTGTTGTTCGCCGGCCATAAAAGCAAGCAGGACGCCGACGAAGGCCATCCCTATGGACACCTGCGCTTTGAAACCGCCGCCTCGATGATCCTCGGGCTCCTGCTGCTGGCCGTGGGCATCGGCATGATCGGTTCGGCCGTGCTCAAGCTGCAAACCCCGGAATCCATCCAAAAGGTGCATATCACCGCGCTGTGGGTGGCGGGTGCCGCGTTGCTGACCAAGGAACTGCTGTTTCGCTACATGCTCGCCGTGGCGAAGAAGGTGAAGTCAAGCCTGTTGATTGCCAATGCCTGGCATGCACGCTCGGATGCGGCCTCGTCGCTGGTGGTCGGGATCGGTATTGTCGGCAACCTGGCGGGTTACCCGATTCTTGATCCGATTGCCGCACTGGTGGTCGGCGGCATGATTGCCAGGATGGGTGGGTCGTTCGGCTGGAACGCCTTGAACGACCTGATGGACAGCGCTGCCGATGAAGAGGAGGTGGCGTCCATTCGCACCACGCTCCTGGAAACCCCCGGTATCAAGGGCGTGCACGATGTACGCACACGCAAGATGGGCGACATGCTCACAGTCGATGCACACATCGAAGTCGAGGCTTCGATGTCCGTTGAAGAAGGGCATGCGATTGCCGTGGCCGCACGTGAAAATGTCATGCTGCGCCATCGGGTCCTGAACCTGATGACGCACATTGACCCCTGGCATCGGCCAGACCTTGACCATCTCGACCCGTCCAGATCCGGAGCCTGAAACCAGGGTTCTTCCACGGGCCTTTTAACGGCTGTTCTTCAGACTCTTGCGTGCCGCATGCCGCTCCAGCGCCAGTTCGATCAGGCGACTCACCAATTCGCTGTAACTCATCCCCGCCGCCTGCCAGAGCTTGGGGTACATGCTGATGCGGGTAAAACCGGGCAGCGAGTTGACCTCGTTGATCAGCACCTCGCCGTCAGCGGTGAGAAACACATCGACCCGCGCCAACCCGGCACACCCCAGCACCTGGAAAGCCTCGAGGGCGTTCGCCCGAATGCGCTCGCTGTCCTCTTCGCTGATCGCCGCCGGGACCACCACTTCAGCGGCCTGCTCATCAATGTATTTGCTGTCATAGGAGTAGAAGCCGCTGCGCACGACGATCTCGCCGCAACCGCTGGCAATCGGCTGGTCGTTGCCGAGGATCGCGCATTCGATCTCCCGCCCGCTGACCGCTGATTCGATCAGAACCTTTTCGTCGAAACTCAGCGCCAGGGCCAAGGCGGCCTGGTACTCCCCGACGGTCTCAACCTTGCTCACGCCCACCGATGAACCCTGGTTCGCCGGCTTGATGAACATCGGCAAGCCCAGCTTCGCCTGGGCGGCCTCGAAGCCGAGCCGCGCGGCAGTGCCCCGGTTCACGGTGATAAAAGGCGTCACCGCCAACCCGGCATCGCGCAACAGGCGCTTGCTCACGTCCTTGTCCATGCACACGGCCGAACCGAGCACGTCGGAGCCGACAAAGGGCAGGTCGGTCATGCGCAGCAAGCCTTGCAGGCAACCGTCTTCGCCGAGGGTGCCGTGGACGATGGGGAAGATCACATCGACCTGCTCCAGCAGCGCCTGGCTGCTGGTGTCCACCAACTGCTGGCTGGACTTACCGGGCACCACGGCCAGTTCGCGATTGGATTGGTTCAAGGCGATAAGCGCCGGGTTCTCGGCATTGATCAGGTAGTTGGAGCTGTCGTTGAGGTGCCAGCGACCCTGCTTGTCGATACCGATCAGAATCGGCTCGAAACGCTCGCGGTCCAGCGCATCGACCACATTGCGCGCCGATTGCAACGACACCTCGTGCTCCGCCCCCAACCCACCAAAAATAATCCCGACTCGCAACTTGCCCATCTTCCGACCTCGTGTCCAAATCTGTGTTTCAGGGGGATTCCCTTTGTGCGCAGACTATTCGCAAGGCAGAGATTTGGCATCCCCTGAAGGGTAATTTCTTGAACATTGCCCCCTGCAGGAGCCGGCTTGCCGGCTCCTCAAGACTTATTGTTCGTCGCGCCAGTTCACATTCACTGTCTGGCTGGCCTCGCCATTCAGGACAACACCCTGCCGGTTCTCGCGACCATTACGATGGCTGACAACCTCGTACTTGCCCGCCGGCAACTTGACGTACAGCAACGGCCCGACCTGGGTCAGCGACAGTACCGACTCTCCGCCAGCCTTGTTGATCGTGATGTCTGCATCGGGCACATACTCACCCTTGGGCCCCACAGTCGCGACAATGTGCAGGTTGTAACCACGGGTTTGCTGTAGTGCCTGGGTCTCATCCTGGCCGATGCCTCCCACCAGGTAAGACACGCCGTTCTGGGTTTGAGGCGATAACTGCACCGCATCCTGGTCGATCGGTTGACTCTCACCTGCCGCCCAAACGGCCGGGGATGCCCCCACCAGCACAAGACCAGGCAAGGTACAGAGCAAAAGAGCACGAATGGAGATCATGAAGAATACTCCCTGGCTCCAATGGAGCCCGAGTCCCATCCTTCAGGCGGGGCTACCGCCTGATTTCATTCGACAGGCAGCGGCGGATCTCTGGATGGCGAGCGAGCTGCGCGGATGAGTGGGGGTTGGTTTCACTTCGCAGCGAATACGCTTTTAAGTCTAGTACCGGCCGACCACCGGCTTAGATCAATTTCAACCCAGGTCGAGATCGGACAGGACTAGCCGTTTCCAGACGCCCTCATGAAAACGCCCGATGGCTGGCATCGGGCGTGGGTCAGTCAAGGCTGCGACTCAAGCGGCGTTCAGCACACTCAGGTCCAAACGCCCTTCGCGCAACGGCGGGCACCAGTAATAGCCACCGGTAATCGGCCGGCTGAAGCGATACAAGCCATCGACGATGCCATCGTCCAGACCGCTCATGCGCCGCAGTTGCGCCTCGAAAGCTTCGAAGGAATGGCCGAACGCCAGGAACATCAGGCCGGCGCCCTGCTCGTTCGCCCAGGGCATCGAGCGGCGCACCACGAAGGCCTCCGGGGCAAAGCTCTCCTGGGCGGTACGTTTGACGTGAGCGGACTCCGGCGCGTCGTCCAGCTCTTCATTGTCGCTCTTGCGCCGCCCCATGATGTTGTCCTGCTCATGGGCCGGCAGCGCGGCGAAACCGTCAAGGTCATGCTGCCACTGCTGGATCGCGGCAAAGCTGCCACCGTCCGCAGCGATCCCCGCCGCCACCGCCGCTTCGTCCACCGGGTTCTCGGTGCCGTCTTCATAACCGGTCAGGTCGTGGCCGCTCTTGTGGCGGAAGGCCTCGGTCATCTGCACCCGCTTCAGGGCCGGGGCCAGCGCCTGCTCCAGCGCACGACTGCGGAGCAGCAAGTCGCCACGGTCGTCGCCATGCAACCAGCACCAGAGGGCATGCTGGGTCGACGGATTATCCACACCTACGCCCGTGATAACGGGAAAGGCCCGCAGCCCCTGAACATGACCACCCAGCGCCTGCACCAGCGACTCGCCAAAACCGACCACGGTGTGCTTTACGTCCACCAGCCGGGTGAGATTGTCGAGTGCAGCCGGCAATGCTTCGGCGGATTCAAGGGCGAAGAACAGGTGGCGTGCCTGCAAGGGCACAGGCTTGGCAAGGATGCCGGGCTGGTAGTGACTCATGGGAACTCCTTTGGGAAAGCACGGAGTTTACCTATGTTGCGCCCGCGACGCTTGCGACTGAGACGAGAGCGCCCTCAGAGCTTGTGGGTCATGTAGCGACCGCGTCCGGTTTTCTTGGCCTGGTACATGACCCGATCCGCAGTCAGCAGCAGCGCATCGGCGGAACTTTCGCCGTTGCCCAGGGCGATACCGATCGAGACTCCCACCTGGCAAACCGTACCGGCAATGAGAAAGGGTGTACCCAGCGCCTCGATGCACTTGGTGGCCACGGTGCTCACGGTTTCTTCGGCATCGGAGCCAAGATCGCTCAGCAGGACCACGAACTCATCACCGCCGATGCGCGCCAGGGTATCGCTCAGCCGTACCACCGCGCCAAAGCGCTTCGCCACCTGACGCAACACCTCGTCACCAGCGTCGTGCCCGAGGGTGTCATTGATTCGCTTGAAGCCATCGAGGTCCATGAACAACAAGCCGACCTGCGTGCCTTTGCGCTGGGCATGGGCCAACACCTGACGCAGGCGGCCAGAGAGGTGATGGCGGTTGGGCAAGCCCGTCAGCGTGTCGTGATGGGCGATCTTCTCGAGTTCCGCCTGCTTCTCGTTGAGCTTGAGCAACAGACGATTGAACGCCGAGATCAAATGCCCGACTTCATCGTTACGCACCACCGGCAACGGCGCATGCGGCAGTTCATCTCGGGTCATGCAGTCCGCCTGGGCGGCGGCATGGAACAGCGGACGAAAGACAAAATACAGCACGATGGAGCAGATCGTGCCGAACAGCAAAATCGAGGAAATGGCCCCTCTGATCAAGAAACGCTGGGTGCGCTCAACGGTTGAAAAGGCCTCGTGGCCCGGCAGGCTGGCGACAATGAACCAGCCCGTGCTGGGTACCGAGACCATGGCGCGGACCTCTTCCTGGCCCTCGGCGTTGAGCGTTATCCCGGTACCGCGAAAACCCGCCATGGCCTGGTCCAGCAGGGCATTGACGCCCGGACGCGATACCGGCTTGAAGCCGATCCCCCGCGTGGAAGACTCGATCTGCAGGCGACTTTCCGGAAAAACCAGTTGGAACTCGCCCGTCGTTGTTCCCCCGCGGCTCTGCAGCAAGGAATCAAGAAACCCGGGGGCGGCGAGCGCCATCATGCCAACGATGACACCCTGCACCTCACCCGCTGCATTCCTGATCGGCGCGGAGATCGGCAGCATCGGTTCCGCGTTCGAGCGGCCCTCGATCGGCCGGCCGATAAAGGGCTTGCCGGCCAACCCGGCTTGAACATAATCACGATCCGCATAATCGCTATCGGGCGAAGTTTCTTGATTGGAGTCGCCCGCCACCCGCTGGCCACGGGTATCGACGATGAAGACATCGGTCGAGATCAGGGCCTGGTAGGGAGAACGCTCCTTCAGCCAGCCGCGCAGTTGTTCAGGCTGTGCCAGCAGGTCGATGGGCACGCTGGCCGCAAGGCGTTCGATCAAGAGCCGGCGGCGAACAATCTTGCTGTCGACATCGTGCGCGACATAGGTCGCCAACGCCAGTTGCTGGCCTTCCACGACGGCGCTCAGGTCCTCGCGCAGGAAGTGGGTCAATACGTAATAGCGCACGATAGCGCCAGACACGACAATGCACAGCGCCAACACCAGCAGTCGGGTCAACACGCTGTTGTAGATTCGGGCGAAGGTCAAAACTGCATGATGTTTTTTTGACATTATCGAAGTGTAACCGACGACATTGCACTTTTCGCTATTTTCCCCAACGCTGCGCAAACGCCGCCAAGCCTTACGGAGGCCGGATCGCGGTTGATTCGTACACACTGCACCTCTCTTATCAGGAGCTGGACCATGTCAGACACCAGAAACGCCTCGTTTGATGCCATCGCCCGGGAACTCGGCTACAGCTTCGACGGTGAAATGAAGATCGGCGGCAATTACGTACCGGCGGTGCAGAACGATCTTGAAGTGTATGTCAGCGGGCAGATTCCGCGCGTCGATAATACCGTGATGGTGACGGGTCGAGTCGGCGCCGAAACCACGCTGGAGCGGGCGCGGCACGGGGCGCAGATCAGCACCATGCGGGCCCTGGCGATTTTACGCCAGCTGCTCGACGGCGACCTGGGACGGATCAGGAAAGTCCTGCGCATCAATGTGTATGTGCAGAGCGCGGCGGACTTCACTCAACAGAGTGAAGTCGCCGACGGGGCGTCCGAGGTGCTGTATTCGGTATTCGGCGAAGCCGGGGTGCATACGCGCACCTCGGTCGGGGTGTATCAACTGCCGAAAAACGCCTCGGTCGAGGTGGATATGGTGGTGGCGCTCAATTAGTCAACTGGTTGGCGAACTGCCCGACCGCATTGACCACCTTCTGCGCGCCGTCCTGGATCTCGACGATCACCGTGCCCGCCTCCGCCGCCAGCGCAAGACCTTCTTCGGCCTGGGTCTTGCCGCTGTTCATCAGCGACACCGCGTCCCGCGCCATGTCCTGGTTCTGCCGGACCACGCCGACGATCTCGTCCGTGGCCTGGCTGGTGCGCGAGGCCAACTGCCGCACTTCGTCGGCCACCACCGCAAACCCACGACCCTGCTCGCCCGCGCGCGCCGCTTCGATGGCCGCGTTGAGCGCCAGCAGGTTGGTCTGCTCGGCAATGCCGCTGATGGTCTTGACGATGGTGCCGATCACCTGGGACTGCGCATTCAAGGCTTCAATGCCGTCGCTGGCGGTTTGCATGTGGGCCGCCAGGTCGCGCATCACGTCCACCGCCTGGGTCACCACCGTGGTCCCGCGCTGGGCAGTGCTGTCGGTCTGCAACGAGGTGCTGTAGGCAATGTTCGCGGCCTCGGCCACGGCCTTCTCCCGGTTCACCTGGTCGGTGATCACTGTGGCGAACTTGACCACTTTGTAGAGCTTTTCGTTGGCATCGAGGACCGGGTTATAGGACGCCTCCAGCCAGGCCTCGCGACCACGGCTGTCGACCCGCTTGAAGCGACCGGCAACGAACTCACCGGCATTCAAGCGTTTCCAGAACGCCTGGTATTCGGCGCTGTTGTATTCCGCTGGCTCGCAGAACAGGCGGTGATGCTTGCCCTGGATTTGCGCCAGGCTATAACCCATGGCGTTGAGGAAGCGGTCGTTGGCCGTGAGCACCTCACCGGCCAGGTTGAACTCGATCACCGCGGTGGAGCGCAACAGCGCGCCGATCAGGTTTTCGTGCTCGCGGGACGCTTCAATGGTGCGGGTCAGGTCATTGGAGTAGATCGAAAAACTCTGGATACGCCCCTGGGAATCGCGAATCGGCTGCAGGATCGAACGCAGCCAGGCTTCCTGGCCGTTACCGCGCAGCAGCCGCACCGCACCGCTGAAGTGCTCGCCCCGGGTCAGGGCGTTCTTGAAACGCTGGTGAAAATCCGAACGTTTGAGGTACTCCGGCACGAACTCCTCCAGGCTGCGACCCACCAGCGAAGCGCTCGGGTAGAGCATTTCCTGGGTGAAGTTCTGGTTGACCGATTCGATGCGACCATTGGGGTCCAGGGTCAGCACGAGCATTTCCTGCTCCAGGCTATCCTTGACTTGCTGGAGGCTGGAGAGTTCTTCGCGAAGAGCCGAGAGCTCCTGCTTCAAGCGTTTGTTAAACATGGGCGGCACCGATGGGCAAATGAAAGCGCGGGTAATCTGTCATTGGCATCGGCTAGGGCGGTTTTTTCTGAAGGAGGATTCCGGGTTATTTCCAGCGAACAATTCGACTGAATTTTTCCCGCTCCCAAGGATCACTTTAGAACGACAAGGACGTATCCCAAGGAGGATTCTCAGGTTTATGAGCACGGCAAAGCTTTTCGTTATCGACTACACCCTTAATGGTATTCCCAAGTCCTTCGTGATTCGGGTGGAGCACATGGACAATGCAGAGGCTTGGCACTGGGCCAGTTGTGATGCCGGCGTGGGCCGCATCGGCAAGTTCGGTCGAGAACGGGTGAAGAAAACCAGCAAACCCATGGCCGAGAAATTCGGTATCGCCGCGGTGAGCTGGCGCCAGGCCTGAGACGCGCCCAACACGAGGCCAGGGGCCGTTCACTGCCCCTGGCCGCGCCCTTATTCCGGCTTGAGCAACGCCTCATAATCCGGACTGATTTCCGCCAGGATCATCAATGCCGCCGCCCCCAGTGCCACCGCGTCGTGCCCGGCGGTGCCGAGTTGCAGACGCGGATACTCACGGTCACGACGACTGCTGATGGAGCGGCTCAACGGCTCCAGCCCCTCCACCAGCCGGTTCATGATCGCAGGCGGCAAGAAACCACTGATCAGGATGGTCTGCGGATCGAGCAGCGACTCGAGGATATTGATCGCCTGACGCAGGGCCGGCACCGCCTCGTCGAGCCAGGCCTGGACGCCAGCGGCAAAACGCGGCTCGCTCATGTCCCAGGCACTGATGTCCTGATCGGCACCCTGGCCCAGGTGCTCGAGCAAGGCGGCGATGGAGATGTAGCGCTCCAGGCAACCGTGGTTGCCGCAATGACAGACCTTGCCGCCGGGCACCACGGTCATGTGGCCGATTTCCCCGGCATTGTGCCAGTGCCCGGAATACAAGCGGTTACCCAGGTACAGACCGGCTCCCAGGCCGCTGCCGATAAACAGGTGGACGAAGTGTTGCAGGTCGCTGGCAATGCCGTGCAGGCGCTCTCCCATGGTCGCCGCCGTGGCATCGTTTTCCAGCAGCACCGGCAGGCCGACGGCCTGTTGCAGGCGCAAGGCAATATCGGGCTCGTCCCAACCGGACATCGCGGTCGGCCCCACCGCAGTCATGCCCTCGACGCTGAACGGTCCCGGCAGAGCCACGCCGACGCCGAGGAAGCGGGCATGGGGCAGTTGCCCGCGAAACGCCGTTACCGTCTCGAGAATCAGCGGCAAGGCCTCTTCGAAGCTGGGGTAGTTCACCGTCAGGGTGATCTGGGCGCGGGTGTTGCCCAACAGGTCGAGCATCACCCCGATGATCGAGTGTTGCGCCACATGAAAGCCGAGGGAGAAGCCACCCTCGGGATTGATCGACAACGGCACCGGCGGCTGGCCACGACCGATCTTCTCGGCCGCATGCACCAGCAGCATCCCCTCCTCCTGCAACTCGGCGACGATGTTCGACACCGTCTGCGCCGTCAGCGAGGTCAGTCGCGTCAGGTCGGCACGGGTCAGGCGTCCGCCCAGGCGAATGGCTTCGAGGATCACCCGGCGGTTGTGCAGGCGGGCGTGTTCAGCGTTGGTGCCGGTGGTCACCGTGCGGGTGTTCTGGAGACTTTTCATCGGCGGATGATCGGCGCTGTCAATTAATTAAATCAAGTTGAATTAATACTCATGACGTGCTTTTCTATTCCCAGGTCGCCGCAGTGCCTCAGGGCGTCCCAGAACCCATAACAATAACAACACCGAGTCGATGCAAGTCGGCGCCGGCACGCAGCACCTTCGCTACCTGCCCGCCACCTTCCGTCACTCGCGCAAAAGGACGTCACAGCATGAGCACATCCAATCCCCCCGGGCAGGGCTCGTCCGGCAGCAAACGCAAGATCGGCCTGTTTCCCGCCACGGCTATCAACATGAGCCAGATGTGCGGCGTCGGCCCATTCATCACCATTCCCACCATGATCGTCATCATGGGCGGCCCACAGGCTTACCTCGGCTGGATCCTCGGCGCGCTGCTGGCCCTGTGCGACGGCCTGGTCTGGGCCGAGCTCGGCGCTTCGCTGCCCGGCGCCGGCGGTACCTACGTCTACCTGCGCGAAGCCTTTGGCAAACGCACCGGCAAGCTGTTGCCGTTCCTGTTCGTGTGGACCGCGATGTTGTTTATCCCGCTGATCATGTCCACCGGGATCATCGGCTTCGTGCAGTACCTGACCTGGTTCTGGCCGGACATGAGCCAGACCGCCGGCAATCTCATCGGCCTGGTGCTGATCTGGCTGATCATCGTGCTGCTCTGGCGCAAGATCGAATCCATCGCCCGCCTGAGCATCGTGCTCTGGGTGATCATGCTGGCGAGCATCGCGGCGCTGATCGCCGCGGCCTTTTCGCACTTCCATCCGGAACTGGCCTTCAGCTTTCCGGAAGGAGCCTTCAACCTCGGCGACAGCAGTTTCTGGCTCGGCATGGCCGGTGGCCTGACCATCGGCATCTACGACTACCTGGGCTACAACACTTCGGCCTACCTGGCCGGGGAAGTCGAACAACCGGGCCGGGTGATTCCCAAGTCGATCATCTGGTCGGTGCTCGGCATGCTGGTGGTCTACCTGTTGATGCAGGTCGGCGTACTCGGGGTAGTCGACTGGCACCGCATGCTCGACCAGAAGTCGGCGGCCTATAACTCGGTGGCTTCGGTGCTGCTCAGTGAAACCTGGGGCGATACCGCCGCGGCCGTGGTCACCGTGCTGATCCTGATCACCGCCGTGGCCTCGGTGTTCGCCGGCCTGCTCGGCGGCTCGCGGGTGCCGTTCGAGGCGGCGAAGGACAAGGTGTTCTTCAACGCCTTCAGCGTCACCCACCCCAAGCACGACTTCCCGGTCTACGGCATCCTGAGCATGGGCGTGCTGACCTCCGGCGGCTTCATGATCGGGCGCCTGACCGACCTCACCACCCTGATCCAGTTGCTGACCACGGTGATGATCCTGGTGCAGTCGGTGGCGCAGATCATTTCGCTGTTCGTGCTGCGCAAGACCAAGCCGCACCTGAGCCGCCCCTACACCATGTGGCTGTACCCGGTGCCGGCGGTGATCGCCCTGCTCGGCTGGGTCTACATTTACCTGGCGTCCAACCACAACGCTCCTGGCGCCTACCCGATCCAGTGGTCGCTGGTGTGGGTCGCGGCCGGTTGCGTGGCCTACCTGTTCTGGGCGCGGGTACAACAACTCTGGCCCTTCAACAAGACAAGCGATACCCACGATGCACGAGCCGTTGAATAACCCGGGCGCCACGGCGCCCACCCAAGGTGTGCTGCTGGCGATCGACGTCGGCGGCACCAAGACCCAGATCGCCTGCTACGACCCGGTCAGCCAGCACCTGAGCACCCGCAGGCTGGCCACCCATGCCGACGGTGCCCGTGGCGTACCGGCCTTCGAGCGTATCCTCGCGGCGGCACGCGCCTGCGTCAGCGACTTCGGCAACTCGCCGGTGGCCAGCGTGGCTGCGGTGTTCCCCGGGGTCGTGCGCGGTCGCCGCTTGCTGATGGCACCGAACACACCGGGGTTCGAAGACCTGGACCTGCCGTCGTTGCTCGGCGAAGGCCTGGACACCCAGGCCGTAATGCTCGACAACGACGTCAAGGCCGGCGCCCTGGCCGAAGCCCGCTGGGGCGCGCTGGCGGGGATCGACAACGCCATCTACCTCAACCTGGGCACCGGCCTGGCGGCGGCCGCCATCGCCAATGGCCGTTTGATTCGCGGACAGAACGGTGCGGCCATGGAAATCGGCTACATGCTGGAGCCTTTTCTCGATCCGATGTACCCCGAGCTGTGGCGGACCCACGCACAAGGCGCCGCGCCACTGGAAGAGTTTTTCTCGGGCGCCGCGCTGACTCGCCTGGCCACCGAAATGCTTGGGCCGGGCCACCGCGCCCTGGACCTGTTTGCCAGTCGTGACCTGACGGTTCGCCAGGTGCTGGAACGGCGTATCGCCGGCATGGCGGTGCAGGTCAGCAATCTCGCCGTGGCCCTCGACGTCGAGCGCATCGCCATCGGTGGCGGGCTGTTTCACCAGGCCTCGACCCTGGCGCCGGCGCTGAAACAACTGATCGGCCGGGTGGTGCCCTTCCCCCCCGAGATTGTCGCCGCCCACTTTACCCATGACGCGCCGCTGTGGGGCGCCTTGAGCATGGCCATGGACGCCGCCGGCCTGAGTTTCATTCCCGGCGATCTTCTTTGCGTACCCGACGGCCCACGGGGCTGACGGACATCCAGGTATTTACGTTATGTCACTGATGCTCCAGGAAACCCTGTCGATACCCACGGTCGTGCAACGCATGCTCGACGATGACCGCGCCATCGTCGCCCTCGGCGAGCAGTTGGCTGCCGTGCTGCCGGAGCTGATCATAAGCGTCGCCCGCGGCAGTTCCGATCACGCGGCGGCCTACTTCGGCTATGCCATGATGAGCCAGATCGGGATTCCCTGGCTGTCGATTCCCCTGTCACTGGTGAGCCTGCAACAACCGCCGTTGCGCTTGAAACACTGCTGGGTGGCCGCCCTGTCGCAATCGGGCAAGAGCCCGGACCTGATCGCCAGCGTGAACTACCTGAAACAACTGGGCGCTCGCGTGGCGGCGTTCGTCAACACCGCCGAGTCGCCATTGGCCGCCGCCAGTGATGCCGAGGTGCTGCTGCCAGCGGGGCTGGAACAAAGCGTGGCCGCGACCAAAAGCTATGTCGCCATGTTGATGGCCGGGGTCCAGACCGTGGCCGCGCTGAGCGCCAGGCTGGGACAGGACAATGGCCTCGGCGTCGCCCTGCAAGACTTGCCCGCCGCCCTGGCGCGGGCGGTCGACGAGGACTGGTCGCTGGCCCTCGAGGTCTTGCACCCGGTCGACAAGATGGTGGTGATCGGACGCGGCCCGGCGCTGCCCATCGCCCAGGAAGCGGCGCTGAAGCTCAAGGAAACCTCGGGGATCCAGGCCGAAGCCTTTTCCAGCGCCGAGGTCCGCCACGGACCGATGGAAATCATTGAGGCGGGTTATCCGGTCCTGCTCTTCGCCCCGTCCGGGCCCGAGCAGGCCGGCACCCTGGCGTTCGCCGAGGACATGCGCCAGCGCGGCGCCCAGGTCTTGCTGGTGGCGCCACGGGGGACGCCCGGCGCGAACCTGGTCAGCGTGCCGACGGCCCACCCGTTGCTGGAACCGTTCAGCATGATCCAGGGCTTTTATCTGATGGCGGCCAAGCTGGCCGAGTTGCGCGGGCGCAATCCCGATCAGCCGCGGTTTCTCAAGAAGGTGACCGAGACGCGCTGACTGCGCAAAGCCACCAAGGGCGGACGCGGCTCAACAGCCGCGAACGCTCGAAGCCTCGGCCGCCGCTGATGCACGCGGCCCGAAGTACAAGGCGATCAGCACACCGACAACACCCATCACCGCGCAATAGCCGACGCAGACCCACGGGCTCCAGGGCATCAGGCCGATCAGCAACAGCGGCGTGGTGCTGGCCCAGAGTGCGTAGGCGATATTGTAGGTAAAGGAAATACCGGAGACCCGGATGCGCGCCGGGAACAATCCCACCATCACCGAAGGGACCGCCCCTACAACACCGCAGGCCAGACCCGCCAGGGCATAGGCCAGGCCAATCCATTCAGCGCCATGGATCAGGCAACTGTAGAGCAGCGCGATGCCCAACGGCAGCAAAGCGCTGTAGAACAGCACCGCGCGCCAGGCACCGATCCGGTCCACCAGCCGGCCGGCCAGGACACAGCCGATGTTCAGGAACACGATCCCCAGGCTGCTGAGGGCGAATGTATGGCTGGCACTCATGCCGAAGACTTTCTGCATCACGGTCGGCGTGACCACCACCAGCACCACCACCGCCGAGGTCAGGACACAGGTCAGCAGCATCGCCGGCAGGATCGCCCGCCGGTGAGTGCGCAGGACCGCCTGCAACGGTACCTCTTCGCCCTCTTCCCGACGCGCTTGCAAGGCCATGAACACCGGGGTCTCACTGAGCCAGCGGCGCAGCCAGACACCGATCACGCCAAACACCCCGCCCAGCAGGAACGGAAAGCGCCAGGCGAAATCGAGGATTTCGCCGGGACTGTAGATCCGCGCCAGGGCGGTCGCGGTCAAGGCGCCCAGCAGATAACCGAAGGTCAGTCCGGCCTGTAAAACCCCCAGGGCGTAACCGCGATGCCCGGCTGGCGCGTGCTCGGCAACAAAGACCCAGGCACTCGGCACCTCGCCGCCCACCGCCGCGCCTTGCAACACCCGCAGTAATAACAGCAGCAGGGGCGCCCAGTAACCGATCTGGGCATAGGTCGGCATGATCCCGATCAGCAGGCAGGGCAGCGCCATCATCAGGATGCTCAGGCTGAAGACCCGCTTGCGCCCCAGGCGGTCGGCGAAGTGCGCCATCAGGATGCCGCCCAGCGGTCGCGCCAGATAGCCGGTGACGAAAATCCCGAAGCTCTGCAACAGCCGCAACCACTCGGGCATTTGCGGCGGGAAGAACAGCTCACTGAGGGTCAGCGCGAAGAACATGAAAATGATGAAGTCGTAGATTTCCAGCGCACCGCCCAACGCCGCCAAGCCCAGGGTCTTGTAGTCAGCCTGGGAGAAACGCCCGGCGCGAGAATAGTGATTGGCCTTCATGAAGGGACCCTGAACAGACTTTCTGGAAAACTCGCGACTGAAACCGTACTGCTCCATGAAGCCCCTAAAGGGGCGTCTCGATCCCAATCGCACGATTGAGTAGCACTAGCAATGGTCCATCGAATCACCGAAAGGGACAACCTGACAATGTATCTGGGTTGGTTTTTAGCCCGGGCCTGTACATTGAATTTCCGCGACTTTAACCAATAATCGGGCCTGCTCCTATCCATGAGACAGAACACAACATGGAACAAGCCAAGCACCCTCACGACATTTTTTTCTCACCCGGACCTTGAGGCCCCTTCTGGTGCAGGAGGTGAGTTCGAGCATGAGCATTTTCGCGCAAGAATTCCTGGCGAAGATTTCAAACTTCAACCGCTTGACCCGTGATTTGCGCAAGTGCGGTATCGAGATCAAATATCTGGGGCTTCTCGATAACAAAATTGTTATCGAACAGAACAGCTCTCATCAATTGCATCACGAGTTCGGTAACGAACTGCGTGGCATGAACTACCGCACCGAGGGGCGAGTGACCCGCAACACCTTGATGGTTCGCGGTGTTGATGTTTCATGGCTCACCCTAGTGAAGGAGCAGGATCAATGAACCCGTCCTGATCACTGCAATCGCCGTGATACGCGATGCAGCCAAACATGAAGATCCCACCACGAAACTGCCCGCCCCAACTGGCGCGGGCAAGTGCCTTTCAGGAGAAACGCCTTGCCTGCATTGCGTATCCATTGGTGCTGGCCGCTCGACAACGGCCAGCAAAAAGCTACCAAGCAGCACAACACCAACGCGCTTGACTTCACCAGCATCGTCGACTTTGCCCAGGAAGCGGATGAACTCGGGATCGATTCCTTGCTGATGAGCATCAGTTATCGCATGCCCGACCCGCTGCGGATGATCGGCACCCTGATCTGCGAGACCAGCCGGGTCAAGTTCATCTTTGCTTGCCGTCCCGGCCTGCTGCGGCCAACGCTATTTACCGAGATCGTGAATACCGTCTCCTGGATGTCCGAAAAACGCATCGCACTAAACCTGATGGTCGGTGTTTCCCCTGACGAGCAAGCCTGTTATGGCGACTTCGTCGCGTATGACGGACGTTACGAGCGCACCAGCGAGTTTCTGGAGATCCTGCATCGGTTCTGGAAAGGCGAAACACCCCTGACCCATCACGGTGCCCATTACTGTCTCGAGCAGGCGCAATTGGGGCTGCCATACAAGGATGGCGAGCGTCCACACATCTATTTGAGCGGATCCTCGGAGCTTGCCCAGCGGATTGCGATCAAGCACAGCGACTGCTGGCTACATTACGGAGACACGCCGCAAGGCATTGCCGAAGCCAGTCGTTCGGTATTAGACGCCGGTTGTTCGGTAGGGATTCGCATGCACGTTCTGGCCCGTGAAACTCGGGCCGAGGCCCTGAAGGTCATCGAAAGCATGGTGAAAAGTCCCGACAAACAACACCAGGAATGGATAGGTCAGTTCCACGGCGGGAGCAACTCTGAGGCCGTAAAGACCGCGCTCTGCCTGGCCAGCGGGGCCGAACATGGGTGGCCGACAACCATGCTCTGGTCCAGTACCGTCGCCTACCGCGGTTGCCCGGCGCTATGCATGGTGGGTAGCTATCAGGAAGTCGCCGAATACTTGCTGGAGTACAAAAAAGTCGGCATCAGCGAGTTCATCTTCTCCGGCTGGCAGACCCGTGAAGAGATGCGCGGGTTCTGTCGCTATGTATTGCCACGGCTGCGCAAGCTTGAAACCGCACTGGAGAATCAGCATGCGTGACTCCCTACGCTGATTGCCTTGGCATTACTGGCTGTAAACCATAACACCCCGGAAAACTGGGCCTTCAATCACGAGAGGAAGACACTGATGAGCATCCATGCCCGTACCCAACGATTGACAGTTCCCCAACTGGTCGCCATGAAAGGTCGACAGAAAATCGTCTCGCTGACGGCGTACTCCAGCTCGATAGCCAAGCTGATCGACCCTATCGTCGATTTCATTCTGGTCGGTGATTCCACTGCGATGGTCGGCTACGGTCGCGCCTCGACGCTCAGTATGCAACTTGAAGAAATCATCGGGCACACCCGGGCAGTGGTCGACAGCACGCGATTGTCCTGCGTCATCGCCGATATGCCGTTCGGCAGCTATCAGGAGTCCAATGAGCAAGCCTTTCGCAACTGCGCCCAGGTCCTGGCACGTACCGGTTGTGATGCGGTCAAGCTGGAAGCGAACAAAGCCCTGGCAGGGACCGTCGAGTTTCTGGTAGCCCGTGGTATTCCGGTGATGGCCCATGTCGGGCTGATGCCACAATTCGTGAATATCATGGGTGGCTTCAAAGCCCAGGGCCTGAGCCCTGAAACCGCCGCGGCGATTACCCTTGACGCCCAGGCCAATCTGGAAGCCGGGGCCTTCAGCCTGCTACTCGAAGGCGTGGCCGAAGGTGTCGCTCGCCAGATCACCCAGGACTCGAAGATGCCCACCATCGGTATAGGGGCATCGCCAGCGTGCGACGGCCAAGTGCTGGTGACGGAGGACCTGTTGGGCCTGGGTGGCGAGCACACGCCCCGCTTCGTCAAGCAGTATGCCGACGTCGGTGCCGTGATTCGTGACGCCTGCGAACGCTTTGCCGACGAAGTGCGCCACGGCCAATTCCCTGAAGCACGGCATTGCTACGGTATCTGATCCTCGTCGGCAATCACCTGGACCAGGACCTTCAGGGCTTGGGTAATGTCCTTGCTCCAATCGATGGTGTAGCTCAGTCGCAAGTAGTGCCTCCAGGCACCTTGCAGGCTGAAGATTTCACCTGGGGCAATCACGATACGCCTGGCCAGCAGACGCTCGAAAACCCGTCGCATATCCACTGGCCGTGCAGCCTCGAGCCAGAAGGTCGCGCCACCGTCCGGCACCATCATCCGCAATTGGCCAGCGCCGTGTTCGTGAAGCAAGCCCTGCAGGCGTTTCATCCGGTCCAGCAGCATGGCACGCAAGACCACCAGATGCTGGTCGATACGCCGGGAACTGAAGAGCTTGGCTATCGCTTTCTGACGAATCGGCGACAGGCGAAATGCCCTATCCAGAAATAGCCGGTGCAGCGCAGGGCCGTGCCGGCGACACAACAGATAGCCATAGGGAGCCTCCGAACCGATGATTTTATCGAAGGTGGAGAACACCAACAGTTTCTCCGGGTCGGCAAAATCGCGGTAACGCGTCGGCTGCGCAGAAAAACAGAACTCGCCATAACTGTCATTCTCGAACAGCCAGATATCCCGCTCCGCCAACCAGCGACAGATCTGTTGCTTGTCCTGTGCCGGCATCAGCATGCCCTGAGGGATGTTCACCGTCGAAGACAGCACCGCCAGCCCCACCGGTTCACACCTGAGCAGATCCTGCAAAGCGACGAGATTGAATCGCCCATCGCTGCCCAGGGGTACCTCGATAACGCGGATCCTGGCGGCTTGCAACTGACGCAGGACCGCCCAGGAGCAAGGTGACTCAACCAACGCGACACTCCCGCTCAAATTCAGGGCTTCGAGTGACAGCTCCAACACGCTGCGCAGGTCCGAGCCGACATACACATGCTCGGCCTGCCAGTAGCAGTGGGCGGAACGGGTGTAGCGATCAGCAATCACACTGCGCAACTCCGGTTCGCCGAAGGGCTGATAAAGCGGAGCATGGGTACGCGGATATTGTCGCGCCAGTTCGCGCTCAATCATCAGCAGCGGCCCCTCCAAGGACAGCAACATCGCCGGGGCATCGCTGCTCAGGGCAAGCATTCCCGGCTGCCGGGCATTGGCGAAAACATTGTCGAGCAGGTTGGGCGATCCTTCACTCAACGGGGGCGGCGGCATAGCCTTGGTGAAATAGCCGAATTTCGGCCTGGCATAGATCCTGCCCTCGTCCTCCAGCAACGAATAGGCATATTTGGTCGTCGACACTGATACATTCAGGCGCAGGGCCAACTGTCGCAGGGAAGGGAGTTTCTGCTCGCACATGGAGTTACCGGTCTCGATCAACTCGACGAGGTAGCGATAAACCGCCTGGTAGGAGAAGGAAGACTCCTTGTTCGTGTCCATATTCACTTACGTTCATTCCCGTGCGCCCCTGTCAGGGACATCAGAGTATGCAAGACCGCGCTCGGATAAAAGAGAATCGGAAAATGCCATGAGATTGATTTATCGTGGGCACCTGCCTACACACGGCGTTTCACACTCCTCGTCTGTAGCGCCCCAATAAAATCAAGAACAAGAGGACCTCTCCATGGCCGCTGCTATAGAAACCAGCCGCTACGCCCGCTTTGCCCTGCGCTGCTCGAATTGGGCCGAACGCTGGTTTCCCGACTCCTGGGTGTTTGCCGCACTGGCGGTGATCGTCGTCGCCCTGGCCACCCTGGCCATCGGCGCCAAGCCGAGCGAAGCCGCGATGGCCTTCGGTGACGGCTTCTGGAGCCTGATCCCATTCACCATGCAGATGGCCTTCGTGGTGATCGGCGGTTATGTGGTCGCCAGTTCGCCACCGGCGGTGAAACTGATCGACCGCCTGGCCCGGATCCCGAAGAACGGCCGCTCGGCAGTGGCCTGGGTCGCACTGATTTCCATGGTCGCCTCGTTGCTGAACTGGGGCCTGTCCCTGGTCTTCGGCGGCTTGCTGGTCCGCGCCCTGGCGCGCCGCACCGATCTGCGCATGGACTACCGCGCCGCCGGTGCCGCCGCCTACCTGGGCCTCGGCGCCGTCTGGGCCCTGGGGCTGTCGTCGTCCGCCGCCCAGCTGCAGGCCAACCCGGCCAGCCTGCCACCGTCGATCCTGTCGATCACCGGGGTGATTCCCTTCACCCAGACCATCTTCCTCTGGCAGTCCGGCGTGCTCTTGCTGGCGCTGATCGTGGTCTCGCTGGTGATCGCCTACGCCACCGCACCGGGACCTGATTCGGCCCGGGACGCCAAGGCCTGCGGCGTCGATCCGAGCTTCAACCTGCCACCGCTGAGCCAGCGCTCGCGCCCCGGCGAATGGCTGGAATACAGCCCGCTGCTGACCATTCTGCTGGCCTTGCTGGCCGCCGGCTGGCTGTTCCATGAGTTCTCGACCAAACCGGCGATCAGCGCCATCTCCGGCCTGAACACCTACAACTTCCTGTTCCTGATGGTCGGTGCTCTGCTGCATTGGCGCCCACGCAGCTTTCTCGACGCCGTGGCCCGTGCGGTGCCGACCACCACCGGCGTGCTGATCCAGTTCCCGCTGTACGGCTCCATCGCGGCACTGATGACCACGGTCAAGGGCGGCGACGCGCTGACCCTGGCCCATCACATCTCGACCTTCTTTACCCAGATCGCCTCCCACGACACCTACGCATTGCTGATGGGGGTGTATTCGGCAGTGCTCGGTTTCTTCATTCCTTCCGGTGGCGGCAAGTGGATCATCGAGGCGCCCTATGTGATGCAGGTGGCCAATGACCTGAAATACCACCTGGGCTGGGCAGTACAGATCTACAACGCGGCCGAGGCGTTGCCGAACCTGATCAACCCCTTCTACATGCTGCCGCTGCTGGGGGTGCTGGGGCTGAAAGCGCGGGACCTGATCGGATTCTCCTTCGTGCAACTGCTGGTGCATGCGCCATTGGTGCTGTTCCTGCTGTGGGCACTGGGGACCACACTGGCCTACAACGCACCCGTCATGCCATAGCGCGTGCTACCACGGCAAGAGCGCTGTTATCGGCGCTCTTGCGGCTCGCCACGCCCCGGAAAGTATCAAGAAAACTGCAATCTCAAAAAACGACGACGCTAATCGACACAATGCTGAATTAATGCTGAATAAGTACGCGAGAACACAAATTCTGCGGGTCAATGATCAACATCATGTATTAGGCTGTCCGGATAAACCGGCACGATCGTACCATTGCGGTTTTTCGAGCGTGTCCAGCCCCACCCGTCGTGCTTCAAGGTGGATGAATCATGGACCAATGGAAAGAAGAGCAATTGCGGCTTCTGGGTTCGGCGCAAGACGAGCAGGAATTGTTCGAGCTCTTGCCCAGCCTGATCAGGCAGCTAGGCTATCCCTATTACCGCTATATCAGACTGACCCCCGGTGCATCCCCCTGGATAAAGAACAATTATCCCGAGGAATGGAACCAGTATTATCAGGACCACAACCTTCACGAGATCGACCCGGCGCTGACCCGTGCCCGGCATTCGCACCTCCCCGTGTTCTGGTCACCGGAGATTTTTGCCAAGGACCCTGCGTTCTGGGCCAAAAAGCAATCGTTTGGCATGCGCCATGGCTGGTCACAGGCGGTACAGCATGTTCAGGGCCATCAGAGCATTCTGTGCGTCTCCCGCCCCAAGGGCGAAATCGATCGTCGCGAGTTCTATCAAAAGGCCGGGCATATTCTGTGGCTGTGCAATGTCCTGCATTCGGTGGCCATCCGCGAGCTGCCCACGACGCCCATGCATCTGCTGTCTCCTCGGGAAGTCGAGGTATTGAAGTGGTCGGGCGAAGGCAAGACAGCACCGGAAATCGCTCGGTTGCTTGAGCTCAACGTGCGCACCGTGAACTTCCATATTGCCAACGCGATCACCAAGACCGGCACCACCAACAAAGTCGCGGCGATGGTCGCGGCGATTCAGTCCGGGGCCCTGTAAGGCCCCCGGAAAAAGCGCCCCCCGGCAAAATTCCGTTACGCAATCCCTGCCCCATCCCCTCGACAATTGGCATACTGCCCGGCGGCAGAATGGATCTGTCGCTGTTCCGTCATATTGCGTTGCTAAGTTGCGATGCGAAATATTTTGATACGTCAAACCCAGCCAGCAGGAACCCAGGATGAGTGACGAGAAAGACCTCGACCAGTCGCAAGCGCCCGAAAACGATAACCCCACCGACACCAGTCGTCGCCGCTTCCTCGGTGGCGTGGCGGTGCTGGGCGTTGGCGCGACGCTGACCGCCTGCGGTTCCCCAAGCGAGCCCGGCAAGCCGGACCCCCGTGAGCTGTCGGGCGCCGAGTTGGACAAGGCGCTGCACGACCAGGTGAAAACCGTGGTGGTGATCTACGCCGAGAACCGTAGCTTCAACAATCTGTTCGCCGACTTCCCCGGCCTCGAGAAGCCCTTGTCGGCCCTTGCGGCGGCGGACTACCAGCAACGCGACCGTGATGGCAGCCTGCTGCAGACCCTGCCGCCGGCCTGGGGCGGTGTGCTGCAGATCGGCCCGCAAAGCGTCGACGGCGTGACCTACCCGGCGGAAACCCAATACCAGCAGAACCTGCCCAACGCCCCGTACGCCCTCAAGGGCCCGAACGGCGAGGACCTGCCCCTGAGCCTGGTCACCCGCGACCTGTGGCACGTGTTCTACCAGAACCAGATGCAGATCAACGGTGGCAAGAACGACCAGTTCGTCGCCTGGGCCGACTCCGGCGGCCTGACCATGGGTCACTACGCCCAGAACCGTTACTCGTTGCGTCTGTGGGACGTGGCGAAGGAATTCGTGCTCTGCGACAACTTCTTCCAGGGTGCCTTCGGCGGTTCGTTCCTCAACCACCAATACCTGATCAGCGCGGCGGTGCCCTTTTACCCGGACGCCGCCAACTCGGTGGCCAAACCGCAGATCGCCACGCTGCAAAGCGACGACCCGCTCGGCACGCGCTTGAAGCCCCTGGAGAAATCTCCGGCCAGCGCCATGACCGGCGCGCCGCAGTTCGGCCCCAGCGCGTTGACCCCGGACGGCTACGCCGTGAATACCATGGCACCGCCCTACTGGCCGACCTGGATCCGCGACCCCGATCATCCGGACTATGCCAAGCCTGGCTTGCCCACGGTGCTGGTGCCCCAGGCCCACGAACATATCGGCGACAAGCTGTCGAAGAAGAACATCGACTGGGCCTGGTACGCTGGCGCCTGGCAGGTCACCCTGGACCAGTTCAAGGACTCGGCGGGCATTCCGAAGATCCCGAACTTCCAGTATCACCACCAGCCGTTCAACTACTTCAAGCAGCAGGGTCCGGAAAACCCTGGCGAGCGGGCCAAGCGCCTGCGCGATGGCGGGCTGGGTGAGGACCCGAGCAGCAACAAGTTCCTCGCCGATGCCCAGGCCGGCAAGTTGCCAGCGGTGACCTTCTACAAACCCCAGGGCAACCTGAACATGCACGCCGGTTACGCCGACGTGGCGTCCGGCGACCGGCATATCGACCGCATCCTGAAAGTCCTGCGCGAAAGCCCGCAATGGAAAAACATGGTGGTGGTCGTCACCGTCGATGAAAACGGCGGCTGGTGGGACCACGTGGCGCCGCCGCAAGGCGATCGCTGGGGGCCGGGCACGCGGATTCCGGCACTGGTGGTTTCGCCGTTCGCCCGCAAGGGCACGGTGGATCACACGGTGTACGACACCGCCTCGATCCTGCGCCTGATCACCCGGGTGTTCCAGTTGGAGAAACTCGACGGTATGAAGCAGCGCGATGACGCGATGGTCGCCCGTGGCCAGAAGCCGATGGGCGATCTGACCAACGCCCTGCGTTTCACGGCCTGACGGATACCGCGTGCCCCTCGCTCCCCCACCGGGAGCGAGGCCTCCGTCGGACAGGTCCGACAGCCAATTGCGACAAGCTTTCCTACTTGCGTCAAACCGCGAAAAAAACACCGGCTACCGGCTTTTCTACTGACCGCAGCTGATCCAGTATGGCGCTGCCCTCGCATTGATGGGGCCAACGCTGAAAAGGATCTGAGCATGTCAAAAATCGCTGTCTTGACGAGTACCTTAGCCGCACTCACCCTTAGCACCCTCGCCCACGCCGATGTCGAAATGAAACTGGGCAGCAGGGAGCGCGTCACCCAGCTTTTTGCCTATCCCAACAATTGCAATGTCATCTGCTTTCGCCCCTGGACCCTGGAACAGACCGCCGAGCACTATCTGAACCAGAGCGTGAAGCGCGACGGCTATCCCAACGCCAAGGTGACGGTAAAAGCCGACGCCGACCAACTCTATGCCCACTTCAGCGGCGTGCCGAACGGTTATGACAAGCCGCTGGCGCAACTGCTCGATGCCGGCGAACTGGCCTACAAAGGCGCCTCGAAACTGAATGCCGACGGTAAATGGGCCTACAACTGGTACCTGTTCCTGCCGCTGGGCCTGGCCCTGGATAACCGCAAGAGTGTCGAGCTGTTGCACTTCCCGCCGGATTACTCGCTGACCCAGGCCCAGGACTACCTGGAGTCGGCCACCACCGACCGCTGGGCCGAGCTTCTGACCGACAACGGTATTCCCAAGGAGCAGACACCGGGTTACCAGACCATCATCGACATCGCCCCGATTGCCGCACCGTCCAACGCCGGCAGCACCCTGGAAACCGTCTACAGCTACTTCACCGACTACCAGACCACCATGGTCAAGGAAGTCAGCATCACCACCAAGGGCACGGCATTGCCGATGGTGGCCTTCGGCGCACCGGTGCGGAACTGGATCAAGCAGCAATATGGCGCGGACGTCGGTGTGCTGCAGCTGGGTCTCATCCGCCCGACAGCGGGGGCGATAGTACCGGTGCTGGGTTCCAATCACCCGAGCTATATCTGGTACGCAGCGGACCCGGCCAGCTATGGCGGCGACCAGGCGAAGGCCGATGCGGCAGGCTTGAAGGTCATGGGGCAGGACTTGAGTGCCGCCTGCTGGCAGGCTGGCATGGGCCAGAAACCGGGCAGCGATCCGGCAGCGCAGCTGAAAAGCTGTACCGACAACTGGCAGGTGACCAATACGCAGAAAACCTGCGTGCTGTTCTATGAGTCGATACGCAACCTGTCGCCAGCCGATGCCGAGAAGAAATGCTCGACCACGGCGATCAAGACACAGCTCAACGAGTTGAAGAAACCGGCACCAGTGCCAGTGGCGGCGATGCCGGCCATCTGACGAACACCGCAACACCCACTGCAGGAGCCGGCTTGCCGGCGATGAAGCCCTTGAATCTTTATTGACCTCAAGGCCGCCATCGCTGGCAAGCCAGCTCCTACACAGGGTTCGCGGTGCTGGTTAGAACGAGCCTCAGGGTGCATCCACCGGCCGTAACCGGTACTGCGGCGGCAACTGCTCGATGCCGCTGATGGTCGCGTTCAGACTCTTCCAGCGCCCATCCTTGATCCCGTAGATACAGCCATGGATCGACAGGCTCTGCCCACGATGCCAGGCGTTCTGCACAATGGTGGTATGACCGACGTTGGCCACCTGCTGGATCACGTTCAACTCGCACAAGCGGTCGACCCGCTCCTCTTCAGTGGGCAACTGCGCCAGCACTTCGCGGTTCTCGTAGTACAGGTCGCGAATCGAACGCAGCCAGCCATCGATCAGGCCCAACTGGCGATCCTGCATCGAAGCCCGCACACCGCCGCAACCGTAGTGGCCAGTGACCAGGATATGCTTGACCTTGAGCACATCCACCGCGTACTGGATCACCGACAGGCAATTGAGGTCGGTGTGCAACACCACGTTGGCCACGTTACGGTGCACGAACAGGTCGCCTGGCAGCATGCCGACGATCTCGTTGGCCGGAACCCGCGCATCGGAGCAGCCGATCCAGAGGAATTCCGGGGTCTGCTGGCGCGCGAGCTTGGCGAAGAACTCCGGGTCTTCTTCCTTGATCGCAGCAGCCCAGCGCTCGTTGTTATCAATCAGATCCTGTAGTTCGTTCATGCTCTGCCGCCTCAAGATAGTCCGAAGTTATGACACCCGACCCCGACTTGGGGTCACGTGGAAAATCTTCAGTCAACCAACGTACACGCCATCACCACCGCGTCTTCACGTCCACCCACCGCCGGGTAGTAATCGCGACGGCGCCCGACTTCATTGAAGCCATAACGTTCATACAGGCGGAAGGCCGCCCGATTGCTGTCACGCACTTCAAGGAAACACTCCCGTGCCTCGGCCGCATGGGCCCGCGACATCAGGTGCTCAAGCAGGCGCAAACCCAGGCCGCGGCCCTGGCTTTCCGGCTTGACCGTGATATTAAGCAAGTGCGCCTCATCGAGAATGATCTGCACCACGCCATGCCCGACCTGCTGGCTGCCTTCGAACATCAGCCAGATCTGGTACTTGCCCAGGCCATCGAGAAAAATCCCGCGGGTCCAGGGATGGCTGAACGCCGCGTATTCGATCTTCAGGACCGCATCCAGGTCCGCCTCGGTCATCGGGCGAAAACTTACCGCATCACTCATCGTTACTTTTCCATCGCGCCATC
>Ga0209888_1000251_pt1 | contig 33002 bp, 23 predicted proteins | sample OrgsoiDNA_201059_FD_185807 | JGI IMG/M metagenome (GOLD analysis project Ga0209888, IMG submission 185807) | Permafrost soil microbial communities from the Arctic, to analyse light accelerated degradation of dissolved organic matter (DOM) -... | ecosystem: Environmental > Terrestrial > Soil >...
GCGGTTGCGGCCCATATTTTTTCGCGGCGTGTCATCGGTGTCATATTGCATTTGCTCATAAGAGGAAAGATCGGCCAGGACAATAGCCTCTTTTTTTTTCTGTCAAGAACCGGTTAGGGCAGCCCCGCCGGCGGCGCTCCGAAGATGCCAAAATGCGCTGGGCATGGAGCGGTTTTCGCGCCAGATTCGAAACAAAAAAAGATGGCGCGCGGGTCCGTGGAATGCTGCTCACAGCCTGCGCGGAGACCTCCGAGCCACACACCGGTCTTCGGGGCGCATGCCCTCCGTCGCTCGGCGAGCAGGGTTAATCGCGTGCCCAGCGTTTTTCTTGCTGGTTGCGTCCACAATCGCCCGGATATCCGCAGCCTCTTCTTCCGCGACGACCCGCGCCCGCAAAGCGCGCAAGCCCTCGTCCAACTCTTGGCTGCGCGCCGTGGGGCCGAAAAGAACAGGCTCCGCGCGAAGCCACCCGCGAAGCATGCGCCAAGAGAGCCCCGCCGTCAGAGCCAAAAGGCTCACCCCAAGGCCCCCTAAAATCCAGCCGCCAGCCGTGGCGGGCCAGTGGGCGCTTTTCGCTTGGCCAGAAAGCGCCATCGCGCACAGAGACGCCGCCTGCAAAGCGCCCAACGCCGAAACCATGGCGACCGCGAGCCAAGAGCACGCCCGCGCGTCGCGCAGGCGATAGCGCAAATGCAGCGGCAGCGCTCGCAGAAAAAAGGAGCGCCGTTTGGGGTCAAAGAAGGAACGGCGAATGCCCATGGACGCCTCCGCGCCGGCAGCGCGGCTCTCATCGCGGAGCGTTCGGCCGGCAACCTCACCGTAGCCAACCGCGCGCGCCCTCGCAATGACGTTTTCGTTGAATGCGCGAATCGAGGCGACAAGAGGAGGAGCGGGGGGGAACCACGGTGGCCGGCTGGCCGCCGCTCCGTTCAGAGCCGATTCGAGCGCCGGGAGGGCGCCTGCGCTTGGCTTTTTCCAGGCGCTTTGGCCTTCATGATCTTTGAGAGCTCCGCGCGCTCGAAATGAGCATATCCGCCAGCCGCCATGCGCGTGAAAAAAGGCGCAAGATTTTGTCGAGTCTTTTGCGGCGTGAGCCATGCGCTCATAAAGCGGACAGGGGGCAACGCGAAAAAGAGAAAGAGAAGGAATTCGGGTCCGAACATCGAGGCAATGCCCAGGCCGCCAAACACGCAAAGCGTGAAAACAAACAAAAAGCCGCACAAGTGGAGAATATCTTGTGGCCCTCCCAGGGTGGCCGATTGCCCCGCGAGCGCGCCGGACAAAGGGGCGGTCAAAGGGCGGTCAAACGAGCTCGCCAGAAGCGGAGCGCGTTGCAGCCAGGTCCCTGGGGGCACGACAACGGTTTGGCAGTAGCCCAAGCGTTCGCAACGGAGGAGGGCGAGCCGCATTTCTTTGTCCGCCATATAAGCCTCACGGCGCTGCCCCGTCGCCACCCACTCCACCGTGCCCGGGGAGGCGTTTTGTCGCGGTTTTTCCAGAAATTTCTGCAAATTCTCGGACGGCCCGCCCCATGGGTCATCGTTGAACATCGGGAGAATCAACTGCGGCCTCTTCATTTCAAAGCTCCATGTGAGCCGATCAGCTGTGTAAACAAACCCGCCAAAAAGGACAAGCGCTCCCGCGATCGAGAGCGCTAGAGCGATTGGAGCCAGAAGGCGTGAAACCCAAACCAGCAGCGCGGCCGCGCTCGACACGCCCTCGGAGGAGCCGGCGGAGAACCCCGCGGACGCTTGGTTGGCCAGAATCGCCTCGGGATCCAATCGGCCTCTGAGTTTGAGCCAAATGCCCGTGAGCGCCGCTCCATAGCCAAAGGGGCGCAAAGCGCGCGCAAGCGCTCGGTCTTCTTTGTTGTCGGGGAATGCCATCATCGTTGTCCTGGTTTAGGCAAGGGGCCCGCGGCCTCGAACAAGGCGCCGGCGCATATTTTCACTTGGATGTCGCGCTGGGGGCCAAGGCTTCTGGCTTGCCCGCGCTGCACGAGCATCAGGCGCGAGCCAATGGAGCCCACCTGGCTTTCGCGCGGCCGCGAGAGCGTCGGGGGCTCGCTGGCCAATATCTCCACCGCGCGCTCCATGGACAAAATGCGCGTTTCGACCAATCGCGGAACGATGGGCTCCTGGCTATCGGACTCATTTTTCGCGCCCAAAAAGGCTTCGCCCGCGTCTTCGGCGTCAGAATTGGCCTCTTCGTCCAATTCGTTTGTTTCGGTTTCAACTCCTGGGCCGCTCGCGGCGTCTTTTTGAGCGTTTTCTCGCGCGCTGTGTCGCGCGTTTTGGTGAGCGGCCTCCAGAGCCCGTTCTTGCGCCTCGGCCTCGGCCTGAGCCAGGGCTTGGCGCACCTTGATCGGCACATACTGCGCGTCGCCCAAAAACAAATCGGGCGTGCCCGGCCACTGCGCCATGGAAATCAAGAGCCAGCCCGCGCGCGGGGCATCCTGGCCGCCAATCGCGGCGCGGGCGACGCGGGCCCATTGCGCCCGAAAATGCTCCAAGGCGCGCTCGGCTTCTTCGGGCGCCCGGGCCGACAAAGGCTCGCCGTCGATGAAATGCTCCAAAATCCAGCCCGCGACCAGTGGGTCATCGGGGAGTATTCCATGCTCCTGGGCCACTTCAAAGCGCACCCGCCCCGCGTGGTGCACCGGGCGCGAGAGGCTCGCTCCCGGCTGGCTCGCGATGAGCTTGGCCGAGATGTGCTCGCTGCGCGCCTCGCCGTCCAGGCTGATCCAACGCGCGGCCAAGTCGGGCTTGGCGATCGCGTCGAGCATTCGGCGAGGCTCGATCACCCGGGCCTCCTTCAAGCTTTGCGCGCCGAAAATCGAGCGCGCGATGCCCCAGCCGATCGGGTCGGAGCGCCAGCGCGCGAGCCGCTTGCAGATTTCTTCCTGATGCCAAAGGCCGCCGTCGACGGCCTGTTGGTTGCGCTCCGAGGCGCTGCGCCGGCCCGCCATTCGCTTACCCCTTGCGCGCCGCGCGAATCAACTTGCGCAGCTCATAGAGTTTGTCCAGGGCCATTTTGGGCGTCAGCTCATCCGGGTCGATCGAGTCGACCGCCTCTTCCAGCGCCGCGCCCAAGGCGAAGCGCTCAAAGGAAGGCTCAGAGGCGGAATGGACCGAATGGGCAGGATGGGCGCTCGCCGGGGTCTGCGCCGCGAGCGCGGGCTCCGGCTGAGGGCCGCGAGAGGCTTGCCGCTCTTGGGGCTGAATTTCGATGTCCAATTCGTCGATTCGGACGGCCAGGGCCTCGGACGGCTCCGAGCTCGAAAGACAGGCCGGTTGCTCGGGCGCCCGAGAATCATCGGCTGGCGCTTGGGTTGCCGCAGAGGCGGGCGTTGGCGCGGAGGCCGAATCCAGAGCGTCGATATTCGGCGCGGCGGAGGGCTCAATGGACAAGGCCTGCGCGTGCGTTTCGCGAATTTCGACGCCGCGCCCCTCGCGCAGGCCTTGGGCGACGACAGCCGCCAAAGGGCTTTGCGGAGCGTGCCCGTGCGCGAGCGCTTCGGAAAGCTTGGGGGCGTCCTTGCCGTGCAGGGAGACCAGGAGCTCCTGGGCCCAGGCGAGGGCGTCGAGCGGCAAGCCCGCCAGGCGCGCGACTTCGATCCCGTGGCTTTGGCTCGCCGCGCCCGGCTTGATTTTGCGCAAGAAGACGATCCCCTGCGGGCCTTGCTCGGCGTCCAGGTGGATGTTGGCCACGCCCTTCAAGGACTCGGCCAATTCCGAGAGCTCCAAGTAGTGCGTGGAGAAGAGCGTTTTTCCGCCGTTGATCTCGGTCAAGTGGCGCAGGATGGCCCAAGCGAGCGCCATGCCGTCGTAGGTCGAAGTGCCGCGCCCGATTTCGTCGATCAGGCACAGGGTGTTGGCGTCGGCGTGGCGCAGAATGGAAGCCGCTTCCGTCATTTCCACCATGAAAGTCGAGCGGCCGCGCGCGATGTCGTCGCCGGAGCCGACGCGGGCGCAAATGCGCGTGATCGGGGGCAGTTCGCAAACGTCCGCCGGGGCGAAGCAGCCGGCGCGGCTCATCAGGCCCACCAGGGCCGTCGTGCGCATGTAGGTCGACTTGCCGCCCATGTTGGGGCCCGTGATCAAAAGGGTTTGGCGATCGTCGTCCATCGACAAGTCGTTGGGCACGAAGGGCTCTTGGCCCAGGAGCTCGACGACCGGGTGGCGGGCTGCGACCAGGTTCCAGCTGCCGTCTTCGGTGAAGCGAGGGCGGCAGTAATTGCGCTCGCGCGAAATTTCCGCGAAATTCAAGAGGGCGTCCAATTCGCTCACGCAGCGCGCGGCTGCGGCGAGCTCATGCGCCTTGGAGGCCAAAAAGGCTTGCGCTTGCTCGAAAAGCGATTTTTCGAGCTTTAGCGCGCCTTCTTGCGCCCCCAAAACCTTGGTCTCCAACTCGGCCAACTCGGGCATCGTGTAGCGCTCGGCGTTTTTGAGGGTCTGCTTGCGCTCGTAGCGATCTGGGGCGCGCGCGGCTTGCGAGCGCGGAATTTCGATTTGGAAGCCATGCGCGCGGTTGAAGTCGATGCGCAGGGTCGCTATGCCGGTGGCTTCGCGCTCTTTGGCCTCCAAGGCCTGGACGGCCGATGAGCTGTCGACGGAGAGTTGGCGAAGCTCGTCCAGCGTGGCGTCAAACTCCCCGCGGATGACGCCGCCGTCGCGAATGTGGACCGAGGGGAGCTCCGCGATCGCGCGCTCCAGGTAAGACAGGGTCTCGGGCTGCTCGCCCAGGCCCGTCATCAAGCGTTGGATTTTGGGGCTGCTGGGGGCCAGCGGGGCCAGGGACTCGCAAATGGAGCCAAAGGCGCGCAGGGCTTCGCGCAAGTTGGAGAAGTCGCGCGGACGGGCCAAGCCCGCCGCGGCGCGGGCGCTGGCGCGCTCGATGTCGGCCATGTCGCCGATTATGGCGCGCAAATCCGAGCGCGCGTCGTCCGCCTCCAAGAAAGCCGCCACCGCCTCATGCCGGCCGGTCGATTCGCTGACGCTCGCCGGGGGCTCCGAGAGCCACAGGCGCAAGCGGCGCGAGCCCATGGCCGAGGCGCAGGAGTCGAGCGACGAAAAAAGCGTGGGGCTGCTCATCCCGCTTTGCGTCTCGGTGATTTCGAGGGCGCGCCGGGTCGGAGCGTCCATCGCGAGCCGCGTGTCCGGGGCGCTCTCTTGCAGCGTGAGCAGATTCGGGCGCCGATTGCCCAGGCTGGCCTGAGCGTGCGAGTAGGCCGCGCAAGCCGCCGCGAGCGCCAGGTCCGAGTCGTCCAGGCTGCCGAAGCCGCCCAGGTTCAAAACCCCAAAGTGCTCTTGCAGCCGGGCGCGGCCGCCCGCGGCGTCAAAGCGCCAAGCGGCCAAGCGCGAAAAAGACGCCTTCGCCGGCGCGTCGTCCAGGCTCGCTTGCTCGGAGATGAGGATTTCCGCGGGCTGGATGCGGGCCACTTCGTTGGCCAACTCATGCAGGGGGACTTCGCAGTGGAAAGCGGCGCCGGAAGACAGGCTCATCCAGAACAAACCCGCGCCTCCGCGCTTGAAGTCCTGGTGGACGGCCAGAAGCGGAGCGTCGCGCTTTTCTTCCAACAACGAGTCGTCGAGCAAAGTGCCCGACGTGATCACGCGCGAAATGGCCCGGTCGACAGGCCCCTTGGTGAGGCCTGGCTCGCTGATCTGGTCGATGACCGCGGCGCCCTGGCCCATGCGCAGCAATCGCGACAAATGCAGATCCAGCGCGTGCCAAGGCACTCCCGACATTTTGATTTCCCGGCCGCCCGAGGAGCCGCGCTTGGTCAAGGTCAAGTCCAGCAGCTTGCTCGCGCGCTCGGCGTCTTCCCAAAAGAGCTCGTAAAAGTCGCCCACCCGGAAAAACATGATCAGCTCCGGGCCCAGTTCATTCTTGAAAGTCAGCCACTGGCGCATCAAGGGCGTGTGGTCTGCGATTTGCGCGTGCCGCGCGGCGCGGTCCGCCGCGAGTTCAAGTTGCTTGGCGTCGTCAGGCATGTTCAGCATAAGAGGGCTCAAATGTCCAGGTGAGTCAGAGTCGGTTCGGAGGCCGGGGCCGCAAGCGGGCCGGGGCGAAAAAGGGGCGAAAAAGAAATGGGGCGCGAAGCGGCTGAGCTCTGGCGGGTATCCAGAAAAAACGCCGGATTCAGCTCACGGCCGGCGAAAAAAAACCGGCCTGGGCGAGCCTTTTGCAAAAGGAAGGCTTGCGTCGCCCGCGATTGTGCCACAAAAACGGCCCTCGGACAAGGAATTTCAGCCTTTTTGTCAGGGCTGGCCCAAGCGTTTTCGCCCCAAGGAGCCGGATGCCTGGCCGTGGCTAAGGCTCCGCTCCTCGGCGGGGTCGGCCCCCAACGCCGAGAAAAGCGCGCGGGAAAAGGCTTGGCGGCCCTCCGGGCGCCCCGGGCACGCAAAAACAATCTGCGCCGGCACGCGTTGGGCCATGGACAGGGCGATGGCCCAGCTTTTCGCGCATTCGGCGGGTTCCCAGCCGAACACGCCGCAGCCAATGAGCCCGCCGACAAAGGACTCGCAGTGTTTGCTCGCGGCCCACTCCAACGCGCGCGCCAAGCGCTCCGCCAGGGCGGTTTGCGTTTTCGCGGCGTCGATTTTTTTGTTCGATTGAGCAGCCCATGACAAATTCGGGGCGCTCACGCCCACGAAAAGGCCCGCCACCGGATCCGGCAGCCAGTCTGCCTGCCCCTGGGCCAGCCAAAAGCCCTCAGCGGCCAAAATCTTGTTCGGGCCCATGAAGCCAATGTCCTTGTCGAAAAACCCCGTCGAGCGCTCCGCTTGGACGCCCCAAGTGGACGCCAGGCTCACGTCCTCTTCTTGCGCGCGCGAACCCCGCCGCCAACCGCCGCCCGGGTTCTTCGCCGAGCCAAAAATCAGCGTCGCCGTCACGCGGCCCGACTGGGCCAAGCTCAGCGCGGCCTCTCCGCTGAATTGATCCACGAAGCCCAGCGTCGTTCGCGACAACGGATTTTCAATCGCTTTTTTCAAGGGCCGGGCGTCAATCGCCGTCGCGGGCTCCAAGCCCTCGCACAATTCGGCCATTCCAATCGTTTGTTCCGCCCAGTGGGCGCGGCGCTCCCTTTGGGCGCCGTCTGCGTCATTTTTCAAGGGATTGTTGTTTGAGCGAGACATGGCGGCGGGCGGCGGGAGTGATGGAGTGGCTCTCATTCTACCTGGCTGCGGCCTTCGCCGCAATTGAAACGAGACGGCGGACTGGCGAGACGCGCGGCGGAAACGGCCCGCGGGGGCAAATCCCGATTGAGTCGAGGCTTCTCGGATTTGGCGGCAAGCCCTGGCGGCAGCTTGTCTCGCTTAAGAGCCCATCGAAGCGCAATCGACGCAGAAACGTAAAAGGCCCCAGTTCTTGGGGCCTTGAAGAGCCGAGTTCGGGGTCCGGGTCAGACAGGGTAGGAGCGTTTGAAGCGCTTTCCTGTCTGAGGGGCCGAGTGCTGCGAGCGATCTTCTGGCCCCCACAATGCGACGCCGGCCGACGCCGCGCAAGAGGGAAATCCCTGGATTGGGCCTCGGGCGGGCCAACGGAAAGCGAATGCGGACGCACGGAGAAAAACAAGGCCTTTTGTGGCCTTTTGAGCGCGGATTTTGGATAACCATGGCCAAATCAAGGGTTTGCCCGGAAAAAGGATGAGAAAAATCCACAGAAACCCATAAAAATTGGCGTTTGGCCCCAGGAAAGGCGCCGATTGTCGGTTAGTCAGAAGAACGCCCGCACAAGCGGCCTGGGAGAGTGTAAAAGTGAACTCAGAGCGACAGGCCACCCGGCCCGACGCAGAGCGCGGCGAAAGCCCTTGGCGCTCACCCAAAAAGGAGGCCTTATGGCAAACCTGATCAATATCCCGGCGACAACACCCGAAGAATGGGCCCGCAAGTGCGCGGCCAATCGCGCGGGCGACAAACGCGAGTGGACGGTGGCCGCGACCAACTCGGGCGACAGCGTCGACGACCTGTCGGGCGCCCCCATCAAAGGCGGTTTGCGCCAGCAATCCGAGCCGATTGAGCTGTCTGGCGAAATCGGTCGTCTGCGCCTCGAGGCAAGCGACGCCATGAAAGTGGAAACGCTCTTCGTGAGGGGGCCTTTCGCGGGCGGCGTCTCTTTCGGCGCGCAAAGCGGCCGCGAAGACGAAGCGTATGTTGAAATCGAAGCCGACACCGCGTTGCTCGCCAAAATTTCTTTGAGCTTGGCTGACGGCGGCGTGACGGTCGGATTTGCCCAAGATGCGGAGTGGGCAGGCCAGATGCCGAAAATGACCGCCGTTTTGCCGAATTTGCGCAAAACCTCGATTTCCACGGGCGCCAAGGTCGCGATGGGCGCTTTCGGGGCTGGATCCAGCGCCGAAATCGTGCTGGACGACTCTGCGCGCGCGCAACTGAGCTTGCCGGTCCCTGGGTTCATGAAGAAGCTGACCGCCACGGCTCTTGGCGAAAGCTTTTTCATGGTGTCGGTGGGCGCGGGCGGCGCGGCCCCCGGCGAGCGCTGGCACGCCCAAGAAGGCATCATCATGGCCATGGGCAAGGCGCGCGCCGATTTGCAAGGGGTCTCTTTTGACAATTTGCGATTGAGCGCCCGCAACCAAGCGTCCATCGGCAAGGTCTGGGCGCATGAGTCGACATTGACGGCCACGGGCCGCGCGGTCCTGGAGGGCGAAGGCCCTGAGGGGAAATGGACGAAAAGGGCGGAAATCGCTCCCCAAGCGCCCGCCGCTCCGATTTCAGCGCCGAAAAGCCGCCCCCGCGCCTTTGCTTGATCGCGAGCCGCAAACGCGAACCGCGCAGAACTGCGGACCGAGCAGCTTTTGGCCTGACCATGAACGCCAGCCTTGCGCTGGCGTTTTTTTTGCGCCGCGAGCAAGCCAGACGGGGCAGCGTTGTTTCCTAAGTGGGAGGAGTAGGAGGGGCGAAAAAGAAGGGCGTTGGGTCCAGCGCGGGCGAAGCTTTGAAAAAATTGCAATGGCCGTGGCATGGATTACACCAACGGCCTCCATGCGTTGATCAGTGGCGCAAAGATGCGCGCAAAAGGGCCCAATTCAACCCTTCGGCGGAGCGTTCCGTTTTGACCCGATGAATCAAATGTGAGACGGTCTGCCTGTCGGAGGGATAACCGCCAACCCCACAAGGAGCCTAGCGCTCCGGGGAGCGATCCCCCCGCGACATGAACCGGGCAAGCGGCGAAACACGTTTTTCGCGCAGGGATCCCCCTCTGCGGCTTGCCTTTAACCCTGCGCCTTGCGGCTTTTCGCAAGGCGGCCAAGAAAGGAGAAAGACCATGGCATCTAAAACGCAGCACTTCACCGTGTCGGGCATGCAGGGGCCCGCATGCGAGCAGAAGGTCAACAAAGCGATTCGTTCGCTAGACCCACAGGCGCAAGTGACGGCCAGCGCCACGCAAGGCAGCGTGGACATCCAGCAAACGAGCCAATCGCGACAGGCTCTCGGCCAAGCCATCGAGCAAGCTGGCTATAGCGTCCAGAGTTGATTCTGGACGCTGACGAAGAGCGAGGCTTGCCTATTGTCCCCATTCGGCCGGAAGCCATGCCGCCCGTGGACAGCAAGCGATGAAAAGCTTGTCCGCACGAAAGCGAGTTTCGCCCCCAGTGGGACCTAAGCCAATCTAGGATTTACGCTCCCAGAAAAGCCAACGCCCCACGACTGTGAAGGCCCAAGGAGGATCTCCTATGGATGAAAAAAGTCATCGGGCGCCAAGCCCAAACGGCGCTGTGGCCGCAGAGCGGGCACCGCCTCGTTAGAGCGGGGCAATAGCAAGGGCGATTTTTTCGCCGGTGGCGCAAATGCGCGATTCCCGCGAAAAGGCTGATCTTGATCCGAGCGCCGCCACCATGGGCGGAACGGAAAAGGAAGCCGGGGCCCTTGGTTTCAAAATAGCTGACGCAGCGTCATGCGAGGATCACAAGAGGCGGCCACGCGCCGCGGCGTCCAGGAGACGCAAACGCTTAGGCGATTGTTCCGGCTGGCTGCGACAGCGATTTAGAAACACAACCATTTGCAAGGTCTTGATGGGGCGTTTAAACGCGCGCCCAACCAAGAAGGCGAAGCCGCCCGGTCAATCCGGGCGGTTTTCATTTTATTTTTCCGAAAAAAGATGTTGATTCCGTGAGACCGGAGTGGTATTAACAAGCTGTTTCAAATGCGAAAAGGATGCAAGGGCTGCTCAGTGAATCGGCGGCTTCGACCTTCAGCTTGTCAGCCAACCCCGGCCAAGCCGTGGCTGGAAAGGAGAATATCCCTGGAAAGCCGGTTGACCAGACCCAGAGCGGAGGGAAACCTCCAACCTACGTTGCGCGTAAGAAAATGAAACAAGACCGACCCTGGGATGCTTCTCCAGTTCCAGGCTCTCGAAGCGACAGCAGCAGACAACCTTAGGGTGATGGGCGAAACGGGCTGTCGCAGCCATTTGGGGAAAAGCGAGGCCTGCAATACAAGCGGGCCTGCTTAAAAAACCAGTGGCAACTGGCGCGCAACATGGTCGAGGAGAGCCCTGCCGAAAGGCAGGCGTCACAAGGCGCGTAAGCGCTGGCAGCCGGGAAGACGGCTCGTGGTTTTTATTTTAAAAAGGAGGGGACTGTGGCCGTTTTTGTTCTGGATCGACGCGGAAGACCTCTTATGCCATGCACGGAAAAAAGAGGCCGAGAACTTTGCGAAAGCGGTCGCGCTCGTGTGCACAGGCTGTTTCCATTCACGCTTCGATTAGTCGACCGTAGTCTTGAAGACTCGGTGCTTCAGCCTTTGCGTCTGGGCTTGGATCCTGGGAGTATAACAACAGGCCTTTCGATTTCTCGCGTTGGGAACCCGAGCGTGAATGGAAATGGCCCAGTGATGCACATTCGGTTTTTAATGGAATTGATTCATCGCGGTGCGCAAATTCGCGATTTACTGCGTCGTCGTTCAATGTTTCGTCATGGTCGCCGGACACGCAATTTGCGTTTCCGTGTCCGGCGATTCAATAATCGAGGCCGAAAAAAAGGCAGCCTTCCTCCAAGCTTGAAGCATCGCGTGGAAACCAGCATGACTTGGGTGGGGCGATTGAAAAAGCTCGCTCCAATAACCGAGCTTGCGCAAGAGCTTGTTCGGTTCGACACAAAAAAGTTGCAAACTCCAGAAGTTGAGGCCATAGAATACCAACGTGGCACGCTTGACGGGTTTGAGGTGGGGGAATACCTGCTTGCGAAGTGGGGACGCAAATGCGCGTATTGCGATAAAACGGGCGTTCCGCTGGAAAAGGAGCATATTGTTCCGCGCGCACGCGGCGGCTCCAATCGAGTGAGCAATCTGACTCTGTCGTGCCGACCCTGCAATTTACGCAAAGCGGCAAAATCACTTGATGATTTTCTCAAAAAAGATCCTGTTCGCGCAGAAAAAATTAAGGCGCAAACGAAAGCTCCCTTGCGAGACGCAGCTGCTGTCAGCGCCACCAAAAATTCGTTGCTGAGAGCCTTGATAAAGACAGGGCTGCCCACTCAAACCGGCACTGGCGGCCAAACGAAATATAATCGCGTGCGATTGAAAGTTCCAAAAACGCATGCATTGGATGCCGCGTGCGTGGGTGTGGTCGGAGAGCTGCGTGGAGTCGCAACGCCTGCATTGCAAATAAAATGCCAAGGCCGAGGGTCGCGCAGCCGAACACGGTTGGACACCTATGGTTTTCCTCGCGGCGTTTCAATGAGTGTTAAAATGGTTCATGGATTTCGCACGGGCGACATGGTCCGCGCAGTGGTTGTCAAAGGGAAAAAAACTGGCGTCCATGTTGGGCGTGTCGCCGTCAGAGCCGAAGGCACATTCAACGTTCAAACAAGGGCCGGAACTATTCAGGGAATATGGCATAAAAGCTGCAAACTGCTGGCGCGGGGCGATGGATATGCTTACGCTTACGCCTGGGCACGGCCAGCTTCGAGTTGACTCAAAGCCTGGTCATCAACAAAAAAGCTCGCCGAGGCGAGCTTTTCAATTGGTTGCGGGAGAAGGAATCGAACCTCCGGCCTCCAGAATATGAACCTGGCGAGCTGCCTGCTGCTCTATCCCGCGAAAAGAATTATGCACAACAATCAAAAGTCCGTCAACAAATATCTACAAAAATATTGTTGAAAAACAGAAAAAGCTCGCCGAAGCGAGCTTTTGGAATTGGTTGCGGGAGAGGGATTTGAACCCCCGACCTGCGGGTTATGAGCCCGCCGAGCTGCCATGCTGCTCCATCCCGCGAAAAGAATAATGCTTCATTTTATGCTCCGTGTCAAGGATTTTTTTTAATTATTCAATTTTTTCATCGCCAAGAGTCAACGGGATAGGAAAAATTTGCCATGAGTAAATACCCGTATCAGAAAAAATGTTGTCAAGGAAGTTTTGTTCGAGAAAGTGAGGCAAAGGAGATTTTTTCGTATTTAATACGAAAAATGTAAGATAGAAGACCGTTTGTAACTTTTTGGCGCGACAAATGCACCATTTATACCATTTATTAAGCATTTATTGAAGATAAGCGGTAGTTTTTGTTGATAAACAGGCATATGTTTTACTGTTTTTATGCCTTTCATACCGAAAAAGATGAGTTTTAAACCGTTTGTCTGAAACGGTTGGCCAACATCAAGAAAGATTTGTTTCCTGAGTTTGAAGTAGGGCGACGGGGGGGCCTTGGCCAGCGGCGCTCAACAGCAATCGGGCGCGAAAAGCGCCTTCTTAGCTCAGGAGAGCACCATGAAAAAAGAATCGTCACTGGCGAGGCCCAAGCTCGCCCAAATGGCCGCAGCTGTGTTGTTGGCCCTCTCGCTCGCAGCTTGCGCGGGCTCCGGAAGCTCTGGCACCAAAGTTGGAGGCTCGGGCACCGCCACGGGCGGCGGCACGCTCACCACCGGCACCGGTGATGGATCCGGCGGCGCCGGCACGACCACAACGGGCACGGGAACCGGCGACGGCACCACGACCGGATCGACCGGGGATGGCAGCGGCACGGGAACCGGAACCGGAACAGGCGCCGGGGGCGGAACCACCGTGGGCGGCACTGGCGGAACCGGCGGCGGAACCGGCGCGGGCGGCGGCACGGGAACGGGGGGCGGTGGAACAACCGTTGGCGGCGGTGGCACGGGTGGCACGGGTGGAACAGGCGGTGGCGGAACAACCACGGCAGGCTCTCCGAATGGGGTGGGCACCGTGGTCGGCAATGTCGGATCGACCGTTGGAACGGTGGGTGGCGCCGTGTCGGGAGTGGGCTCCGCTCTTGGCTCGACGAGCGTCCCCGGCGTGAGCGCGGGAACGACCACTGGCCTGGGGACGGTCGTCTCTGACGCCGGCTCCACGGTGGGGAGCGTCGGCACGGCCGTCACTTCCGGCTTGGGCCAGCTGGGCAACTCCTCGGTCACGAACCCGGTGGGCACGACGGTCGGCGGATTGGGCTCCGTGGTGACGAACGCCGGCAACACGGTCGGCGCCACAGGCTCTGTCGTGTCGAGCTTGGGCAACGCCGGTTCAGCGACCTCGATTCTCAATCCGATCACGACGCCGGTTGGCGGCTTGGTCACGCAAGTGGGCAGCGGCGTCGCGGGCCTGGGCACGCAACTCGGAACAGGATTGACTTCGGGCCCCGTCTCGCAAGTGACCTCGACACTGAGCCAAACGATCGCTCCGATCACTTCGGGCTTGGCCACGACGACGCAGAACGTGGGCGCGACGACGGGCTTGGGCGCTCCGACTGCGGGCCTGTTGAACAACGTGGGCAGCACCGTTAGCTCCCTGGGCTCGAAGTTGGGCGGAACGACGGCTTCCGGCCCGCTCGCGTCAGTTGGCACAGGCGTGGGCACCGTCCTGCAAAGCACGGGCACGACGGTGGGTTCGGTCGGCACGCTGGTCAACGCTCCGGCGGGCTCAACGGGTTCTGCGGGCGTGGGCGGCGTCCTGGGCGGGCTGAGCTCGACGGTCGGCGGAGTCACGGGCGGTCTCACCAGCGCTGCGGGCGGACTCGGCGGAAAACCGCCGGTTGCGGGCGGCCTGATCACAGCGACCGGCAACACGGTGACGGGCGTTGGCACGGCCGTCTCATCGGGCCTTGGCGGCACGGTTGTCGCGCCGGTTGGAACCACCGCGGGCGGTGTCCTGCAAGGCGTGGGGACCACGGTGGCCACCATCGGCGGAGGCGGCGTGACCACGGGCGGAGGCGCGGGCAGCGGCACGACCGGCTCGGGCGGCTCGGGAGCGGTTGGCGGTCTGTTGGGCGGATTGACCTCAACGCTCACGAGCACCACGACGGGCCTCACAAAGGGCTTGGGCGGAACCACCGGGGTGGGCGTTGGCGCCGGTTTAGGCCTGGGCCTGGGAGGAACCCACAAGTAATCACCGCGCCATCGAAAAAACACAAACAATGGCGTTTCACCGAGTTTATTTTAGGCAAGGCGGCGCTGGCCCGCTTCCTTGCCGGGGCCGGGGGGCCCATGCGGCGCGAGAAGTGATTCTCGCGTCTTTTTTTGTCGTTTTTTTGCCGTTAATGATAGATTTTTTGATCAGGTCGCGCGTCAAACCTCGGCCTTTTAGGGCGGGGAGAAGTTCACCCAAGCCTTTTGACAAAACATCGCGCTCTCCGGGCACTGGGCTGAGAAGTGGCCCCGAGAAAAAGAGGCGAAAAAAAAGCCCCGCCAACAAGGGCGGGGATTGCATCGGCAAGGAACAGCAAGGGGTGTTTTGGGTCAGCCGCGATGCGGATTAGCCAACCGCGTGCAGTTTGGTGTGCTTCGCGCGATGGATCAGCTCTTCATACGACTCGACATAGGCCTGTGCCATGATTTTCGACGAAAAACGCTCTTCAAAGCGCTTGCGGATCGACGCGCGCGGCATTTCGTAAAGGCGCTGGATGCTGGCCGCGGCGGCTTGCGCGTCTTCGACGATGAAGCCCGTCTTGCCGTGCTCGATGACTTCGGGGACAGAGCCCAGGCCAAACGCGATCACCGGCGTGCCGCACGCCATCGCTTCGATCATGACCAAGCCAAAGGGCTCGGGCCATGTGATCGGAAACAGCAAGGCCTTGGCGTTCGAAAGGAACTCGGACTTTTGCGAGTCGTTGATTTCGCCGATGAATTCGACATCCGCGACCTTGCGATCCAGCAGCGGCTGAATGTGCGTTTTGAAGTATTCCTGGTCAGCCTTGTCGACCTTCGCGGCGATTTTCAGCGGAATGCCGGTGCGCGCTGCGATTTCAATCGCGGTGTCCACGCCCTTCTCTGGGCAAATGCGGCCAAGGAAAGCCAGGTAAGACGGCTTGGCGCCCGGGATCGGCTTCAGCAGGTTTTCAGGCAGCCCGTGATAAATCGTGCGCATCCAGTTCGCTTCCGGCAGCGGCAGACGCTGGTGATCGGAAATCGAAATGGCCGGCGCGTCCTTGAATTTGGCGAACATCGGCTTCAATTCCGGCAGGTCAAGGCGGCCATGCAGCGTGGTCAAAAACGGCGTCGGTTGGCGCGAGAAAAGCGAGAACGGCCAATAGTCCATATGGAAGTGCATGATGTCGAATTCGCCGGCGTCGGCCGATTGGCGAACTTCTTCCATCATGAGCATGTGCGGCACCGTGGTGTCGCGAATGCCTTTGTCCAGGCGAAGGGCGCGCGGCCAAACGGCGCGCAATTTGGCATTGGTGACGGAGTCGCCGCTTGCGAAAAGAGTGACTTCGTGGCCTTGCTCCACCAGGGCTTCGGTGAGGAAAGAAACCACGCGTTCGGTGCCGCCATACAGCTTCGGGGGCACGGCTTCTGCCAGAGGGGCGATTTGTGCGATGCGCATTCGTGAACTCCAAGAAAGAAAAAATGGTTCATCAAAAAAGAAGCCCGTCATGGGCCAATTCAAAATCAGGCGGCCTGGGCGAGGCGGAGGCGATTCGCTCAGCGCGGCCCTGCGTCGGCGGCATAAAAAGCTAGTGTGAGCAGGGGACAGCGCGATCAAAAACGGATTCGAAGGCAAATATCGCGCCGAAATTCCTTTCAAACGACTTGATTCCCTGCATCGTGCCCGATATCAGGGCAAACCCCAAGCGTTTTTTCACTTTTTGAGTTTTTGTTTCACTTTGAAACACACTGAGTGGCAAAAAAGCAACAATGCGTCAAAGATGGGCTCATTGGGAGACAAAATTAGCACAATCGAGGCCTTTCGCCAAGGCGCTTCGCTTGCGAAGCTCTTTTCCTTTTTTATTTTGGGGCCGAACCCGCGGGGGCCGAATTTCACGCTCATCGCAAAACGCCGACTTGCCATCGACTCTCGCCTTGGCTCATGCCTAGATACTAGGGGATTGGTATCCATTCCGCATTTCCGTTGGCCGCTCGCGATCGCCCGCCAATCTGCTTCACTTCGTCGCACAAGGCGTGCGGCCCTGGCAAAAGATTGACTCCAAGCGTATAACAAAGACCAATGCCACAGTTCGCGGGCTTTTGCCGCCGGCGCGCTGCCCGCAAAAACCGCCAAAAAGGAGTTCGCCATGCCCTCCGCCGTTCCGCCCTCCAACGATGCCGACGCCACGGAATCCGCGCCGAAAAGCGCCATCACGACTGAGCAAGCCTCGTCGCCCGGCTCTCATTTGGCGAGTGCGGCAGAAGGGGACACGCAAGCGCCGGAGAGGGCTCGGCCGGAGGGGGATTCGAAAAGAAAAGCGCAAACAAACGCCGTTTCTTTGGTTCTGGCGGTGTTCTGGTCCTTCTTTGGAGTGCGCAGAAGCCGGGACATGGAGGCGGACGCCGCCAGCTTAAATCCCTTGCACTTGGCGGCCGCGGCGGTCATCGGCATGCTCTCGTTTGTGGCGATTTTGCTCCTTGTGGTGCATATGGTCCTCCAATGAGATAGAATAGGGGTTCGCTGAATTCACGGCTTCGCCCTTATTCCCATGCCCGATCGCTCCGCCCAAAAACCGCTTGCGCAACCCGCCGAGAATGCGGATGCGATGCCTCGCGCCCTGTCGGCTGGCGTTTCGCCGAAGCTCCCGCAGCCACAGACATCGGAGAGCCACGGCGCCGTTAAAACCATCGCCGTGGCCCCCCACGAAAAACCAGAAGCCAGCGAACAAGAGTGGAAAGAGTTTTTAGGGCATTGCGCGGCCTGCGAATGGGAGCCTCTGGAAAAATTATTGACAGAGCGCCAATGGCACACGCCCAACCAAAGCCGTTGGCTGCCGACTTATGCGTGGCGCCATGCCCGAGGAGCGATTGCCGAAGGGGGAAAAGACGCAAAAAATGCCGTGGCGGCCGAAGCGGGCCAAGAATGGTGGGGCCTGCCTTTGGCTCAATCCAAAGACGCGCGTTGGTCCATGCCCGAGAGCCTTGCCGCGGCGTGGCTGGCGTCGCCCGGATGGAAAGAGAACATCGCGTTTTGCTATGTGAACGAGTCGATCGGAATTGGCGCCGGAACGGACGCTTTGCTGTTGAGCGCTTTGGGGACGGGCGGGTTGTCCAGCCCGGAGAAAGCGGAAATCACAAAACAAATGGCTTTGCGCTGCGCGCAATATTGGAACAAGGAGGCCGCGCAGGTGATCACCGAGCTGGGGGGAGCCGGCCATTTTGACGACGCCTTCAGGGCGACGTTGCTGGACACATGGATCGGAACGCCAGAGGCGTCCGCCGTCGTCGAGGACCGCCGCCTGACAATGAGCGCTCCCCAGCGCTTCGCGGAAGCCTCCGAACAGTTGCGGGCTTTTGAGGGCTTTGGGTGGTTTGACTCGACTCGATACGCGCAAGGGGTGATTTTGAGCGCGGGAATCACCTTTGGCAAAGACGGCAACGCTCAGCTTTTCAAAGAGCACGGAGCGGCGATCGCCATGGCGTTGATCCTGAGCCTGGGCGAAAAAATAACCTCGCGCCCTAAATGGGAGGACGCCGTTGGGAGCCTGTCCGTCCGAGCCCAACACAACGCTCATTCGTGTTGGACCCAAGTTCACGGCTTGGCGGTCGCGCTCACGGAGCGAGCCGCGTTGGGGAAGATCGCCGGGGCGGCAAAGCAAAAGAAAGTTCGGGCGATCCGATCGCAAAACGATTCGCCGGCGCAAAACGATTCGCCGGCGCAAAATTCGAGCGCCGCTTCCACGGCGGCGGAAACGGGAAATTCCACAGAAAGGGGCGTGAGAAAGGCCGCCTCGCGGCTCTGAGCGGCCTTCGGGCCAAAAAAGAGAAAAACGCGAAAAAACCGCCTTCGCGAAAAGCATTTGTGGGTTACAATTCCGTAAAACGACCAAGCGGCCAAGCCCGCTCTTTTTTCGGATGCCCCGCACAACGCCATGAATCTATCTCGCAAGTGGTATCGGACGCTCTACACGGCCATCGCGCGCTACGCCTTCAATCGGATTGAGCTGCCCGAGCGCCCCGCTATTTTGGACCAAATGCCCACGCTTTACTTATGCTTGCACCGCAACGGGGCGCTGGATGGGGCTGTCTATCAGCGGTTCGCCCCCGAGGCGCAATTGACGCCGGCGAGCCAATTGCGCCGAAATTTTCTCGCGCGAATTATTTTTGGCGGCATTGAAATTGTCCGAGCCAAGGACGCCGCGAAAGACGGGGCGCGCGCAAACAACGCCGACAGCTTCAAAAAGTGCGCCGAGCATCTCGCGCAAGGCGGCTCCTTGATTTTCTTTCCGGAGGGCACCAGCGACTTGGGGGCGCGGCATTTGCCTTTCAAGCGCGGCATGGCGTCGCTGATCGAAGAAACCCTCGCGCGGACGCCAAAGCTCGCGGTGGTGGCGTTGAGCGCGCATTACGAAGACGGGCCCGCCTGGCAGAGCAATGTGGAGGTGGTCGCGACCGAGCCTTTGATTTTGGAAGGCCCGAATCAACCGGAGTTGATGGCGCGGCTGAAAGCCCTGATGGAGTCGGTTTCTTTGGATTGCGATTCGCTCGACGAGCGCCAAGACGTCGAAACGCTGGCTTACGCCGCGACGCTGGGGCAAAGAAACGTTTTTTACGCGCGGGAATTGGCCCGCGTGTCGCAAAGCCCGCAGCTGCCGCAGCAGCGGCAGGCCTTGCGGGAGCTGCAAGCGCGAGCGGCCCAAGAAGGGCTCGCCACGCACCAAGGCGTCCCGCTCATCCCGACTCAACACCAAGGCCTGTATGCGGCGTTTTGGATGATCCTGGCGCCCATTGTGGCCGGCGCGGCCCTGCTGAACCTGCCCGTATTGCTCGCGCAGCGCGCGGCCGTGAAAAAGCTCGCCGACGCGCCGAACGTGGCGTCTTTGTGGCGGGCCCTGGCGGGCGTCGGAGCCAGCGCGGTTTGGGCTCCGATCATGATCCTCGCGCTGGGCTTCGGATTGGGCGTCTGGGCGGCCGTCGCATACGCCGGATGGAGCCTTGTTGGATTGAAGAGCCTTTATCGCTTCAAAAAACTTTCGATCGCCCTGAACAACGCCAAGCGCGCGACGCCCGCCACGCGCGAACGCCTCCTGGCTTTGCATCGGGAGCTGACGAAGGAAAGCCACGCAAGCCTCAACGGGTTGGGGCACGGGCGCGTGGATCCCGCGTCGGGCGGGCCAGGCGCGCCGCTTCCGGCCCTGGACTTCAAGGCCAGCCGAGCCGGCTCGCCCGATTGACGCCTTCAAGTCGCCGCGCGGCCGATAAAGCGCGCGGAAAAACGCCGCCCGCAAAAACAAAATCATCTCATGCCAAAACAGCAACCCCCCGCCATCAAAACCGACGCCTGGGCCGCTCTGCGGGACAGCGTCAAAACCGCCCCGCAAGAGTGGGCGTGGAACGGCTTCCTGTTGCTGGCGTTGGGCGAGGCCATTGCCCTGCAAGCGCGCGGCATGGCCCCGTGGTGGGCCTTCACGGGTTGGTTGGCGTTGCTGGGGCTCGCAGTGCTCGCGCAGCGCTTCATCAACCGCGGATCGCGTTGGGCCTGGGCCTATTACCCGTTGGCCATGAACGCCGGATTCACCTTCATGGGGCCCTCTCTCGCCGCGAGCAACCCGTGGCGCGCGGACGCCATTCTGCAAGCCATCGATCACAAAATCGTGGGCGAAAACCTGAGCCTGCGCATCGAGCATTGGGGCTCCCCTTTTTGGAGCGACGCTTTTAGCTTCGGCTACATGTTTTTCATGGTTTTGTTGTTCGGGGCCATGGCGGGCTACTTGCTCAAAGCCGAGCGCTCAGGCCTTGCTCGGTTTTACGCGGGGCTCTTCACGCTGTATGGCTTGGGGTTCATGGGTTACTTGATCGTGCCCGCGGCGGGGCCCTATGTCGCCATGAAAAGCCAATTCGCGCAAAGCATCGCAGGCGGCTGGCTCACCCAATTCAACGCGTATGTCGTCCCGCGCGGGACCAACCACATGGACGTGTTCCCGAGCCTGCACATCGCCATCTCCTCCTACATTTGGCTGAGCCTCCTGCGCGACACGAAACGGCTGGGCTGGATCGTGGCGCCCGCGGTGCTGTTGCTGTGGGGATCGACCATTTACTTGCGCTATCACTACGCGATCGACGTCGCGGCCGGAGCGGCCCTTGGCCTGTTTTGCTTTTTCGCCGTCGCGCGCGGATTCACCCCGGCCGCCCAAGTCCCGGGCTTCACCGGCGGCGCAAGCTTGGCCGCTCCGCCTCCTTCGTCGCCCGCTCAGGATGGGGCGGACGCGCAGGAGCGGCCGGCCGCAGAAGGACGCCTTATGCAATCACCGCAAGAGTAACTGAATTTGAACGCCGCCGCGCGGCTCAACGCAGCAAAGGCCGAGGACTCGGCGCCGCCCCAGGCAAGGCAGGCAGGCCGCCCCCGCCCAACGAACAAGGAGTTTGGCCATGACGCAAATCGCAAAAAACGAATCCCTCTCGCAGACCTCGCCCTCCGAGCAAAAAGAAAAAGCAGAACAAACCGAGCACGGCGAGCGCTCAATCCAAAGCCCGGACACGGCGAGCCTCTGCGAAAACCGCCGTCAATTCGTCCTTCGGTTCAGCGAGGAAGCCGCGCAGCAAGTGTCGTTGTCGGGCGGAAAAGGCGCCAATTTGTCCAAGCTGACGGCGCTGGGCTTCAATGTGCCGATGGGGCTGGTGGTCTCGGCCAACGCCTACCGGGCGTTCATCGCGCAAGCGGATTGGCTGCCCGAAGAAATCAAGGGCTGGCGGTTCGAGGAGCCCGAGGCGTTGTTGGGGCAAACGCTCGCGGCGCAGGCGCGCCTGCGCGAGCTGCCGCTGCCCCCGGGTCTGCTGGAGGAGTTGAACGCCACGGCCGCCGAGCTGCCGCCCCGCATTTCGGTTCGGTCGTCCGCCACGAGCGAGGACACCGCGTCGGCCGCTTTCGCCGGGCAGCACGACACGTATCTGAATGTGGCGCCGGAATCGGTCGCCGAGCGCTTGAAGGAGTGCTGGGTGTCCCTGTGGAGCGACCGAGCCGTGGCGTATCGCCGGCAAGTGGGCGTGGGCGTCCTGGACACCTCCATGGCCGTGGTGCTCCAGTCGATGGTGCAGGCGGAAAGCGCGGGCGTGGCGTTTTCGGTGGATCCGATCGCGGGGTTGCTGGACCGGGTGCTGGTCGACGCCAATCACGGCTTGGGCGAGTCGGTGGTGAGCGGCATGGCCGAAGTCGACCATTATGTGCTGGACAAAGCCACGGGCGAGGCCATTGAGCGCGCGATCGCAAAAAAGAGCCTGCAAATCGTGTCGCTGCCAGACGGCGGCACCGAAGAAATCCATTTGGGCGAGGCGGACTCCGCGCGCTCCGTTTTGAGCCCCGAGCAATTGGCCGAGTTGGCGAAGCTCGCGCGCGACATCGAAAAGGCCTACGGATTCCCCCAAGACATCGAATGGGCCTGGATGGACGGGACGTTCCATGCGCTCCAATCGCGCCCGATCACCTCCATCGCCCCGCGCTGGACGCGCGAGGAGTCGGCGGAGCGGTTCCCGAACCCGGTCACGCCCTTGGCGTGGGACCTGTCGGAAAAGGGCTTCCACTTGTCCTTGAATCATTCCTTCGAGCTCATGGGGCTGCCGCCTTTCGCGGGCAAGTGGTTCGCTATTTTCGACGGCTATGTCTACGGCAACCAAAACGCCGTGGAGATGTATGCCAACGGCGTGCCGATTTCTTTGCAATCGCCGGCGGACCTGGTTCGCATGCTCCCGATCCTGAGCCAAAAGTATGGCTGGGCGCAAGAGCTTCCGACGCGCTGGTCGCGCGACTTGGACTGGTATCTGCTGCGACTCGGCAAGCTCTCGGCCACGCCCTTGGGCGAATTGTCCCTGAAGGGGCTGTGGGCGCACGTGATGGAAATCAGCGAAACGGGATCAACTTACTTTTTGCCCAACATCGCGATCTCCATCACCCAGCGCGTGCTTTACAAAGTGCTGCACTCGATGCTCGCCATGATCGCGGGGCCGGCGGAGGCGCCCGCGATGTTCGACGCGCTTTTGGCGCACTGCGACACCAAAACCGGCGTGATCAACGAAGAGCTCTACCGCTTGGCGCAAGCCGTGAAGGCTCGTCCAGACATTTTTGAGACCTTCGAAAACGGCGCCGAAATTTTGGCCCATTGGCGACAAGGCTCCTCGCGCGACGCCGCGGCCGCTTGCCCCGAGTTCGCGGCTCGCTTCGAGAAGCTCCTGGAAGACCACGGGCATCGGGAAACCGAGTTCGACCCGTATATGCCGACCTGGGCCGAGGCCCCCGAAGTCGTCATGGACACCCTGCGCGTGATGTCGCGCGGCGAGTTGCGCGACCCGCAAGGCAACGCCCAGGAATTGAAGCGAAAAATGCAGGAAACCCTGTTCGCCTTGCAACAAAAGGCGCCGGCCGAGTTGCGGTATTTCTTCACCGAAGTCGCGCGCTTGGCGCAAACCTACACGAGCCTGGACGACTTGGAGCATTACCAAACGACCCGGCTGACCCTGCCCACGCGGCGCGCGCTGCGCGAACTGGGGCGGCGTTTGATGGACCTGGGGATCGTGGCCGAGCCCATGGATGTCTTTTTCGCCCGGCAAGAGACGCTGGATCGGGCCGTCATGAGCCCGACGCCCGAGGGCTGGACCATGTTGGCGCAGGAAATCAAGGCGAACAAGGCGCTGCATCAAGACGCGAAAACGCGCGATCCGCGCTGGGCCTTGGCCGAAGAGGGCGACGGCGCGGCCGCGGAGGCTCCGGACGGCGGTTGGAAGGGAATCCCGGGAAGCCCCGGCGTCGTCACGGCTCCGGTGTTCCTGGTGCACGGCACCCAGGACTTCGGCAAGTTCCCGCAAGGCGCGATTTTGGTGGCTCGGACGACGAATCCGGCGTGGACGCCGTTGTTTTACTCCGCGGCCGGCGTCATCACCGAGTCCGGCGGCCCGCTCTCGCACGGCGCGGTCACCGCCCGCGAAATGCGCAAGCCCGCCGTCATGGGCATCCAAGGGATGCTGGGGCAGCTCAAAAACGGCGATTGGGTCTCGATTGACGGATCGCGCGGCACCATCGCGCGCGCCGAGGCGCCCGCCGCGAGCGAGTGATCTGGCGATCAGCCGCAATTGGGCGAGCGACGCGCAGGGCGTTGACCGATCGGCGCCGTCACCGGGCTGATGAGCCGCGCTGACGCAAGAATCCTATTGCGAAAAAACCAATGAAATTGCGCGGCAAGCCTGCGAAAGTCTGCGGGCACGGGGCGCATTGCGTTTTCAGCGCAAAAATCCACCCAAAGGCCGTGGGCCGGCGGAAGGGAGACTTCAGACAAGAGGGGCGTCAGCGCCATGCATTTTGCGCAAAATGTCGTAAAATCAACAAATTGGCCGTCGCGTCTTCGGCGGCCCTAATTCAGATGCGCTTTTTCGCGCCAAAAATCCATGAGCGACCCGCAAGCCCCGTTGCCAGATCCAGAGAATCGTCCGGGGCTTTCCAGATTTCTCGGAATGACCCAGTCCGCGCCAATGCGCCTAGAGTCTTCGCATGCCGTGTCCGGCGAGCAAACGCCTTTGGAGTTCAACTCAACGGCCCGCGCGACGCCTTCGGGAAAATGGAGCCGCAAAGCCATTCAGTGGGCTTTCGCGGGCTCGCTGGGTGTGGTGGCGGCATATATGGGCGCGCAAATCACTCACGCCCCGCACTCGCGGGCGCCTTCTGCCGCGAGCCTCGCGGACGCTCATGACGCGGCGTTCACAAGCCAAGGGGGGATGCTGGGGTGGGTGAACTCCGCCGGGATCGCAATCGGCGCGTGGCGCGGCCAAGACCAAATCGCACAAGCGCGCGCCGCGTGGGAGTGGGCCGGAGATCGAGGCTTTTACGCGGCCTCCGAGCCCGCGATCGACAATTTTTCGCCGGACGCCGCTGTTGACGCAGACGCGGGAGGGCCCCAAGCCCAGCATGGAGAAGCTTTGACGAACGCCGCAAGCGGCGCGCCGCTCAGGCACGTGTCGCGCATTCAAATTTCGAAAAACGCCGGCTCCATGGGCATGACGAGCGATTTAAGCGCCGAAGACATCGAATTTGTTGTCTGGCACGAAGGCTATCACGCCGACGCCTATCAAGCGAACGCCGACTCCCGTCTCGGCGGGTCGCTCGCGCAAGGCGAGACAGGCCAAATGTGGCGCGCGGCCGTGTGGGGCCAGGGAGCTCTGCGCCACGCTCCCGGCCTCGAAAAAATGGACCCGGACAATTCCCTGCGCGCGCTGGACACCAGCCGCAACATTTTCGGCATCTACCAAGAGGGCGCCGCTGACGCCTTCGCCGTGATTGTCATGGCGCATAAAATAACCAAAGAAGAGTGGAATCGCAGAATATTGCATTTGCAAGGAGCCCGCATCGCCAACAGCCTGGCGTTCATTGAGCGCGACCCGCATGAAACCCAAGAAAGCATCCAAATATTGGCGGCTCTGGGGCATGACAAACTCGCCGCGCTGACCCCCAAACAAAGTCGGCTGCTCGCCGAAGCCGTGGGTTCGGACAACCTGATTCTGGCGTCGCAAAAACAAGGCTGGGCATATGAGGTGCTGCGCAGCGCTCAAGGCGCGGGCGTCATGGCGCAAATCGACGTTCACGCGCAAATGCCTCTGGTCCAATGGGCAGCGAACAACCACGATCCGGCCATGAAAGAGGCTGCGACGGCTTGGGGGAGAAAAAGCGAAATCGAGCAAAAAAACGTGAACCTGCAATGGCTGCAAGAGGCCCGCGCGTGGAGAAACGGCGCGCACCTGGACTACTCAGCGATCGCTCCGGGCCTGAGCGCGACGCTGCCTGCGCACGCCGCCAACTCCGACTACGAAACACGAACGGGGACGGGGTATCCGACGGACTCGGACAACCAACCCCCAGCCAGCCTCAACGATGGCGAGACAGACGCTTTGCGCAGTCAGCAAGGCGTGCGCGCCCTCAATGAATGGCGAGACACCGCGGTTCTCGCGGGCGAGCTCGACGGCTCTAAAATAGAAGCGACCAAAGACTTCAAAACCGTGAGCGCCATGCTCGACGAAAAGGACAAAGAGACGCTTTCGGGAGACCCCTTTTGGAACCCCTTGATGAACGAGGGGCTCGCCGGGCGCATGGCTCAGCGGCGCGTGGCGAGCGAGATGCAAAAAGTGAGCGCGCAGCCTGCTGGAAAGACACCCAAGGGAACCGCTCCAGGCTAGGCCGCTGGCTTTCCGCATGGCGGCTCGCGAAAAGCGGGGGAAAGGCTTTTCGGCTGCGAGCCGCCTGCTTGCGCGCTCAACCTCCGCAATCGATTTTGCGGATCAAAAACGAAGCAAAGGGATGCTTCTCCATGGTCAGGTATTCGAACTCGAATGCCATGTCGGCCCGAAAATATCTGCTCGACCAAGGATACCCGCAAGCCTCCTTCAAGAGCGTGGGCGCCAAGCTCGCTTTGAAGCCCGCGATTTTGGCGGGCGTGAGCATGGAGTCCGAGACGGTGTCGAGAGTGAAGACCGAGGCCAAAATCGTTTGTCCATTTTTTTCGCGCACTTCGGAGGCTTCGAATCGCAGCCCCGGCTTCACTTGCTGCGGCAAGTGAGCCGAGATCGCCGCATTGCGCTCGCGCAGCTCCCGCAGGGTCATGGGGCTCTCGGACACGGGCGCCTGAGCGCTCGCGACGCGCGGTGAGAGCGAGGCGATCGCCGCGGCCGCGGCCGCAATGGTCAAAAGGCGGAATGTGCGCATGCGAAAATCATCAAAAGCGGGGAGAGCGCGCGCCCAAAACGCCAAGGCGGGCTGCGCGTTGAAAGCGCTCAGGGGGCGAATGGCCGGCCAAGAATCAATTTGCGAGCGAAGGCTTTTGGCTTAGGTCGTCTTCACCAAATGCCCCACGCGCCCATGCGAATCCGAAGGCGCGGCGGGCTCCGGCGTTGCTCGGGTTTGCGGTTTCGAAACCTGCGGCGAACCGTCCGCCGAGCCCGAATGGTCGCTGTCTGTTTTCGCGCCATTTTGCGTCGTGGCGTCGGGAGTCTCCTCGCGCTCGCCGGGCGCGGGCCGCTGAGAGAAGCCTTCGCAATTGGATTTGTCCACCACGAGATTCAGCAACACTTTGCCGTCAGAGCCCGTGTAGTCAAAAGCCATCGCCGAGCCCGCGGCCAGGTATTGGCTGACGTTGGCCGAGTTGCAGACTTTGCGCAACAGGCGAGGCATGACGTTTAATTTCAAAAGGGTGGCTTTGGAAGGGGTGAAATCCTTGGCGGTGTGGCGCGTCATCTCATAATGGGAATGGTAAACCGGGCGGCCTCCCTCCATGAGGGCGTCCGCGCCCAAAAACAGCAAGCCGTCGCCCACGGAGTAAGGAGCGCGGGCGCTCGCGCGCGCGGCGATGCTTTTCAGCGCCGCGAGTTGCTCTTCGGGGCTTGGCGATTCTCCAGACGCCTGCGGGTCTGCGTCGCCCGGCGAGGGAGAAGAGCGATGCTCTATCTGCTCGCGCGCTTGAACAGCCTGCACCGCGTCGCGCAAGGCCGTTGAGGAGAACCACGTGAGCGCTCCATAAATGAACATGAAGACAATGCCCAGGGCGATCCAAATTTTGACGGACAAAGACATAGGGGGCCTCAACGCATGTGAGTTTGGCCGGAGCGCCCGCGCGCCCCGGAAACGATAAAGCGGAGCCCATGATCGAGGCAAACGCCGCTCGCGGCAATGGGAGCGCCCCCGCTTGGCGTTTCCGCCGGACGAACGGGCGAAGAGGCGCGAGGCCGAACGCCTCCGAAAAACCTCAGGAGCCCGCGGCGTCCGGAGCGGCGTCCGCGCAATCCGAAGGCTTGAATTGGAATTCTGTCACGCGCTGGCGATCACTGGTGAAATAGTCGTAGACATAGACCAGCGTGAAAAATGGATTGGATTTCGCGGCGGGGCTTTTGCAATAAGCGTCGCGCAGGCCGGGGAAAATCGACTGGCGAATGTCATTCACGTTCGCTTGCGCCATTGGAATCTCCAAAAGCGTGAAGGATTGCCGCAAAAACAAATGGTCGCCATCGACGCCCGCGTCGACCAAGTCAAGCTGGACGCCATCGCCGGCGCTCTTGGGCAGATCTTGGTTCATGGAGCGAGCGGTGTGGGTCAAATACAGCAAGACGCCTTTTTGCTCGACGGGCCTGAGCCAGCCGCGCGATTGCGCGAACGCCGCGATCACGGCGAAACAGGCCCAAGCGATCAAGACTTTTTTTCGGGTCGGAGTCATGGGAGGGAAAGGCGAGAAAATGAGCCGGCGACCTCGGCGGCCGCGAAAACCGGAGGGCAAGCCTGGGCGGCGCTCCGTGGAATGGGAATGGCGCGGAGTATGGGGTGAAACCCTTGAAAAAACCAGCCCTCAGAAAGCAAAAGCCGGCTTTTCCACAGAAAAACCGGCAAAAGGCTCATTCGCAGGGCTTATTGCGCGCCGTTGTCGCAGCCCCCCTCGCCGTCGCGAGAGAGCTTAGTTCTTCGGGCGCCCCCAGCCGGAGCGCGAAAGAGCGGGCGAGGCCACAGGAGGAGGGGCCAAAAACGGGGCGGCGGCCTCGGCGGGCTTGATGGCGGCCAAGGGCTCTGGCGCAATGGGTGGCGCGGGTTTCGGCGCGGGTTTGGCGGGAGCGCGGACAGAGGGGCCCAGGCCCAAGAACAATTCGGGGATGACGGAGCCCGCCGGAGGCAGGTCGGTGGCTCGCACGCCCGGATTCGCCGCCAACAGCTTCACGCGCTCGGCCACGACATGCAAGTGGCACGGCAAGGGCGAGCACCAGCACTGAAAGCGCAGCTTTTCGCCGCGCGCCGCGCGCTCGCCGAAATCGGCCAGAAGGCGCGTGAGCGGTCCATTTTGGCGGGCGTCAAAATCCACTCTGCGCGCGAACTCTTCAATGACGCGGCGACGCTCGTAAAGCGTCTTGTCCTTCATCGCGAAGCCATGATTGCCCAAAATCGGATGCGCGCGATCGCCGCGCACAAGCGTCTCGTCGCGGTCCGGCGCATAATCCGGGTCGCCTCGCAAATTGCCCACCAAAACACTCAAATACGGCATAAGAAGTCCATGAAAACAAAGCGCGGCCGCATCGGGGCCGAATTGGCATTTTACCGCGAAGGGCCCGCGCAAGCAACCCAGGCCCAGGAAGAGCGCGCGCAAAAAAACAGCCAACGCAGGGCAAGGCGCGCCGACGCGTGAAAAAGGCCCTCCAGGAGAAGGGCCTTCCTTTGGAGAGGGCCGGCTCACGGCCCCGCTCGCTTTCCGCGCGCTCCGTCGATCAATAACCTGACGAATTAGCCGGCGGTTGCATCGCGGGGGGCGGGCTCATTGGAGCCGGCTCGCTCATTTGCGGCGGCATCGGCTGCCCCATGGGCTGGCCCATCATCGGATGCATCGGCGTCGGGTGCGGAGGCTGCGTTTGCTGCATGCCTCCTTGCGGCGCGTAGTCCGGTTGCCCGTCGCTCGGAGCTTGGTCGACGCGCACTTGGCGGCTGGCGCGAACCACGATTTCGACGCGACGGTTCGGGGCCAGGCAAGCGATCAAGTCGCGTTGTCCGCGGTTGTCGCACTGAACCACGGGCTCAGCCTTGCCGCGGCCTTGGGCTTCGATGTAGCCGGCGTCCACGCCCGCCTCGACCAAAGCGGCGCGAGCGGCGTCGGCGCGGCGTTGCGACAGCCGATCGTTGTAGGCGTCCGAGCCAATGCGGTCGGTGAAGCCCAACACCACGACATGGCGCACGTTGGCGTTCTGGATCTTGCCCGCCAGGTCTTGCAGCGCGCGGCGGCCCTCAGGCTTCAGGCGCGAGGAGTCGAAATCGAAGAAGGCGTCCGCTTGCATCACGTAGCGCGCCTCGGTGTAGGCCGGAGCGGGGACTTGGGCCACGACCGGGGGCGGCAGCATGGGTTGGACGGCAATCGCGCCATCGCAGCGGCGGTCGGCGGTCGCGGGAGTCCAGAACCCATTGCGCCAACAGAGCGTTTGGTCGCCGTTGCGCAAGGGCTCGCCGGAGCCCGCGGTGAGAATGTTGTCGTTGACCGGGCCATACGATTGCGCGGAGGCCAATCCAGGGGCGGCGACCACGCCGAAAGCGAGCGCGGCCGCGGTGAAAGCAAGGCGAGCGCGAGTGTTGAGGGCATTCATTGAGAGTTCTCCTGGAGGGGAAAGGGGCTTGGAAGCCGCTTTTGAATTTATAAAAGTCGCCCGACGGCGATTCCCACGGAGCATAGAGGAAAGACGCCCCCGCAGGCAAACGGTTTGCGGCCGCAAAGGCCCCAGGCGGACGCTCCCGCCCGCCCGACGGGCGGAATTGGGAGCCGCGCGTGGCTGGCGATCTGCGAGCCGGGGGCGAAAACGCATGGATCTGTTGTTTTTCCGCGTCAGCGTTGCGTCCGTTGGGCCGCCGCGCGCGTATTGTGCGTTGAGAAGGGCGGCGGCTTTTGAGCCCGCGCCAGCGGGCGCGGCGCTTCCCGACGGCGTTTGCGGCGGGAGCGGGAGGGACTTCCGAGGGGGCTCTTTCGGCGGCCGAATCCGCCTCGCCCGCTTCTCCATGGAGCGGCGCGATGTGTTACGATGGAGGCTGCGAAAAGAGGCGCCCGATTGCGGCGCCCCTGTCGCCCCCACCTGATTCGCCGCGCCTTTGGAGCCTCCATGCCCGCAGACCATTCTTCCTCGATCGACTCTTCCGACACCGTGTCGCCATCCGACGCTCCCTCGCGGGGCGCCGGCGGCATTTGGCCCAAAGACGACCCGTTCAAGCACATGGAGGAGGCGTTGGGCGAGCAAGCCCTGGCCTGGGCCCGCGAAAGGACAAAAGAGGCGCGGGCCGCGTTGGGCGCCGGGCGTTTTTTTGAAACCACGCGCGAGCGGCTGCTGGAGGCGTATCAAGATCCGCAGCGCCTGACCATCGCCCGCAAGCGCGGCGAGCACGCCTACAACTTCTGGCAGGACGAAAAGAACCCCAAGGGCGTGATTCGCCGCGCGGTTTGGACGGCTTGGCTTGACGGCGCCCCGGAGTGGGAAACGATCCTCGACATCGACGCGTTGTCCGTGGCCGAAGGCGTGTCCTGGGTCTACAAGGGCGTCGACGCCTTGGAGACCGCGTCATCGGGCCTGCCCGCGCTGTTGAAGCTCTCCGACGGCGGCTCAGACTCCCTGACCGTGCGCGAAATGGATTTGGGAACGGGCCAGTTCCGGGCGGACGGATTTCGCCTCGACGCCGAGGGCAAGCATGGCGTCAGCTGGATGGACGAAAATCACGTCTGGCTTGGCCTGGACCTGAAGGGCGAGACGGTCACGACCAGCGGATATCCGCGCCAGATTCGCCTCTGGGCGCGCGGCGAGAAGCCGGAAGAAGCCAGCGTGCGCTTGGAGGTTCCAGCGGAAAGCCTGAGCCTGAGCGCCGGCCGCTCCGACGACGGGACGCGGCACTTCATGGTGCATTCGATTGATTTTTACTCTTCTGAAATGCACGAGCGCGTGTTTTCGGACGGCGAGGAGGCGTTCATCCGCTTTGATGTGCCGACGGACGCGGAGACGAGCGTTTGGAATGGCTGGGTTTTGGCCTATATCCAAAAGGAGTGGGCCGTGAGCGCGAAGCAAGGCGCGCGCCTGCACAAACCAGGCTCGTTGCTCGCGATTCGGGAACGCGATTTTTGGGCGGGATCGCGCGACTTCGATATCCTGTTCGAGCCTTCGGAGGGCGTGGCGCTCTCTGGGCATTTTCTGCTGAAAAACCACATTGTCCTCAATGTCGACCACAACGTCGTGGGGCGCGTGGAGTGGCTGCGGCCGCCAAGCGAAGGCGTCGAGGCGGCGGAATGGGCGCGGGGCGTGGTCCAAACGCCGGCCTTCGCGCACTCGGTTGGCCTTTCGATTGGGCGCGAGGACGCAGGCGACGAGTTCTTCGTCGAAAGCTCTGGGGAGCTCACGCCGCCGTCGCTGGGGTTGGTTGATTTGGCGGGAAGCGCGCAGAGCGCGCCCGCGCCGGTCCGCTGGACGCAGAAGCTCGCGGATCTCTTTGACGCCTCAGGGTTGGCGAGCGCGCAGCGATGGGCGACCGCGAAGGACGGGACGCGCATCCCTTATTTCCTGATCGGGCGGCGCGAGGCGATTGAATCGGCCACGCCTGCGCCCTCGCCGTGCGTGCTGTATGGATATGGCGGCTTTCAGGTCGCTTTGCAGCCCAATTACTCGGCCGGCGTTGGCCGCGGTTGGCTCGCGCATGGCGGCCTTTTCGCCGTGGCCAACATTCGCGGCGGCGGAGAGTTTGGCCCCGAGTGGCACCAAGCGGCGTTGAAAACCAAACGCGAAGTGGCGTTCGGCGACTTTGAGGCGGTGGCGGAGCACTTGATCGCCTCAGGGCTCACCACGGCCGCGCAATTGGGCATCGAGGGCGGCAGCAACGGTGGATTGCTGGTGGGCTCATGCATGACGCGCCGGCCTGATCTTTTCAGGGCGGTCAGCTGCCAAGTGCCGCTTCTGGACATGGAAAACTATTCGCATCTGTTGGCGGGGGCGTCGTGGATGGCGGAGTATGGCGACCCGCAAGACCCTGTCGAAGGCGCGTATTTGGCGAGCTACTCGCCCTATCATCAAGCCAAGGAGGGCGTGGAGTATCCCGCGGTGTTCTTCGTCTCGTCGACGCGCGACGACCGGGTGCATCCGGCGCACGCGCGCAAAATGATGGCGAAGATGCAGGCGCAGGGGCATCCCGAATTGTTCTATGTCGAAAACGAAGAGGGCGGCCACGCCGCGGCCAACGAGGCTCATTCGCGCTCGCTGTTGGACGCGTTGACTTGGAGCTTCTTCGCTCAAAAGTTGGGCTTGGAAACGGAAGGCTGAACGCGGCGAAAATCGCCTCGGTCAACGCGGAGCGCGTCCGCAAAAAAGGCCCGTCCGGGCCTTTTTTGATGGACGTTCACGGGGCTCCGGCGTTTCTTTTCAAGACGGCCTGTTGGCCTCAGCGCGCGAAGGGGCCATGGGCCGTCAGAGGGATCGAGGAGCCCGAGAGGGCGCGCGATTGGCTTGCGAGGGCAATGAAGGAAGCCCGATGTCCTGAGCCAGTTCGCGTTGATTCGCGCGGGCGTCCAGCATGCCGAACACGCCTTGGTGCACTCGCCGATCGCGCTCATAGTCATAAGGCTTGGCGGGATCCTCCGAAGACGCGAGCTGGCCATAGGTGGCCGCCGGCAAAATTTCGGCGCCCAAATTCGACAAAAAGCGCTCAATGCTCCGCCACGCTTGGTTGGCCTCTTCGGCCGTGAGATCCGCGCGGCGCGCGCCGGGTTGCCAGCTGAGGCCCAGCGTCAAGCCAAAAACGGGGAATGCTGGCTCGTCGGGGGCGCCTCGCAGGGAGGGATGGCGCGTGAAAGCGTGCCAACGGGTCTCCCACATGGCGGACGGCTCGCTGTTTTTCGCGCCCAAACCCGCGTTCGCCGCCGGCGCTGAATGCTCCACGTCGCCGTGCATGGGGCCCAAAAAGGAAATCACTTTCCCCAAATCAGAAAAATGCAATCCGCGGGCCAGCGGCGCGACATTGCCCAGCCGAGCGCACGCGGCTTGGCTCAGAAGGGCCAAACGGGGAGCGGGCCAGGCGTCGCATTCGACGCGCAGGAGGGCTCCTTTGGAAAGGCTCGCCAAGGATTCGCCGCGGTCGTTGTCCATGGGGCGCAAA
>Ga0209888_1000253_pt1 | contig 32796 bp, 32 predicted proteins | sample OrgsoiDNA_201059_FD_185807 | JGI IMG/M metagenome (GOLD analysis project Ga0209888, IMG submission 185807) | Permafrost soil microbial communities from the Arctic, to analyse light accelerated degradation of dissolved organic matter (DOM) -... | ecosystem: Environmental > Terrestrial > Soil >...
GTGTGCCAATCGCGCTCCGCCACGATGTCAAAAGCGGTTTGGCGCTGCCCGGACGGGCCCACGGCGACCGACAAATCAGAACCGGGAACCAAGGCCTCAAGCACTTCGACGTTTCCGCTAAACGCGGCAATAATCAGGGCGGTTTCGCCTGCGTTGTTTTTTGCCCTCAAATCGCTTTTCTGGATCAATGCTCTTGTTGTTTTGGCGTCAGAGCCCATCGCGGCCAGCATCAACAGCGTGTCGCCGTTTGTTGTCTTGGCCGACCAATCGGAAACAGGGGCCAGCAACGCCGCCATTGAGCCTTTGCCACCGCGCAAAGCCAACCCCAAGGGCGTCATTCCCGTTCCCGGGCACGCGGAGTTGACGTCCGAGAACGGCAAGAGGGCCTCGGCGCATTTCACATGCCCCAAACGAGCGGAGACTTCCAACGCGGTCAAGCCACTCACCGGATCGCGCGCCGCGCAATCGAAAAAAGGCACCAGAATCGCCAATGCTTTATGCGCGTTGATTTCTGCCGCGAAGGCCAGGATAGAGCGATTTTCAGCGCCGCCAACCGGGTCGCTGATCGGCGCCAGAATGGCCACCGCATCGAGCTCTTGGCGGGAAACGCAGCTCATCAAGGGCGTCATCCCCTTCCCCCACGTGTTTTGCGTTTCGATTTCGCGCGCCCATTCGCGAGCGTCCGGCTCTTGGGCGAGCAAACGCAAAGCCCCAATGCTTCCGGAGGTTTCGTCCAATCGATACAAATTGGCCCAAAGCGGATTTTTCATGAATTTAAGTCCGAATGCCGGTTTTTCCCAATGCGAGGTTCCCGAGCCACCGGCGCGTCCCCCTTTTCGCTTGCGCGGCAATGGCTTGCCGAGGGCTCATTTTCGCACGCGCGCTGGATCGGCGCAATTGCTTCATGGCCTGAGCCCGGCCTTTTTCTGGGCAAGGACAGCCGAACGGGAGTTGCCCGTCGCCGTCCGCCATGAGAAAATGACGGATTGGGGGCTTTGCCGTTTCTTCTTGTTTGTGGCTTTCGCCTTCCAGCGCTTTCCTTTTTCACTTTCGCCCCACCATTTTCCATTCCCCATGATCCCCAAACACGCCGCGCCGCAGAGCCCCTATATCGCCCGTCAGCGCCTGCGCGACTTGGAGGACGACGACTATTACGAATACGACGACAGCGAGCCGGCGGCAAGCGATGGCCCGGGCCCGGAGCTCAGCGCCCAATCCTTGTTTTTCGAAGCCGCGAGCGTGGGCGACATCCCCGCTCTGGAGCGGCTTCTTCCTTTGTGCGATCCGCAAGCGATTCACGCGCCCGGCGGCAGCTATTTGCACGAACATTCTCACTTGGACGCGTTGATGATGGCCGCCGCCCAAGGACGCGCGCAAGCCGTTGAGTGGCTTTTGCCGCATTGCGACCCGACCGTGGTTCATTCCAGCTATGGCGACGCCCTGATGATGGCTGTTTGCGGCGGACACGTCGAATGCGTGAAAATCCTGGCTCCGGTTTCCAATCCCAACGCCCGGCATCATGGGCTGGACGATTCAACGGCGCTGATGATCGCGGCCCTTGGCGACAAGCCGGAGCATGAGGCCTGCGTGGAAATATTGGCTAGCCGTTGGCATTTCAACGCCAAGGACAAAGACGGCAACACGCTGATTTCGCGGGCGGTCCGCGAGCCCAACATTCCCGCTGTCGCTCGCTGGGCCTCGCGCGTCGATTTGAGCTCGCGCAACGAGCAAGGAGAAACGGCGCTGTATTTGTGCTCCCTTTTGGGCGAGCCCGAAGCCGCGAAGATCTTGATTCCTTTGATGAGCGCGCATGAAGTTCGGTTGTCCACCAAACGCCAGGGCCGCTCTCCTCTCATGGCGGCGGTCATTCATCAACACCCCGACTTGATTCCTCTTTTGCTGGACAAAAGCGACTTGGCCGCCGATTGCGACAAGGGCTGGACCGCGCTCGATTGGGCCTTTGAAAAGGCCGAAACCTCGGAGCAACTCTCGGCCTGGCGCGCGTTGGATGCTTTTTGCGAGGTCGCGGCTCCCCAGGACCTCCAAGAAGCTTTGAGACTGTGCCCCGAAGGCGCCCGCCAAGAGCGCTTGCCGCGGTTTTTCGCCAAAAACGAAGCCCAGGCCCTGCGCCAAGCCATGGCGGACGCAGCGCGCGCCGCGGGGCAGGCCCTCTCAGCCGACACCGAGGGCGTCTTTGCCTCCCCGCAATCCGCGCCGCGCGCCCGGCGAGTTTGATTGCCGGAACGACCAAATGCGCCGCCCATGCTTCTTTCTCCGATGCTTTCCGACTGGCGGGCCTGCTTTTTCGGAGGCGCGGCCTCGTCAAAAGGCCGCTGTTGCGGGAAAATCAAAGACTCATCCTCGTGAGGTCTCCGCCGAGCGAGCAAACCCAGATGGCGCGCCATTTGCCTCACGATTTTGCCCTCATTGCTTGAAAAACCATGACAGAACTTTCGCGCTCACCCTTCGCCGCCGATCAGAACGCTCGACGCATGCAAACCATGGGCCTCGCAAGCGACTCACAAGCTCGCTTGACGAAAATGCTCGCAACCAACTTGTTGTTGGCCGCTTACAACTACGAAGAGACGCCCGCTCCGTATTTTGTTGCTCAAAACACAAAGATTCGCGAGAAGTGGACCGAGTGGACCGGCTCCGAATGGGCCGACGACCAAGATCCAATTTTCCCCGCCCATATCGTTTCTGAATTGGGCAAAGACGCGCGCCCTTTGTTCATCGCCGCAGCTCAACAAGTGGCTGACGCTTTGGGCTTGCCGCTTTACGGAGATTCTGTCCCGCGTCCCGCCAACACAATCAGCCGCGCATGGGGTCGTGGATTTGTGGCGGTGGGATTTTTGGACTTTTCGGCGCAAAATTCCGAAGACAAGGCGGCGCGCCAACACAACCACCACGCCTTGGAGCGCGCCAGCGAGTCCTCGGCGGGTTTTTTAGTCTGCGAAAATCCGACACAGTGGATGTTGGCTGATTTGGCTGCAGTGGCTCACAAAGCCAGCCTGGCGTGTTCGACGCTGATTGAGTTTTCAACGACGCTGCCCACTCTTTCGCAACACGATGTCCGTGGGTTCGCAGACGCCAACCGGACAATGAACATTGAGGCGGCTTTGTTTTATGCGCGGGATTTGCCAATGGCGCTGAAGCCCATCACCCACAGAGCTCCGGTTGAGCCCATTCGCTCGGAGGCGCGCTTTGAAGACGTCTCTTTTTATCGCATCCATGAAACGCAGCAGGACACGCCTGCTGACATTGCGGCGCGTGCCGCGCGACAAGCTCAAATTGAACAAGAAGCGCTGGACCTTCGGGAGGTTCTGAGGACAACTGCCGCAAACGCTCGACCGAATGACGACCTTTCGGCTGCATCGGGTATTTCCATGGGGGGGAAACTGGGCCCCTTGGGCGATCAATTGCAAAAACGATTCATTGACGACCAAATGGCCCATTTGGACATTATCGAGAGCGACGAGGCAACCCAAGTCAAAAGACTTGTGGATGGAGCCACCGCGCGCGTCGCCGAGTCCGCCATGCGTGAGGGCGGCGTCCGAAATTCCATCGAGCAGCCTATGGCGGCAGAGCCGCCGCAAAAGTCCTTTCTGCAGCGCCTTCTTTCGCGTCGCCCCGCGCAACGCGCTTCTGCGGATGCGCCGACCGCGCAAACCCAAGCAAAAACCAAGCGTTGAACCAATTCCATCGACTGATCCGCCGACGGCCCCCACGGATGGGCGATTGCAGCAGAAGACACTTTCGAGTGTCTTTATGTCTATGCGGCCGGGGCTCCCGCGCAAATAAAAAATTCGCGGAATCCGCATGCGGGGCGCCATGTCAGTCGTTGTTTTTCTGTCACGCCGTTGGAAAACAGACGTTAATTTTTACGCAAGGTTTGCGAAAGGAAGCGGTTTTGTGAGACACTCCTTCTGTCGCGTCGAAAGACGTTTACTAAGAGTCGATGAAATGTCGCATGAAACAGAAGCAACAGAAGGCAATGGCGTCAAGACCGTTCTGCTCGCTTTGGGCGCGAACTCCGGCATCGCGCTGATCAAATTCGCGGCGGCCTTTTTCACGGGGTCCGGCGCGATGTTGGCCGAAGCCATTCACTCCTCCGCCGACTGCGCGAACCAAATTCTTTTGCTTTTGGGCATGAAAAGCGCTGAGCGCAAGGCCACGGCCGAGCACCCGATGGGTTATGGGCGCGATTTGTTCGTGGCGAGCTTCATGGTGTCGGTGCTGCTCTTCACCGTGGGTGGCCTGGCCGCGGTTTGGCACGGATTCGCGTCGATTTCCCATCCGGAGCCGATTTCTCATGGCATCTGGGCTCTTGGGGTCTTGGTCGTGGGCGCAATCCTTGAAAGCCTGTCGCTCGCGGGCTGCATCAAGGAAGTCCGCCGAGAATCACGTGGCATGAGCCTGTGGAAGTATTTCAAGGAATCGCGCTCTTCGGAGATCATCGTTGTGCTGGGCGAAGACTGCGCGGCCCTGGCGGGCTTGGCGATCGCGGCGGTGGCTTTGGGCGCGACCATGATCACCGGCAATCCGCTCTATGACGCGATGGGCTCGGTGGTGGTTGGCGCGATTTTATTGGTCGTGGCGATTGTCTTGGCCATTGAAATGCGGGCCCTCCTTATCGGCCAATCCGCCGACAACGCGACGCACTACGGCATTCGCGTGTTTTTGACCGCGCATGCTCAAATCGACTCGATCGAGAGCTACATGACCATCCAAAACGGCGACGATGTGATGGTGGCCCTCAAAGCCCGCTTGAAAGGAGCGGAAACCATGACCGCCGATCAAGCCGCGGACATCGCCGACGCCATCCAAAAAGAAATCCACGCGCAGTGGCCGCAAGTGCGCTGGATCTTCTTTGAACAGGCCGCCAAGGCCTGATTTCGGCTCGGCGGGATGCCGAGGGGGTTGAGCGCGCCAAGCGGCAAGCGCAACCTGTTTTTTTCTTTTTGCCGCGCCGCCTGGCGCGCGAAGGCCTCTCAAGAGAGGCCTTTTTGTTTTGCGCAGCCACGCGCTTTTTTATTCACGCCGGATTTGCCTGTGCTTGCTCGCGCGCCGTCTTCGGACACCTCGCGCCGGGCGCTTGCTGCATTCTTTCTCCCGGAGCTCCATCCCCGCATCAGGGCCGGCGTCTTCTGGCCTTCCGGCTCTGGTCCTTGCTCTGGCGCCCTTCGCGTGAGAGAATTAGGCATCGGCGTCCAAAAGGCATCTTTCGGTTTGCGCTTTTCTGGCTCTCTGCCGCTCTTTTCATGCATTTGAGGCCTGTGGAGCCTTTCGCCGCGAACCCCTCCGATTTCCCTTCCTTTTTGCCGTCAAGCGGCCGCTCCCATGAATCTCAACGCCCTCGTCGAACGCTGGTCCAAGTCCGCGAGCATGCCGCGCGCTCCGCGCAGCGATGGCGAACGATTTGGCTTTTTCGCGGGCGGTCCCTTTCGCTGGATTCCTTTCACGGTTCTCGCGCTCGGCTCTCACATTGTCCTCGGCGGCTCTCTCGCTGGGGTTTTTGGCTCCGCTTTGATCGTGGCGGCCGATGTCGCCCTTCCCGCCGCCGCCATGACCACGGTTTCGGTCGTGGGGCGCTCCTTGGCCGCCGCCATTCGCGAACGCAAATGGGCGACCTTTCCAAAAGCCGCGGCCGCTCTTTCCAAATGCTTCATGGCCGACCTCATCGGCATAACCGTGATGTTCGCGCACGCGGCGGTCTTCATTCACGCGAAAATCGCTGAAATCCGACACGTCAAAGCAGTCCGCGCGCCGGGCGGGAAAAGCCAAAAAACCTTGACAAAACTGACCGGCCGACATGCGCGAGCGCAATTGCGCAAGGCGAAGTTCAACGATTTCGGCGGCTCCGTGATTCACGCTCGACAAGATTTGGCGGACACCGCCTCCGCCATTTTGGGCGAACGCGAAGCCTGGCGTCGCGCGCGCATGTGGATCTTGGCGGGACAACCGGAACGCGCCATGAAAATCTTCCAGGCGCGCCCCTTTGACCCGCGCTGGCCATGCCCGTTGCCGCGGTTGGACGAAGAAGACGATCCAGGCGTTGGCCGCCGCGCCTTGGTTGACCGGCTTCTTTTCAGAAAACCGCATCAATTGTCGTTCGCGGACGCCTTGCGCGTGTCGGGTTTGCATCCCGAGGCCGTTCCTATGGCGTTTGATCCGGACCGATTGCGCGTCTTTCTGGATTTTGTGGCTTCCATGGCGGCCACGGTGGAGGCCATCGAATTGAAAAAAATGGTGGCTTCGGATTCCCAAGGCCGGCGCCGCGCCCGCCCGGCGTCAGGAGAATCCGATTCGGCGCATTCGGCGACGCGTTCACGCAGCGCCATGGCCGCATCCGCGACGAGACGGCCTTCCGCCTCCGCGAGGCCGCAAACCAGCCAGAGCGCGCGGTCGGGGCTCCCAGCGGCCTCAGGCTCCGAAAAGGCGCCGCTCCCGGAAAGCGCGGCGGCCGAGGCTCTCGCAGACACATCCAAGCCCATTCGCCCTGTTGGCGCGCGACGGCTCTGAGGGCTCTGGCTCCCCCGCTTATCGCTTTTTTTTGCCGCGCCGCGTCGCTCTGGCCCTCCGCCTTGCTCGTTCGGCGCGCTCCCCGTATAATTGCTTCATCGGGTCGGCCTATCCGCTCCGCATTTTTAACGAGATCAAACACATGAACACTTTCGCGCCGGTTGTCGGCGACCTGCACCCGACTTCAAAAACCCTCATTAAATTTTTGAATCAGGACGCTTCGCGCGCCGAAAATCGCGTGATCTCCAATCACCATTGGATGACGGCTGGTTTGGCCACGGCGATTGCGGCGACGCCCGCGGCTTCGCTTTTGATGCTCTCGTTGCCTGTTTCCCTGGGCGCTGTCGCTCTCGGAGGCGTCGCTCTTCCGGCCATGGCTGTGGTCGCCATGGGCGTGGTCGCGGCCAGCGCGATCACCACGATGGTCGCCGCCGCCAAGGCCAGCAAAAGCTCAAAGATCGGCAGCTATTTGAGCGAATTCGCGGCTCATCTTGAAGACGGGCATTCGCCGAAGTCTTTTGACGCCAAAATCAACGACGGCGCTGGATTTTTCCAACGCCTGAGCAACCGCCGGTTGGCCAAAGAAGCCCAAAAAACCAATCCGGTTCTCAAATCAGCCATCAAGAACGCTCTGTGAGCGCATGATTCGCGAAAAAAAACCGGCCTCGCGCCGGTTTTCATTTTTTGTGATTCCCCCCGCTTGGGGAGTTCGCCTCGTTCGCATCGCCGTTTGCGCCCAGACGGCTGCGCGCCGGGTGCTCGGACTCAAAGGGCGCGAGGGGGCCTTCTGGGCGAGGCTTTCGCCGCGTCGGCCTGCCCATCGCCTTGCGCTTGCGCGCGAGCGTGCCCCGCGCTCATGGCGGCGGAGACAAACAAGCCCTCCAGCCGAGCCGCGGTGACGGGGCCCACTTCGCGCGCGAGGGCGATCGCGATGTGCTCCAGCATGGCCTCGCTCGCGGTTTCGCTCACGGCCTCAAGCATGCCCCACTGCTGGCGCTTCACGATCCAGTCCAAAGCGCTTTCTCCTTCTTCGCTTTGAATCGTGGCGTCGGAAACTCGCGCGAGCATCGCGGCGCATTTTGCCTCGTGCCCCTCCACAGCCAAATAAAAGGCTGTTTTCCCCTCGGCGTCGCGCGCGTTCGCCTCCGAGCTCTGAATGAGCGCGGCCACTTTGGACTCATCGCCCATCGAGGCCGCCATCATCAGCGGGGTTTGCCCGTCGTTGTTGCGCGCCTTCGCGTCCGCTCCAGCAGCCAGCAACAAGGGGACGGCGCTTGCGGCCGCCAAAGCCAACACGCCATTGCCCTCCTGCGCCTCCTTGGCGTTCACGTCGGAATGGGGCAGCAACGCCGCCACCTGAGACGCGTGCCCCGCGTTGCTCGCGATGAGCAGCGCGCTTTCGCCTTGCTTGTTGGTCGCGCGCGCGTCGGAGACGGCCAATAGCCTTTTGAACGCGGCCATCGGGAAATCGCAGCGCGCGGCGTGCATCAGGGCGGTGTTTCCGATCTGATCCCGATCCTCCGGATTGGACAGCGGCAGCAGCAAGTCGACCACGCGCTCCGCTTCATTTTCGGATATGCCTCTTCTGTCGACCGCCTTCATCAACAGCGTTTGCCCATTGGCGGCGCGCTCGGCGGGGTCCGAGAACGGCAGCAACGCCAAGAGAGCCGAAAACGGCGCGCAACATTCCGCGGCATGCATCAAGGCCGTTCTCCCATATTTGTCTTTGTCGCGCGCGTCGCTCGCGGGGATCAGCAACGGAAGCAGTTTCAAATGCCCTCCCCGCGCCGCCATCATCAAGAGCGTCTGCTTTTCGCGGGCCCGGTGCCGCGGGTCCGGCGCGCCATGGGACAAAGCCTGCGCCGCGGCTTCCGTGTCGCCCTCTTCAATCGCGTCCCGAACTCGATTGAACAACTCTTTGTCGCGCATGCCCGCTTCCTTTCGGGCCTGGCGAGCCGCGTGTTGCGCGATGATCTCCGCTTTTTCGGCGCTCGTCGCGTTCTCCGGGATCACCGGCAGACCCGCGAAACGGAGGCTAAAATGGAGAGCTTGGTAGGTTGCGCCTCTGGAATCGTTTGATTTTTTGCTTTGCATGGCTGCGTTTTCACTGAATGAAGAATGGCTCCATTCTAGCACAGCGGACATCTTTTTCATTCGAATGCGCACCCGCGCTTCGCGCCTTGCGCGCGGCGCTTGCGCAAAAACAACAGAATCAACGCCTTGCGCGCAGGCAAAGGCCGCCAGGAGTATAATTTCTTCATTGAATCTCACTCGGCAAGAGGCCTGGCATGAACATTCTGAAAGCATTGTTTATTGATCAAATCCGCGACAAGCTCACGGCGATTTTCCCTGGCGCGAACAGTTCGTCGCATGCAGACGCACGCATCAGCGTCAGCAGCGTCACGATCAATGGACAGGACATGAGCGGCATGGCCGGCGGCGCCACGCAAAGCGCCACTCAAGCGCGCGGCGAGATGATCGAACAAAAACGACCCCAAGACTCTTTCGCGGGCCTTGTGGTCAGCCTTCCCGCGACGATCACCGTCAAGCGCGGCGCCACGCCCTCGGCCACAGTGCTCGCGCAGTCCGACATTCAGGACCAAATCACGACAACGCTGCGCGGCGGCAACCTCGTGATCTCCGCCAAAGGCTCTTTCTCCACCCGCAAGGGCATTTTCATCTCGGTGATCACCGACCAGCCGCTGCGCTTTGCCGATATTTCGGGCGCAGCGGACGTTGACCTGGGCGAGCTCGCCGGAGACGTGGCGCTCCAAGTCTCCGGCACCGCCACCGTCAAAGGCCATGGCGCGATGAAGGAAGTGAACATCGAGCACGCCGGCGTCGCCACGCTGACCCTCAAAGGCACGGCGACGCGCGTTCTTTTGGAAAAATCGGGCGCGGGAAGCGCAAACCTTGGCGAACTGAAAGCCACCCGCGCTCGACTGGACATCAGCGGCGTGGGCGACACCGAGGTCTACGCCAACGAAGTTTTGGCGGCGGATGTCAGCGGGGCGGCCAGCCTGCGCGTGCTGGGCAATCCCGCTCAACGCAGCGTCGACAAAAGCGGCGTCGCGAGCGTCTTTTTTGGCTGAACAACCCTGATCTTCATTGAGGCCAATGTGCCGACCAATCCGTCTTTTTTCAGCCGCTTTCTGTTGGGTCTTTCCCGAGTGATTCCGGCGCTTTTTTTGCCGGACGCCCTCCGGCTTCCTTATGCGCAAGCGGCCCTTGACGGCAATTTGGACGACTTGCGCGCGGCGTGCCCTTTTTTCGGCGTCGATCGCAACGTCGGCCTCAAAGACAAACGCACCGCTTTGCTTTTGGCGACGCTCGCTCGGCGCGCGGATTGCGTGGTTTTTTTGTTGTCCAAGGGCGCCGACGCGCGCAAAGTCGGCCCCGACGGGCGCACGGCGTTGGTCATCGCGGCGGCAAATGGCGACCTAGATTGCTTGCGCCTGCTTTTGCCGGTGTCGGATCCCATGGAGCTCTCTTTGGGCGGCTATTCGGCGTTGATTCACGCGGTGGTGGCGGGCTCGGCTCCGTGCGTCGCGGCTCTTTTGCCCGCGCTCCAAAAGGCGGCGCCTCAGCAATTTGCCGCCAGCAAACGCCGAGCCCTCTTGATGGCCATGCACGTGAAAGTGCCAGAGTGCGCGGCGCTTTTGGCTGACCGCGAGGCCTGCCGCGAGTTGGGGCTCTCGCCGCGTCCGGAGTCTTCTGCCGACGAAACGGCGCTGATGACCGCCGCGGGGAACGGCTCCATCGATTGGATTCGGCTCCTTCTTCCCTTTTCCGACACTCTGCAAACCAATTCGCGCGGCGACACCGCGCTCATGCTGGCGGCCGCCGGAGGCCACTCGGTTTGCGTGGCGGAGCTTTTGCCCAAAAGCGATCCCGCGCAGCTCAATGTGGACCTAAAAAACGCTTTGGACCTGGCGTTTTCGCGCAATTCAGCTCCGTGCGTGGATTTATTGGTCGGCGACAACGCAATTGCCGCAGACAAAGCCGTCCGGCAATTCGGGGCTCAACGAACTCCGCGAGCCCATGCGCTTGTGGAAGCCACAGCGTTGCGCGCGATAATTGACGCTTCGCCGTCGTCCCGGTCGTCCGCAAAGGTCGCTGACGCGCAGCCTGACGCGAGCTCGCGCTCAGCGCCTTCTTCCCGGAGGACCGCGAGGGCGCTGTGATTCCGGGCGGCAGTCGGACGCGGGCTCATTCGCGCCGACTATCTTTGCGCCGTCTCTTCATCGCCTAGCCTGGGCTTGCTCCCTTTTCTGCGCGATTTGCGAAAATCGCGCGCACGGTGTAAAATCAGCCATTGCCCGCGCGGGCCGTGGCTGTCATTTTTTGCAAAACTATTTTAATTTCGCCCTTTTCGAATCCGCGCGCGCCTCTTTTTAACGCCAAGGCTTGCCATGACCAAATCGCTTCATGTCGACACAAACTCCAACGAGTTTTATCGCCGATTTCCGGATTGCAAATTCAACAACTCGCAAGGCCCCGAGGGCCCGGCGCAGGTGATTGGCCTTTTTGGCGCGTCATGGGAAACCCGTTGCGTTGAATGGGCTCCTGTTTTGATTGATTGGTCGATCACGGGCGAATACGAAAGCTCTGTTTACATTCTGCTGAAAAATGCCGCCAACGAGTTCGCGGAGGTCCATGGATCGACCAGCTCGATGTGGGCTTTTGAGGGCTGCTGGACGCCCGAGCCTGTTTCCAAGGCCGAAATTCGCGCCGCTTTGGACCATGGCTGGCTGCGCGACGACCCAGACAATCCCTTGGCGCGCGTGCGCAAGCACGTGGCGGAGGCGATTGGCGTCGACTTGGAGCCGAAAAAACTCAGCGCCAAAGAACAGTGGGAAGCGTCGCGCGCGCAAAAGTCCGCCACGGCGAACGCTCCGCGCAAAGCGAAAAAATCGACGCCATGACCGTCCTTGCGCCCCAAGCGACGGCGCGGGCGGGGGAATCGCTCTCGGGCGACACCCAGGGCGCGGCCCCCGTCGACTCATGGACGCAACCAGTGTTCAACGGAGCCCTGTTGGACGCGGCCCGTGGCGGCGACGCGGCTTTTGTCCAGCAAATGTTGGATTTGGCCCAGGAGCCTGGACGAGGGCTCAACGTTCATGAAGCCGCGCGCAAACGAGACTCTGAAACCGGGCTCACCGCGCTGGAATCTTGCATTGTGGCGGGCTGCGTTGCGGGATTCGATCTTCTGCTTCCGTTTTCTGATCTCTCGGAAAGCTCTCGGCCGCGCCGCGGGCGCCCGCCCTTGACCATCGCCGCATTTTTTGGACACGCCGCCCTTGTGGAGCGACTGCTGCCCCTCTCCAACCCGGCCGATCTGGATCATATTGGCGCGACATCTCTTCTTTGGGCGGCTCACAACCACGCCAATCACGCGTTGGAGGTTTGCCGGATGCTCCTGCCGGTGTCGGACGCCAATTTCTCGTGCCCTGCCCTCAGCCATGGAGAGACGCCGTTTCAGCTTGCGATTTCCCGCAATGACCCCGAATGGGTGGAGACCTTCCTCCCCTATGTCGATTTGAACGCGAAACGGTTGAGCCACAGAAGCGACATGACACCGCTCATGTGGGCGGCACACAAGGAGGCGGACCAAAGCCTGAAGGCCTTGCTTGCGGCCGGCGCGGATTCTCGGGCGCAAGGCAGCGCCGCGCTTTCGGCCATTTCCGCGATGATGATCGCCGCCGCCCAGAAAAAGCCGGAGTGCGCTTTGGCGCTGGTTCCCGTGAGCGACCTGGCCCAGCGCGACAAGGATGGCTTGACCGCCCTGCACTACGCCTTGGACGCCGGACGCGAAGAGGCTGCGCGCGCTTTGTTGGGCGCCATGGCGCCCCCCTGCGCGGCGGCGGATCGTTTGATGGCTATCGCCGATGAAGTGAAATTTCGTGATTCGGCCAGGATGCCGCGTTTGTTAGCCCTTCGCGACCAAACGGACGCCTTTTTGGAATCTTGCGCCTTGGCTTGGGAGATTCGCGCTCAGGCGGTGAGCGGCGCGGGCCCAAACAGCGCCGAAAACGAAAATTCGCTCCCCGCCGCGCGACGCTGGCCCCGAAGCCTTTGAGGCCGAGAACGCCTGGATTTGCCGGCCGCGCCCTCGCGGAGCGCCAATCTGTCGACTTCCGACTGGCCTTGCGTTACACTTGAAGGGGAGTCCGTTTTTCGCGTTCTTCGCCGTTTTCGCTCAACCCTTTTCCTCCTTCGCAAATCATGCCGCGCACGCACTATTCGCTTGCCCATCCTCCCGTTGGCCCGTTGGCCCAACAAGCCTTGACGGCCGCCGCGGAGGGAGATCTCGCGAAGCTTCACGCGCTTTTTGGGCCCGACATTGCGCCCAACCCCACAGGCTCTCCGCACTTCGCGCTGGCCGAGACAAACGCAAATGGGCAAACGGCCCTGATGCGCGCGGCTGAAAATGGGCGCGCTGATTGCGTGGCTTTTTTGGCTCCTCTGTCGGACACCAACGCCCAAACGCCAGGCGGCCGCACCGCCCTGATGTTCGCGACGCGAAACGGACACTCCGATTGCGTCAAGATTTTGGCGCCGATTTCACGCGTCTACGCCACCGACCACAATGGGAGCAGCGCTCTTTTATTTTCGCTTGTGGAAAAACATCCGAATTGTTTGCGCGAATTGCTGCCCTTTGTCGACACCACGGTTAACTTTGAAAAAAGGGAAACGCTTTTGATGCTTGCGGCCAAAACGGGTGTGCCCGAGGCCGTGAGGCTGCTGATCCCCCTGAATGATCCGAAAGCGGTCGACGCGAGTGGCCAAACGCCCCTTATTCGAGCGGCGCTGTCAGGGGACCTGGGCAGCGTTTTGGCGTTGATCCCTGTTTCGGATGCGCGCGCAATGGATATTTCTGAACGCACGGCGCTCGATTATGCCGCCGCTCACAATGAGGCGCCCTTGATCGAGGCCTTGATGACGGTGTCCGACGTTGACCGGCTGGACGCCTACGAACGAACGCTTTTGATGCACGCGGCTTGGCAAGGCCGCGAAAATGTCGTTCACGCGCTGTTGGCGAAAGCGGACCCCAAGCGCGTCGATTTTGAGGGGCAATGCGCATTGCATTTCGCGGCGTCTGCGGGCCATGACGCCATTGTGGCGGAGCTCATTCCGCTGAGCGATCTGAATCAGCGTTCTGCCGAGCTTTGCTTGCCCTTGCACGAAGCGGTCGCTGGACGGCGCGAGGGCGCCACGCGATTGCTCCTGGACGCCATGGGCGTGCGCTCAGTGTCGGCCGAGGACTTGATGGAGTTGGCCGAGCGCAATCGCCAAGCGCACGTGGAGCGGAACAAGGTTTTCATTCGAGCCGAGGTGGATTCGTTGCTGGAAGCTGAGGCTTTGCGAGACGAAGTGGCCACTGTCGCCGCCAACACGGCCAGCGAGGGCATTGATGTGTCAGCAAGCGCTATTTTCCGCAGGCCGCCCCGCGCGCTTTGACGCTCGCCCATTTGCGCGACGCTTAGTCCGGCAACGGCGCTTGGCTCAAAATCAAGCGCACGCGGCGATTGCCCACAGTGTCCCCGGGGCCGATGAGTCGGGCTTCTTGGACGTGGACGAGCCCGCAGTGGAAATCCAGGCTCAACTTGCGCCACAGCCCGTTGCTGGCAAAAGACTGGCACGGCGCGGAACGAAACACCAAGCCTTCGCTCAATAGCCAGCGATAGACGCCTTCAACCAACCCGCGTCCTCGATAGTTTTTCACCACATAGGCGTGCGGCTCGTAAACCGCCCCGAATTTTTCTCTTAAAGCCTTGTTGCGCAACTGCCGCAGACTCACCGCGCCCACCGCTTTGCGGCCGTCCTTGATAAGAATCACCGTTTGCTCACTAATCCGCGCCACCGTCAGCGAAATGCCGGCGGCGTCCGTGGGCACCTCGACCACCCGCGCGCCTGGATGGCGAACGAAATAGCGCGCGAAGCTCATAAAATTAGTGGCTTTTTCGTGAAAATGGGCGACGCGCATGGAAAACTCGACAGGGGCGGCAAGCGAAAAATGAACAAAAAAAGTTGGAACGGCACAATAATTGTTGCACGTTTTGTTTTTCCAATTCACTTTTTTCTTCTTTTCGCGAAAAAACAATGCCCAAGGAGCGGAACTGGGGCAAAATGGGTCAATCGCTTATGGTCATGAATTTTCAGCGCTCACGTCATTTCATTTTTTGGGGTTTTATGGGCCTTTTCTCCATCGCCAACGCCGCCGTGTCTTCTGTCCGCGAAGCCTCTCGCGCGGGCCGCTCGATGACGCGCTCCACGCCCTCCGTGGAAAGCCGGATCCGGGCGGCCATCGCCTGCGGCGACAAAACGGCTCTGGAATTGGCTCTTCGCGAATGGGCGGCGCTTGAAGCGCCCTTGGCGAGCAGCCGAAATTTGGGCGGCGAAGGCCTTGTCCATCAAAAAACACCGTTGATGCTTGCCGCGGAATCAGGCCGAACGGAGATCGTCCGATCCTTGCTCCCATTTTCGGACGCCGCGGCGGTCTTCTCGCCTCCCCATGCGTCCCGCCCGGATCAAGTGACGCGATCGACGAGAGCGCCAGGAAAAAACGGCCTTTCGTTTGACGACGCGCTCGATGAGCTTGCCGCATGGGTGGGCGATCGCGAAAATGGAGTGCCGGACGAGGAGAGCGGCCCGGTTTATGAGGTGGCGCGATCGGAAAATATCATTAAAATCCGCCAAAACGCCACAGGCGGACGCACGGCTTTGATGTTAGCCGCAAGCCACGGGCATGCAGAATGTGTTCGCGTTTTGGCTCCGGCCAGCCCCGTCAACTTCGTCAACGTTCATGGCGAGACCGCGTTGTGGCTTGCGTTGAGAGAAGGGCTTTCCCAAGATTGCGCGGACGCGCTTCGGCCGTTCTTGCTCTTTTCAGATGAAACGGCCGCCAGCGACCAATCCCTCTGGGACGCGGCCAATCTTCTCCGGACGCTTCAAAGCTCGCGGTCCTCGCCCTTGCGGCACACCCAAAACGCTTTTTTGTGGTTGGCCGAAAAAGCGCAAACGCCCCCTCCCGCCCCTGAATGGGCCCGCATGCTTGCGTTTTGCGCTTGCGAGCGGGACGCCGCCGGCGTCGAGCGCGCGCTCGAGCGCTGCTCATGGATGGACGCGCACGCCGCGAGGCCCCACCTTTTGCGCAGTGTTCTGCTCAGCAGCCAGGGCGACGCTCGATTTTTGTCTCAAATGCTCGCGGCTGGCGTTCCAGGGGCCAAGCTTGACCCGAACAATATCGGCGAGGGCGACCAAAGATACAGAGACGGCAGTTACACGCTCCTGATGAGCGCCGCCCTTCGCGGCTTCGCCGATTGCGTTCAGGCTCTTCTTCCCCATAGCGACGCGACGGCCCGCAACGGGGCGGGGCTGAATGCTTTGGACATCGCCGCGGCCCATGGGCAAGCGCCCTCGGCGGCCGCTCTTCTGTCGGCGTGCGACCCTGACGAGTTGGATGCTTCGTCGGCGATCACGCCGTTGATGCGGGCGATCGAGGCGTCCTTGGCGTCCGACAATGATTCTTGGTTGCCCGTGATCGCTCTTCTTGCGAATGCGTCTGACTTGTCGCGACGCTCGGCGTCCGGCCTCACCGCGCTCGACATCGCGCTCGCGGCGAACGACCCGGAAGGCGTCTCGTCCCAGTGGCGCATTCTGGACATTCTTTCTCAATATCTGTCGGACGAAAAAATGGACGGCGTTTTCGTTCAATGCATTCGCTCTCGCCTTCCGCAGCTTGCTGCGCGCGCGGAATCGCGTCTTTTGTCCCAGGCCGCCGAAATCGTGGCTTTGCGCGCGCGGGTTGCGTTGTTCGAATCAGGCTCTGTGGTTTGTGAGCGGGAATCCGATGGGCGCGAAATGGAAATCGCCTCTTCGCTGACGCGCGCGAGCGACCGTCCGCTCCCCCATCGGCTTTGATCGGGGATCGTGATGGGATAGCGCAATCATCGCGGGAATCAAACCCGCCTTTTTTTGTTCAAATCCGCCGATTCCCGCCCCGTGATGTTTTGGGCGCCGTTTCTCTGCTCGCGGCCTCGTCATTTCGATTTTTTTCGAATCCATTGGATTCAACGCGCGTTTCGCCCGCCCCTTCGTCCGCAAGCGGCGTTCCGCTTTGCGCCACGCTTTTCTTGGCGGCGGCTCCCAGGCCATTTTTGACGATCGAGGAAAGTTCTCTGGCCTCCAAAGCGGCCGTGGCGCCCAGCAATTGAACGCCTTGCTTTTTCGCGTTTTCCAGCGCCTGGCGCAAGTCCTCCACCGGGCACAATTGCGCCAACACGTCCACAAACGCCCACTCCTTTGCAGACACGGCCTTGTCGAGCAATCCGCTTTTTATGGCGGTGTCGCGGGGCGACGGATCGTTTTCGAGCAGAACCGCCAAAATTGCGGGCGTCCCGTGCTTCACGGCGTGAGCGGCGAGACTTTTTCCTTGGTGCTTGAAAGTCATGTCCACCCAGGGCGCAAGCAGGCGCGCATGCGCGATTTGGCCGGCGCTCATCCTCTCAGCCAATGGCTTTCCAAGCCGTTTCGCGAACATCGAGCGCTCTTGGGCGGTGTGCTCTTTGTCGTGGAAAATGGCTTTTGCCGCATCCAGCAGCAACTTCACGCATTCGACAGACGCCGCAGCTCCCTCTTGTCCACGGGAATCTGACGCGGCGCAAGCCGCCCCAATCGCCCGCGCAATCGAGCCGACGCGGACATCCGCCAACGCCCTTCTTTGCGTCAGTTCCCGCACTGTGTCCACCGACAACTTTTCCGCCGCCAACTCCAGAGGAAATTTGCCGTTCGTGTCTCGACAGGGTCGCTCGCCATGTTCGACCAACACTTTCGCGCATTGAGGGCGATTCAGCTCTGCGGCGACATGCAATGGGGTCTTTCCTTGCTGCTCAACGGGCTTGCGCTCGCGCTCATGCAACAACTCGGCGAGAGCCTCCGGCCGATCGGCCTCCACCGCCAAGAGCAAATATTCAAGACGCAGGTCAAACTTTTCAAACAATCCAGCCAGAAAAGAAGAGTCATGCCGGATCGCGAAGCTCACCGCGTTGCGCCCCGCTTCATCTCGCCAGCCGGTGTCGGCAATTGCCAGCCGTTCTTCGAAGCGCGTCGCGTTGAACGATCCCATGACCGCTTTGCCCTGAATCGCAATGCACAACGCGCGCGCGGCCTCTTCGGGCGTGAGCTCCGTTCGGCGCGGGGAGCCGTCTGCCGTGGCGTGTCGGGAACGAAAACGAGAAGGGGTGTCGGACATGGAGGCGCGAAAATGAGGGCAAGGAGGTGAATGGGCGGGAACCGAACAGAAAGTCTCGAATGGCCTGGCGGCCGACCCGCTTCGGGGCTTGCTGCGTGTCTCCCTCGCTCAATCAGTTTACGGCGGGCGTCGTGTTGGCGCAATCTGCCAGGTTGCCGCAACGGCCGACGCAATCTGTTGTTCCGGGCGCTCGCCCTCGCCGCCAGCGGCCCTCATGATTGCGCCCTTGCGCCCTCAATGAGCTGGCTTTGGGTCAAAACGCTCGCGGCGAGCGCCTCTTTTTCCGCTTCCGCTGAAACCAGCCCCGCGCTGATGGGCTGGGGTTTCCACTTGGCCCATAGGCTGATCCAAAGCGCATCGGCGAAACTCTCCAACAGGCTGCTGCCGTCTTCCCGCCACAGGGCTGCCGTTTGAGGAGCCGCGCCGTGCTCTTTTGCCTCTTCCAGGACATTTTCCCCAATTTTTCGCGCCATTTCGCGGCCCATTCGGGCAAGTCCCGGTCGGAGATGGTGTCTTTCTGCATCCGGATGAACCACAACGTATGGGCTTCTGGTTTTCCGAACGGCCTCGACCACCGAATATTCAATCCATCATGCACGGTCGCTATCCACTTTGGATCATCGGCTCCTCTCTGGCCCCATAACGGTGGATGAAACGAGAGACCGTGTCGCAAAAAATCAACAAATCGCCGTCTTTTTGCGCAAACGCTCAACGCGCTCAAAATTTCTGGGCGCGACTCCCTATTGTGAGATACTCACTGGACGCAAATTCGTTGTTTCTTCATCAGGAAAATCATGAGATCTGTTCAAACCGCTTGGCGATCGTTGGGCCCTCGAATCGTTCGCGACTCTCAAGCGCCGGCAGGGCTTGCGTTGAACAAAGCCCCCTCTGCGGCGTCTCGCAAAGCCACAACTCGGCTCTTCGAAGCCGTTTCGAATCGGCGCGCCGAACAGATATCTGGATTGTTGGCGTCGGGCGCGGATCCCTTGTTCGTCCATGGCGACTTGACTGCGCTGATGCAGGCGGCGAATTTGGGCGACGCTGACAGCGTGCGGGCGTTGTTGCCAGCGTCTGATCCCAATCAGCTTTCGGTGAGCACCGGGAGCACTGCGTTGATGTGCGCGGCCCACGTTGGCAACCTTGAATGCGTGAAAATTCTGGCGCCGGTTTCTGACCTCGGGCGCGAAAACAAAAACGGGACCACCGCGTTGGCTTTTGCTTTGGCCCCCTCGGATGACGCAAACCTCCTTTTTGGTCGCCGTCAATGCCATCGCTTTTTGTCGGGCGTTCCGCTCATATCGAATGAGACGCAAAATTTGTTGCACCAGGCCGCGACTGGCGTCAGCGCTGGCTTTTCGTCCTTGGTGGCCCAAGGAGCTGATCTGAGGAATTTGGGCGACCACGATCTCACGGCTCTCATGTGGGCCGCTGGCAATGGCCATGAAGAATGCGTTCGTGAGCTGCTTGCCCTTGGGGCAGATCCTTGCCAGCAAGCCGCCAATGGCAGCACGGCTCTCATGTGGGCCGCGGAGAATGGCCAACTCGATTGCGTGAAGGCTTTGGCTCCTCTGTCTGATTTGCGCGCCGCCAACTCATTGGGCTACACCGCTCTTTTTTACGCCATTGACGCAGACACCAGCGCGGCTCATCAGCTCACGCTCGGAAACCTTGAATGCGCTCGCTTCTTGATGCCCTTGAGCGACTTGGAGCATCGCGACAACGAAGGCCGCACAGCGCTGATTTTGGCGGCGCAAACGGGCAATGTTGACGCCATTGAGCGGTTGATTCCTCTTGTGGATGTTCGCCGGGTCGACAACAAGGAGAAATCGGCTTTGGATTGGGCGTTGGAGCAGGAGCGTTGGGACTCTGTGGATTTGTTGTGCGAGGGGCTTTCGCGCGAGGAAACCGCCATTGCTTTGCGCCGAGCGCTCTCGACTCTCTCCCCCAACCTTGGCAATCGATTTTCGCGTGTTTTTGTGGCCGCGGAACAAACGGCAACGGCGCTTGATGGCCGATAAGCCATCGGCTTCGGAGGGGGCGCAACGGGAAGGCTCCGCCGGGCGGAAAGTCCCTATTGCGCGAAAACGCCGAACGAACTAGGATTCGTTCAGTTCATTTCTGGAGTTTTCCATGAAGCCCATTCACGAAAAAGAGGCGAGCGCCGCGCGTCTGGGCGCTGCGGCCTCCGTTGGCGTCCTCGCTCCCGTCGCCAACGCCTATCAACGCCAAGGCTCCTTCTTCGATCCTTTCCTTGGATTTGTCCCTGACGCCGCAAGTTCTTTTCTGGGACCGGCGATTCCTTTCCCGGCGGCGCTGATCGATCGAATTCAAGCCCTTGTCGCAGGCGTGGACATTGGCGACATCAACGCGCCTTTGCCGCCCGACGACGATTTTTGAAACGCGGCAGGCTTTCCGTGAACCTTTTCGGCCGACCGCTTCTTTTGATCCGGGTTTTCTGATCACGCAATCCGCCGGCCCCTCCTGTCTCCCTCAAAGTCTTTTTTGCCGGCTCTCAATGGGGAGCGAGGCGCCATGCAATTTGGCGCAGGGCTTCGAAGTTGGAATTTCAGCTCGGTTTTTCTCGCTCTCGGCATCGACGACCCGTTTCAGCTCCAACTCTTCGGCGACGGCGAACGTGCGCGGCAACGCCGCCCCAGCCGCGCGAGCGGCGCGCGCCAAGCGCTCAATCGCTTCCGCCCCGGCAATCCGCAAATCGGCGATGGCGTCCAAGCCCGTTGCCCGCGCCGCGGCCAACAGGAGGTTTTGCTGCGGCCCCTTCGACTCATACGCGCTGGCCAAATCGCTCATTTTCTTCTCGACGAGCGCCCGGGCTTTCGCTGGATTTTGTGCCTGCATTTCTGCCGCCACGATGCGCGCGGCAGCCGAAAGATTCGCTGCGCAATTGAAGAACACCGTTTCGAGCAAATCGCGCTCCCTCAATTCGACAAACATGTCCATTTTTGGAGCCATCACCTTCATCGCGGCCAGCGCTTGCGGCGACTCCGGACGCATGAGCCTCAGAAACGCCGTCGCGCAAAAAACATTAAGGGACTCTTCTTCTGTGGCTCCGATGTCAACGCCATAGGTGTCCAACAGGCTTAATCGGATTTTTGCGTCTTGATATTCATCCCTTTCTCGGTTTTTCCACTGCTCCATCGACGGAATCAAGCGGTTGATCCAGGGCAACATGGTCTCTGCGTTTTGGCAGGCCAGGCTCAGGGCGGAGCCCGCCCCCGTGTCCCGAGCCGCGATGTCGCTCACAGGCAGCAAAACGGTGATCAGCGCCGCGCGATTTCCCCCCCGCATCGCCCGGACCAGAGGACTCGCCCCGCCGATTAAGGGTTTCGACCGCGCGTTCCAACCGGCGTCGATGAGCGCCCGAAGGGCAGGAGCGTCTGTCGTTTCGATGATGGAATTGACCAGGAACTCCACGTCTCCGGCTTTTATCGCGGCCAAAACCTCTGCGCCTTTGCGGGGCAACAATCGAAAACGGGCGATGGATTGCGTCGCCACCGACGGGAGTCGCCGAAGCCGCGCTTGCGCGATCATCTGAGCTTCGGCTTTTATTTGGGCCGCCAAGGAGTCTTCCCCGCTTTGCGCGATTGTGCTTGCCAAGTGCCCCCATGGTCCAAGGGGGTCGATTTTGAAGCCTTTTTCTGCCGTCTCTTTTTCTTGGCGCGCAGTGTCCGCAACGTTTGCCTTGATTTCTCCTGACGGCATGTCTTGTGAATCGAACGGAATGGGTCGAGGCGCGTTGGATGTCATGCGTCAAATCCTGCGGGCGCTGGCGCGCGACGAGACGGCGGTCGGCGGCTCTGCGCTCTTCGATGGCGCGCCCGCTTCATTCAGGCTGGCCGACGAGGCTTCTTTGACGACTTCTCGCAGCTTGTCAGCCTCCACGGCCGCCGTGATCTTTGGCAAATGCTCGCCGGCCTTTTCCCATGCGTTCTCTCGCCACAATTCGCCGCCCGGCAAGATTCCTAACTCATCGACCGCTTCCCAAGCCTGGTTTTTCACGCCCCACTCCCATGCGAGCATGTCTCTTGCGCCATCCAGCGAATCGGCGCGAATGGTTTGCGTGAGGTCGGCGAGGGGGGCGATGATTTTCACCGCGCGGACGATGTCGCGGCCCACAGCTTTCCCCAAGGCCGTCAATCCGGAGCGGTCTTTGATGTTCAAATCGCTCAACGGAACCAGCAAGTTCAGCATTTCTTGCGACACATGCTTGTTATCCAGCGCCCAATTCAAGGCGTCTCGCCCGTTTTGGTCCCTTTCTTTCGGGTCAACCACCGTCAGCAAGACTTTCACGCAGTCCAGCCGATCGAACGCCGCGGCGGACATCAACGCCGTTTGCCCGTTCGGGTCCCTTGTGGGCTTTGCGCCCACCGCCAACAGCCACTCCAAAATCTCGGTTTTCCCCCACGCCGCGGCAACCGACACCGAAGACTCGTTGGAGTATCCCGTCGCATCCAGGACCCACGAGCCAAGGCTCTCGAATTCAGCGATCACGTCTTCTTTCTCGCCGTCCTCGATTTCCTCGTGGAAATCGTTGACGAACCGAGCGCGCGCAGCTTTTTCTTTTTCGAGCTGACGCGCCTTGGCGGCTCGGCCACCGAAAACTTTTTGTATCCAGCCCATGTTTTTCCCTTTGCCGGTTGCCGGTTGCCGGTTGCCGGTTCTATTGCAGTGAAGCGCCAGTGTTTTCCAAAGATTTTCTCTCTGGTCGTTATTATACCCGCTTGGCGCGGTTAGGCAAACAGGAACCGGTTCGCTCCGAAGCCGCTTGATTTTTTCTCTCGGTTCTACACCCGCCCGCCATGCAAAAAACATTGCAGGCATCCTCCGCGTCGGCGCAGACCGCGTTGTTTTCAGGCAATAAATGCTTGCGATGCCGCGTCGACCTTCAAATTCTGCGGATAGAACTTTTCGAAGGCGCGACCGGCAGACACTGGTCTGCGCTTGTCAGCGGATCGAGCGTGGCTCCTCCAAACGAAGTGGTGTCTTCGACCACCTTTCTCAGCATCTCGGCCTCCACCACGGCGGTGATTCTGGGTAAATGCTTTCCCGCGACTCGCCATGCGCTTTCACGCCAAAGCTCGCCCCCAGGCAGCAATCCGAGCTCGTCGACCGATTCCCAACGTTCGCTTTCAACGCCCACTTGCCAAGGCAAAAGCCGTGAAACGTCTGGGAAAAACTTTGCCATGGCGGGGTTCGCCGCAACGGTTTGCGTTAAATCCGAGATCGGAGCAAACGTTTTCACAGCAGCGACACTGTTCGTTTCCATGGCCAGCATCAGCGCGGTTTTTCCCGATTGGTCCCGACTTGTCAGGTCGCTCAGAGGTGTCAGCAGAGCGAGCATCTCCACGGACGCGAAAGAGCGGTAGATGGCCCACATCAGCGCATCTCGCCCAAAATCGTCTGTTTCGCGGGCGTCCGAAAATGGCAGAAGAAGGCGCGCGCAATCAAAATGTCCGCCCTCGGCTGCCACCATGAGGGCCGTTTTCCCGCCGGCTCCCTTTGTGGGCTTTGCGCCCATGGACAACAGCCACTCCAGCATATCGGGCTCCGGCCAAGCCGCGGCGATCGACACCGAGGACCCGCTGCTCCCCCCAAGAGCATCTAACGCCCAAGCCCCGAGAGGGGCTGAGGCAGGAGATGCTGCGCCGCCCCAAGCGCGCCCTGCATGAGGTACGAATGCCATTGCTCCAAGAACTCGGCGCGCTGAACGGCGGCGAGCGCGCTCTGCTGCTTCTTTTTGGAGTTGTTGAAAGCTTTTTTGAGGAAATTTTTCATCCAGCCCATGCTTTTTTCCTTTCTCTGGCGCCCGCCTCTGCGGCTGTCGCCTTGAAGCGTTGCGTTGTCCTTGGCGGATGCCGTTTTCCAATTGTACGGCAAGAACGCCCCATGCCGTCAAAAAATGAGCGTCGCGCGAGACCGTCGGCTCGCCCCCTCGCCACGCGTCCATTTTTCTCTTTTTGCCGATCCTTCTTTCGCATTTTTGGTGATAAAATATTCACTTCTTCACGCCTTGCTTCGCCGCCTCCTCATGAACAAATCCACCGCCACCGACTGGACCGCCGAAGACATCAACCAATTGGTTTCAATTGGCGCCGACGAGACGGCGGAACGATTGCAGGCGCTCATCGACGCTCACAAAACCCCCTTCCCCGCTGGCGTTGTGGATGTTTTGGGGCACACCCCGCTTTTTTACGCCGCCAGCAAAGGCAACGCGCCCTGCGTTGAAATCCTGCTTTCGCTTTGCGACCCCAAAGCCTCGGGAGCCAAAGGGCAGACACCCCTGATGGCGGCGGTGGGCGCTTTTGGCAATTTCTGGAACAACGGCGACCGCGCAGAAACCATTCGGCTTTTGCTTCCCGCCTCGGACCCATTGGCGCAAGACGTCGCGGGACGCACGGCTTTGCTCGCCGCCGCGGCCGCCGGCTCTGACGACGAACTGATTCGCCTTCTCTTGCCCGTGTCCGACGCCGCGCGCGTCGATGGTTCGGGGCAAAACGCTTTGATGCTCCGAGCTGGACGGCGCCACCTCGCGACCGCCAACAGCGACATTGTCGCTGAGTTGGCCGCAGTCTGCGATCCGCGCCAGGCGGACGAGCATGGCCAAACGGCCTTGATGTTCGCCGCGTCGGTTGGAAACGCGGGAGCTGTCGAAATTCTGGCCCCTCTGTCGGACATCAACCATGTTGACGGCGAAGGCTGCACGGCTCTCATGCGGGCCGCCATGTGGAAAAGCGACGGAAACTTGAAGTGTTGTCAAATTCTCGCGCCACTTTCCGATCCTCACATCCCGGATAAAGAGGGGCTCACGGCATTCTCTTTGGCGTTGCAAAACACCGCGGGCGCAAATGCAGACGCCTTGTCTCACTTGATGCCCTTGGACACTCTTCGCGACGCCTTGAGCCGTTTGGCTGAGTTTTGGCTTGAGCCAGCGGCGCTCCCGCGAGCCTTCGCGCGCGTGGAGGCAGCCGACTTGGCGCAAGCGGTGGTTGACGCGAACACGAATGCATCTGTCAGCGAGGCCGGAGCCGATCCGCTTGGCGCGTCGACGCCTGACTGGCATAGGGAAAGCAAAAAACGCACGCCTCCGACGCGGGTGTAGCTGGCCACGGACTCATTCACGCGCTCAATTCAAGAACGTGGTTTTCGCGCGAAAACGCACCGAATTCTTTGTGATTTTCCTTTTTTCGCCCCCAAACGGCGTTTCTCTCACCGATTGTCCGACCAAATTGCAGAGAATCGGCCCGAAAGCTTGCCCCGGCCTTTCTCGAGGCTTAAAATGAATGCATGCGAGATCGGTTTTGTCAGAACGGTTGGAAGCACAACGGCTCTTTTCTCGCGCAACCCTGACTTTTCGCCCTTAGGCTCGCCATGACCACCGCTTTTCGCTCCGCAGTCGGCTCGTTGTCCCCCGCTCTGTCCGCCCGCACGCTTGTGCGCCTGCAAAAGCAAAGCAACGCCGCCGAGGACAAAGCATCCTTTTGGCACAGCTTGACGGCGAAGGCGGTTGTGGGCGGGTTGACCACGGCCCCGGTCGGCGGCTTTCTGATGATGGCGATGCCGCTTGCGATGGGCGCCTTCCCCATTCTTCCCGTGGCGCTTTTGGGCGCAGCCGCCGTGATGGCGACGACCAGCCTGATTGGCAGCCTTCGGGCTTCGGCGCTGATTCGCAAGGCTGATCGCTTGAATGACAAAATCGAATATATTCGAGAAAGCGGCGCGCTGAACGGGTCAATGGCTCCCGTCAAAATCAATCCGCAAGGCTTGGCGAGCCGCCTTTTCAGTCGCCGCGAGCAAACGCTGTTGCCCGCCCCCGTCGCGGCCCAGGCCGCCCGGATTGAACGCAAAATCGCGCTTTGACCCTGGGCGCAAGCCCCAACCTTGATTCTGTTTTTTCGCATGAGGCCCTTTTGGGGGCCTTTTGTCTGGCCGCGAGTGATCGCGGATGTTTCCGATTGGGACAAAACCGGCGCAGAAAACGAGCTCCTGCGCCCCGCTGGCGCGTGGCCTCACAAACGCCTTGCTGTTTTTGGCGGCCTTGTTGACGCCTTTTCTCGGCCCGCGGTTGGCTTTTTCGCCAATCGGTCTTGAAATTCGGCTTCGGCTTGCTCCACGGTTTGCCGCAGCGTCTCCGCTTCGACCACCGCCGCGAGAGCCGGCAAGTTTTGCGGGCCGCCCATGTCCCACAGCTCGCGCGCGAACGGCCATTCTGGATTGTTGGCCGCCAGCCGGTCAGCCAGCGTCCAGTCCACGGAGAACCCTAACTTCACGCGGTCGACGAGGCGTCGATGCTCGATCGCCAACAAGGGCGCGGCGCTGATGTCCGTTTTTTCACAATGGGCAAGAATTTCATCCACGCACTCCATGGCGCGATCGGATTCATACTCTCGCAGAGCTCCAAACAAACAATCGCTGGCCGCCGAATATCGATCGTTGGGCCAAAATGGATCCGATTTCGCGAGCACCAGGCTGAACATCTTTTTTATTTTCTCTCGGTTTTTCGCGCTTTCGCCTTCCACGCTTTTTCGCGCGGCGATGGACAATGCCGTCTGATGCTGCTCAGAGACTGCGTTTGCGTCTGAAACAGGCAGAAGCGCCGCCACGCAAGCCATCTTGGAAAACCGGACCGCGCGCATCAACGCGGTCCGGCCGCCGGCGTCCGTCGCGCGGGGATTCGCTCCCGCCTTCAACAACGCCGCCACGACAATGGCGTCTCCTCGTTGCGCGGCATGCATCAGCGGCGTCGATCGCTCCATGTCCGACTCATTCGCGTCGCAAAAACTCAGCAACGCGCGAATCACGCCGATTTTTGCGCGCGATTTCACCGCGTGGCACAAAGGCAGGGCTTCGTCGGACTCCACGAACAAGGGCTGGTTTTTGAAATCGATTGCGCCCGCCATCTTTTTCACGGCCGCGGCGTCCCCTTTCTCGATGGCCCCAAACAGCGCTTTGAGGGCACGCTCCTCTTTGGCGGACGCCAGGCGCGGGAGCGCTTTCTTGACCGACTTGCTGGCGGTCTTCTGCGTTGGTTTTCTGATCCGCTTTTTCACGCCACCCTTGGGGGGCAAGCGAGGCATGAGCGCGGGCAGCGGCAAAAGCGGCAAGGACGTTTTTTTGCGAAGTGGCATGGGCAACCCTAGCGTGGGGTCTTTGCGGACCAAGGGATTTCGACGATTTGCTCATTCTACACGGGCCGGCCCAAAACCCAAGCGCCACGCCCTCAAAATCAAAAAAAACAACGCATTCACAACGCTCGGGGCGCGCGTCGGGCGATCGCGGCAGGCATCGCCTCTGGCGGCTCTCCCGGCGTTGTTTTTCGCGCTTGCGCGAGCAAATCCTGCCGGATTTCCCAGGCCTCCGCCACAGAGCGAATTTTTTCGCCATGGGTGGCGAATTGCGGCGCGTATTCGAAGGCTATCTGCCTCACAAAAGCGGCGTGTTGATCGCCGAATTGGCCCTTTTGCGCCAACGCCTCAACGACATGCTCGACCACCGCGAACATTGCGGGCGGCGCGTGGCCGCTCCAACGCGCGTTGTCCAGCGTCACCGACAAAGCGTCTTGCCCCTTTTCGTTTGTCGCCAGGCAGTCGGAAACGGGGGCCAAAATCTTCACCGCTTTTTGGTTCAATTGAAAAGCCGCCATCATCAACGCGGTGTATCCTCGCTGGGTTTTTGCGGTCGGATCGCATAGGTCCGCGAGGACCTTGAACACCAACGGATCGCCTTCCCACCGTTTGGCGGCTTCGTGCAAAGCGGTGAATCCGTCGAGGTCTGAAACCGCGCCGTTTGTGTGCGGCAACAGCAACCGCACATGCCCTTGCCGGTGATTTTGGCTATCCGGATTATCGTGTGAAAAATCAAAGTCAATCCCCACGCATCGAACAGTTCTTTGTTTTAGGCTCCTGCCCGCCAAGAGGCCCCGCCGTGGTCGGCGAACGATCTGCTGTTCGCCCAATCCACATCAATCCCCTTGCTCGCCAAGGCCGCCAAAATCCGGCCCTTCCCATCGCCCTTCTCCTTGAACTCAGGCGGCAAAAGGCCCGCGTCCTTGGCGGCCAGGACTCGCGCCGTGTCCGCCAAAAAGCATTCCCTCTGCCACAAAGCCTCCAGCATGCGGGGCCGCGGCATCCAGCTTTCGATGGACGCCCGCCCCAAGCCCAAGGCTTTCGCCTTGTCCCCCAACGCGAGCAGCCACTGCGCCCACAGGAAACGTTCCCGCAGGCAAACAGACGCGTTGGAGTCGGAGTGCGCCCGGAATTCGCAGCGCAAGCAATGAAACTTTTCGCCCAGGCGGTTGCCGCGATCAATCCAGCCGCACGCCGCGCATTGCTGGCTGCTGAACTCCGCGGGCTCTCGCCACAGGTCGTATCCGTGAAGGGGCGCGTTTTGCTCCAACCAATCGCGCATCACGCCATGCCCCATCGTTTGAATCATTCGGTTGGTGCCTTTGCCGAACCGCGCGCCGCGCAGGTCGAGCTCCTCGACGCAAATCGCCGAGGGGCGAGCCGCGATGACAAGCTTTTTCAGCGAGCTCTCGATGTTCGCCTTGATGAAGCCCGTGAGCTGATTTTGCAGCCGGATTTGCTTCTCGCAACGGACTGGCAGGCCTTGGCGCTGGCGAGCCGCGTTCAATTCCTTCAGCGCGAGCGCCATGGGCTCCAATTGCTTGCGCCAGCCCGGCAGCAAGAAGTCGAGCTCCAATTGAATGCCTTTGCCTGCCTCGTCGAAGCCCTTGATCCCGGGGTTCCCGCCCGGCACGCCCACGCTGGTGGACATCGAGGTCCGCAGCCCCGCGTCGATGCCGACGACTCCGGTCTTGGAGTTGGGCCCGGGCGCCAGGACGCCCGCGAGCGTCGCCAAATCCAGCCCGCTTAGGGTCTTCACGACGCGCGCGGACCAAACAGCCCGGTTCTTGGACTTTCGGGGTTTCAGCAGGCAAAAGCTCGCCGCCGTCTTGCCGGGCAGGTTGTCGAACTCCTGGCCCGCGAAAAACGGCAAGGCGATCTCCACGGTTTTCGCTTTGGGCGTTCGGCCTGAGCCTTTGTTTCTTGGCTTAACAAACTTTGGAATGGGATTGCCCACGCGCTTTGCGTAAGCGATTTGCCGTTTTTCTTTTGCCAATCGGGCCTTTTTGGCGTCCTTGGGCTCATACTTCGATTCCGCGACGATCGCCTTGCGCCAATCCGTCTCGATTTGGGCCAGCGCCGGCCACTCGCCCATCGCGGGGATCGTCAGGACAAAGCAATGCTTGGCCTTCCGGCGGGGGTCGCGCGAATCGCGCTTCTTTTTGCGCTGCGCCATCCGGCGCGGGCTCTCGCGGCGCGCTTTCGAGGGCTTCGTCGATTTCGCGGACTTGGCCTTGGCTGTGAGCTGAGGCTCGGCTTTCGTCTCGCTCATGCCCGGGTGGACCCACCACGGCATGTTTTTCCAGGAGGGAGCCGAAAAACGATCGAGGACATAGACCCACAGCGCGCGAACCAAGGCCTCCGATTCGGTCGGAGCGGTCGCGCCGACCCGGCGCGCTTGCGTTTTCATCGCGGCGAAGAGAGATTTCCTGGCGGCCTCCTGGTCCAGCCCCAAAGCCTGGAAGGCGACAAAGGCTTTTTCGACCGGGCCTTGCTGGGCGTCGGCCCACGCAATCTGCGCCAATTCTCGCCGATTGCGTTGTTGGCCCTTGCGGGTCGTGGCGTCGTAGTCGGTCTCGGGCTCGCCTTTCGCCAAGCGTTCGGCGCGTTTTTTCTCCAGCGCCGCAACCTTGGTCAGCCGGTGCTTGGCGCCCGGCTGCGAGGCTTGGCGGATGAGGCGGACGAGTTCGTTTTCGGCGTTGGAGAGCCAGGACTTCAATTGCCCCCGGACTTGGACCCAAAGCCCTTGGCCCAAACAGGATCCGGGCAGGTTCGCGAACTTGTGCTTCCCCGCGAGGCTGGGGATTTTGCCGTCGCGCTCCCACATATCCATTTGGAAGGCCGCGACGCGCTCGGCCTCCGTCGCAAGGCGGCCGTGGACGAAATTGAGGAAGGACTCTTTTTTCTTCGTCAGGTTGACGATGCGGACGCGATGCGCCTTGACCACTTCGGCGTCTTTCGCCGGCGCCACGCGTTTCTTCTTGTCGCGGAAGCGAGCCAGGCATTCGGGGATCGGCTTCGGGCCGGCTTTGCTTTTCTTCATGGGCCTCCCGAAGCGAATGATGTGGATTGAGATGGGCGAAATCGTTGACGAACGGCTTTAATTTACACGCGTTCGCAGGCTTGATCAAGGCCTTTTTCTTGTTTTCAGCCCCTTTGTCCGATTTTCCCAAAAACATTCCACACGATAATCCGGATAGCCCTACTTTTTTGGATCTGAGGCGACGCTTTTGAGACGGCTGTGTGCCGCGCGCAACACAACACGTTGAGCGCTCCGCAAAGAAAGCAGAGGCAAAGGAAGTGGGGGGTGCGTCAATCGTTGGAGAGTTTTGAACTGCGGGCGGAAGCTCGCGTCGAAGTCGCCTGCGCTGCCGAACTCGATTTTGTGGGTTTTTTGGCCAATCGCAACCCGACAAGACGGCCAGCGAAGCTTGTTTTTTCCATTTGAGATTTGGCTTCGGCCAGGCGATCTTTGTTGTCCGGATTCATTTCAAGCCAACGATCCACCCACTGTTTCCGATAGTGGGCGGTGTCGCTGGCGACCGTTGCGCGCCAAAAACCGGCCATGGCGGTTGCCACGGCAAGCCCGCCCGTGACGGCGAGAAGAACGCCGCCAGCCTCAGTGGCCGGCGGAGACAAAAATCCGTTGACGACAAAGGCCGCTCCCGCGGCGGCCAACAACAGCAGCCCCGTGGCCTGGACGCGCTGGGCAAGGCCCACCGCCTTGAATTCCCAATGCTGCTGTTCGGCCGTGGGCATGCGCTTGACGGTTGAGGCGCCGTAAACGGGGTTGGCGGCTTGGCGCGCCTCTTTTTTCGCCTCTCTGGGCGTCAGGGATTGAGCGCGCAACGCCTCTTGCGCTTTAGCGGCATCGTTGAGCTTGCGCCACTTGTTCATTTTTTCAATGATTTCCGCGATATTCGTTTTATCGCTGGGGGAAACGGCTGTTGTCATTGTGGGCTCACGGGAAAAGGAAGGCAAACTCTGGCGAAACCATCAAGGAACGATTTCTGTGGCGTCCATTTTCTCTGATTTCGCGAGTCAACTCCATCCCGTTGGTCGATTGGAGAGGGGGAAAGACCATCGCTCGCGTCGATTGTGCGTCGGTTGCCCTGGCGCCGGATTTCGAGGAGAATAAGGGCAGAGCAAAACCCAGAGGGAGCGCAAAGCATGATTGGATTGAGCGAAGTGACGGCGGGAAATCCTTTTGAGCGGTTTCCTCAATTGAGAGCGGTTTGGCCCGATCCAAAGTTGCAGGCATTGGCCGAAGAGGCCACGCTCGAGGAAGTCGATCGATTGAGTCAGCATGTGAAAACGGGACCGATTTTCCTGGTGGTCCATGTCGACGAAGCGACGAAAGCCCAGCGTGTCGTGGGCATCACCGGCTTTTTCATCTACGACGAGACCGGCTTGAACCTGGGTTTGCGCTGGCATGGAATCGTTCCCGATGAGCGCGGCAAGGGGTTCTCGCGGATTGCGTTGGAACAAGTGCGCGACATCGCGCGCCAAGCGGTGCCGGGCGCTGAGCGATTGATTGAGCTCATTCCATGCACGCCAGACCGAGCAGACATTGAGCCCTATTTTCGAGCGATGGGATTCAAGCCGCACGGCCCTGAGGAAACGCACGAGTGGGCCAAGCACGCTTGGCAGCCTTTTGCGCTCGATTTGGCGCCAGAATTGGCTTCCGCTCCAGATTCGACGCCGCTAAAGGACGCCGAAAGCGTCGCGGCCAAAAAGCCTCGGTTCTGATTCGAGGCACCCGGAAGGGAACCGCTGGATTTTTCTGGGGTTTGAACGGCAAGGACGAGACGCAATGAACCGTGTTTGGCAAGCTATTGAGGCAGGCGACGAGATTTCTCTGGGGCGAGCGCTCGCAGAAGGGAAGGGTCGGGCGCAAGCGCGCGAGAAAAAGGACGGCGAAACGCCGTTGGCGCACGCGCTCAAAAAAAATCTGCGAGATGGGATTTTCGATTTATTGTTGAAGGCCTCTGATCCGAATGTTCGGGAGAGTGGCGGGGGGAATGCGTTGCACATCGCCGTGGAGTTCGCAGGCGCGGACAGGGTGGCGAAAATCATGGCGTTGACGGAGGCCGGCGCTCGGGACGCGGAGGGAAACACCGCATTGATGCTGGCGGCGCGCCACCGTGATTCAGCGGCCCTCATGGAGCTGCTGTTGCCCACGAGCGACCCGAAGGCCGTCAACGCGCATGGAGAAACCGCTTTGATGCTGGCGGTGGTGAATGGCTGCGGTCATTCAGCACGGATTTTGGCTCCGGTGTCGGATTGCGACGCGCGCGACAATGACGGTTGCGCGCCGATTCACGCCGCGGCGCGACTGGATATGCTCACGGTCATGGTGGAGCGAAACATCAAAAAGTTGGAAAGCGGCGAGGATTTCGAGGACCCCGCGACGATGATGCTCAATATTTTGATGCCATTTTCGGCCAATCCGCGGACTTCGGATGGAAAAAGCGCGTTTGAGTTGGCGGTCGCGGAATCCAACTATGAAGCTGCGGATTGTATGTCCACTGTGGCGAGCCGAGAGGGGTTGGAGTGGGCGTTCAGGGCGGCTCATGCAAAAAATGGAGGCGGAGCCGTTCCAGCCGTGATGCCAATGGCCGCGGCCCTTCTGGAGGCCCAGCGAATAAAAGACGCGATAAGTGCGCCGGCCCAAGGCTCTGTGAGCGAAGGGAAAGACACCGCGAAGACGCAAACCCGGTTTAAAAACAGGGCGCTGTGAAATAGTCGCTTTGGCGCGAGAAAGTTGATGCGCGAAACAGAAAATGAGTTGCGGAGAAAATCAGAAAAGCGGCAGTGCAAAAAAGCAACGGCAATAAAAACTTCGACAAACGGCTGAATGGATTGCGTCAAAGGCCTATA
>Ga0209888_1000254_pt1 | contig 32754 bp, 31 predicted proteins | sample OrgsoiDNA_201059_FD_185807 | JGI IMG/M metagenome (GOLD analysis project Ga0209888, IMG submission 185807) | Permafrost soil microbial communities from the Arctic, to analyse light accelerated degradation of dissolved organic matter (DOM) -... | ecosystem: Environmental > Terrestrial > Soil >...
TTGGTGGGCGCCTCGGGCAGCCGAGTATCGTCTACGTCACCCTGCAGAAGACCGCCGAGCAAATCGCCCAGCACCTGAGCCGCAACGAAATCCCGGCCACCGCCTATCACGCCGGCTTGCCCCATGAGCAGCGGGAGGCGATCCAGAAGCAGTTCATGGCCGGGCAGTTGAACTGCATCGTCGCCACCATCGCCTTCGGCATGGGCATCGACAAGGCCGATATCCGTAATGTGGTGCATTTCGACCTGCCCAAGTCCATCGAGAACTACAGCCAGGAAATCGGTCGGGCCGGGCGCGACGGCCAGCCTTCCGATTGCCTGGTGCTGGCCAACCGCGACAGCCTCAATGTGCTGGAGAACTTCGTCTACGGCGATACGCCGGAGCTGGAGGGGATTCGGCGGGTGCTGGACGAGCTGAAGGGCGCGATCCCGGACGGCCAGTGGGAGTTCCTGCTCGGGCCCTTGGCGGACCAGAGCAATATCCGTCAGTTGCCGCTCAAGACCTTGCTGGTCCAGTTGGAGTTGCGTGGCTTGATCGCACCGCGTTATGCGTACTTTGCCGAATACCGTTTCAAGTTCCTGGTGGAGCCCGAGGTGTTGCTGGAGAAGTTCGAGGGCGAGCGCCGCGACTTTGTCTCGGCGATTATCCAGACTTCCAGCCGCGCGCGGACCTGGGCCACGGTGAACTTCGACGCCTTGTATCAACAGCATCAGGCCGAGCGCGGCCGGGTTGTCAAAGCCTTGGACTTCTTCCAGGAGCGGCGTTGGATCGAGCTGGAAAGCAAGCAGATGACCGAGGTCTACAGCCTGTTGGTCAGCGAGTTCGATCCCCATGCCCTGAGCCTGGAGCTGTACGCTTATTTTGCCCAGCATGAGGTCAGCGAGATTGCGCGGATTCACGCGATGCTGGCGTTGTTTGCGACCGATCAGTGCCTGGGTTATCGGCTGGCCCGCTATTTCGGCGACGAGCAGGCGCCTGAGCGTTGCGGGCATTGTTCGGTATGTCACGGACAGGTGGCGTGTCTACCGGAACCGCCGGCATTGCCTGCCCTTGATCAGCGTGATTTTCCGGGGCTGTGCAGTGGTTTTATCCACAGGCACCAGGAGCACAGCGGGCATTCACCGAGTGCGGAGTGCCTGACGCGATTCCTCTGCGGTATCAGCGTGCCGTTGTTTACGAAGTTGAAGGCGAGGGCGCTGCCGGGGTTTTCGGCGCTGGAGGCCTATCCCTATGCGGATGTGCGGGAGTGGGTCGCGGCCTGGTCCCTTGAGGGGCAGGCCGCTTAGGCGCTACCGAGGGCGGTGTGTCTTATTACGCCGCCGGCCGATCACTGAGCACGGCGTACTCATCGCCTTCCAGCGTAAAACCGGCGACTTCGTGCATGCCCAGGCGTTCATGGGCGCGCAACGAGGCGCTGTTGTCCCTGCGTATGAATAGAATCGCCTCACGACCTGGGCAATGCTGCTGAAGTTGCGCGTAGAGCCGAGGCAGAAGGCCTTGGCCTCTTTCCGTGCTGGCGACGCAGACTGGCCCGTACACGTAGGCATCGGGACTGCCCGGCCATGCGTTCAGCATGGCCTTGATCGACGGTGGGGCGGGGTGCATATCCTTCGCTGCGCTGAACAACACGCCGACGACGGTGTTATCGCGGGAGGCCACCACCACGGGTGAGCCGCCAAGGGCCATCTGCCTGACCTTGTCGAGAGGAAACTCCCCGGTCAGTGATCCGCCCTGGGAGGGCGAATTAGCCTGGAGCAGTTGGGCGATACCCTCGATGTCCGCAGCGGTGGCAAGGTTGATCCTGTACATGGGTAGTCTCCTGGGGGGAGGCGAACCTACTACATGGATGGCGCCCGGGCTTTCATATTACGCCCGGATTTCGAGCGTTGTGGCATGGCTGTGCTGCATTCAGTTTTCAGGCGGCGTGGGTGTCAGGTTCTGCCCGACCGCCAGCCCGGCGCGTATCGCGGCCAGGGCGGCCTGGTAGTAGGCCTTGCCTTCCGGCGACTCGGCAAAGTTGCTGAACTCTTCCAGCTCCGGGTCGGACAGGCCGCGATAGACATAGAGCAAGGTGTTATCCAGGTCGCTGCCGATCTGCTCCATCAAGCGCTCGCGCTGGCCGTTCAACATGCTTTGTGCCGCGCCCGCGCCGAGCAGGCCGGGGATCATCGAGCTCAGGCTGTCGGCCGCGACGCCGGCGATGGCCAGGCTGACTTCGGCCCCGGCTTCGCGAGCCGGCAGCGCACGGCCCAGGTGGTTGATCAGCAGACGGCGGGTGGCGCTGGCTTCGATATGCGGCAGGCCCTTGGCGTTCTTGGCCAACTGGTCGCGGCGGGTGGCGAGCAATTCGGCGGAGACGATCTTGCGCCCCAGCGGCGACTGGAAGAACATCAGGGCCGGCTTCGGGTTGGCGAGGTTCTGGCGCAACTGGTCCTCGGCCCGCTGGTCCATGGCCTGGGGGGCGAAACGCTGGTTGCTGTTGCTCACCAGCGCGTCATAGAGCGCTGGCGGCAGGCTGTTTCGATACTTCTGCTGGGCAGCGCTGAGGGCATCGTTGAAATGCGCGCGTTGTTCCGGCCAACCGGCGACCCGGTACAACTGGTCGTGGTTGTCTGCCCAGGCGGGCAAGGTGCAGAACATCAACAGCGAAAAAAGCAAACGGCGCATAGGGACTCCTGTCTACAGCCGGCTATTGTCCCGGCGAGCGCGGTACTTGTCGAGAATTCCTGTAAGTCGTTCGGGGGGCTCTGTCGGATTTCCGGGCATCTGGATACTATGCGCGACATGCACATTACCTCTGATCACCCGCTGCTGTTACGTATCGTCGACGACCTGGCCGAGCGCGGCTGGTCGCAGCAGAACATCTTCCTGCCGCAGGCGCTGACCGTTGCCTTGGCCGCCGAGTGCCGCCAGCGTGCCGCCGAGGGTGAGTTGGCCCCGGCTGGAGTCGGGCGCGGACCTGCCCAGGAAGTGCGCGAGGGGATTCGTGGCGATCATATCCAGTGGCTGGAACCGGGCCAGACCGGGCCCTGCGATGAGTACATGGGGTTGATGGACAGCCTGCGCGAGGCCCTCAACCGCGGCCTGTTCCTGGGGCTCGAGGATTTCGAAAGCCATTTCGCCCTGTACCCGCCCGGAGCCTTCTACAAAAAACATGTGGACCGCTTCCGTGACGACGATCGACGGATGGTCTCGGCGGTGATCTACCTGAACGACGCCTGGTTACCGGAGCACGGCGGCCAGTTGCGCATGTACCTGAAGGACGGCGTGGAACACGACGTGCTTCCGACCGGCGGTTGCCTGGTGCTGTTCCTTTCGGGCGAAGTGCCCCATGAAGTCTTGCCGGCGACGCGTGAACGCCTGTCACTGACCGGCTGGTTTCGTCGGCGCGGGAGTGATCCGTTCCCATGACGCAGAAGATTCTGGTCAGTCGTTGCCTGCTGGGGCATCTGGTTCGTTATGACGGCGGGGCCAGCGGGCCTTATGCGCAACTGTCCCGGTGGCAGGATGAAGGGCGGGTGGTGCCGTTGTGCCCGGAAGTGGCCGGCGGCCTGCCGACGCCCCGTGCGGCGGCGGAAATTCCCGGCGGGCAGGGCGCGCAAGTGCTGGAAGGGCTGGCCCGGGTGATCACCACCGAGGGCGAGGATGTCAGCGAGGCCTTTCTCTCTGGCGCGCATCAGGCGCTGGAGCTGGTGCAGCGGCATGCCATTGGTATCGCGGTGCTCAAGGCCAACAGCCCGTCCTGTGGCAACCTGCTGACCTACGACGGGACCTTCAGCGGAGTGAAGGTGCGCGGCGAAGGGGTGACGGCGGCCTTGTTGAAACAGGCCGGCGTTCAGGTGTTCAGTGAGTTGGAACTGCCTGAAGCGCTTATCGCCCTGCGGCACCTGGAACATCCCTCTACGACGTAACAAGCCGACTCACTGCTTCGGCGGCTGGGTCGCATCCATCCCGAACCACTTCTGCGAGAGCGCGGCGAGGCGACCATCCGCTTTCAGGCGTTGCAACGCCTTGTCGAGACTGGCTTGAAACGCCGGGTTGCCTTTCTGGAACGGGATCGCCAGGGGCACCGTTGCCCCCTCGGGCGCGCCTGCTGTGAGTGGTAGCGGCGAGCTATCGCGCATGGCGAGCGGGATCTGTGTGGGCGGTATTTCCTTGTGCACGATCAATTGTGCACTGGGGTAACCATAAGGTTCGCTGAAGTCGTAACGTTTTTGAAGTTCGGCAGTCATAGGCATGTGGTTGATGGCGACATCGTATTTGCCCGTCTCGACGCCTTGCAGCAAATCGGCGGCGTCGGTGGGGACAAATGAGGCTTGCACGTCCAGCTCCCGGGCCAGTTGTTCGCCCAGTTCGACTTCGAAGCCGGTCAGGCGACCGTCTTCGGTAAAGCCGAAGGGCCGCATGTCACCTTCCAGGGCAATGCGCAATTCGCCCCGGTCGTTGACGTCATCAATCAGTTCAGCCTGGACGACAGTGCTGGCGAAGGGCAGTAAAAGTAATAGGCCAGGCAGAAAACGCATGGTCGCTCCCGAATTGGAATACAAATATGTACCGCGCCGTTCAGGCACGTTTTGCTATGTTATTGAGTGCCTTGGACCACAAATCGCCACAAAGTTGTCATAACCGTACTGAAATTGCGGAAAAAACTGGAGAAGTTAATGAAAACCTTAGTGTCTCGTGTTGCGTTGGCTACTGTTTTGCTGGGCTCTTCGATGCTGGCGGTTGCGGATGATATTCCGCGGGTTGCGGCACCCAAGGACGCCAAGGTCTTTATCGTTTCGCCGAAAAACGGCGCCACGGTCGACAAGACCTTCACGGTCAAGTTCGGTATGAAAGGCCTGGTGCTCAAACCGGCCGGTGATCTCACTCCTGGCTCCGGTCACCATCACCTGCTGGTCGACCAGACGGCCCTGCCGGACCCGGCTCTGCCGATCCCGGCGACCGACACCGTGATCCACTACGGCAAGGCCCAGACCGAAACCCAGCTGACCCTGACCCCGGGCAAGCACACCTTGCAACTGGTGGCGGGCGACAAGGGCCACATGCAGTTCAATCCGACCGTTGCCTCGAAAGTCATCACCGTCAACGTGAAGTAAATCCGCGACAGAAAAAAAGGGAGGCCCTCGCAGGCCTCCCTTTTTTCGTCCAGCGCTTGAGGCTTAGAACAACACGCGGGACCGGATGGTGCCGTTGATGTGTTGCAGCTTCTCTTGCGCCAGGTCCGAGTACTCGGCGTCAACGTCGATGACCACGTAACCGACTTTCTCGTTGGTCTGCAGGAACTGGCCGGAGATGTTAATGCCGTTTTCCGCGAAGACCTTGTTGATTTCGCTCATCACACCCGGGATGTTTTCGTGGATGTGCAACAGGCGGTGCTTGCCAGGGTGAGCCGGCAGGGCTACTTCAGGGAAGTTCACGGACGATACCGAAGTACCGTTGTCGCTGTACTTGACCAGCTTTTCCGCCACTTCCAGACCGATGTTGGCCTGGGCTTCGGCGGTCGAACCACCGATGTGCGGGGTCAGGATCACGTTGTCCAGGCCACGCAGCGGGCTTTCGAATTCTTCGTCGTTGGAGCGTGGCTCCACCGGGAAGACGTCGATGGCCGCGCCGATCAGGTGCTTGTCCTTGATCGCGTTCGCCAGGGCGTCCAGCTCGACCACGGTGCCGCGTGCGGCGTTGATCAGGATGCCGCCTTTCTTGATCGCGCGGATTTCCTTCTCGCCGATCATCCACTGGGTCTCGGCGGTTTCCGGAACGTGCAGGGTGACGATGTCGGACATGCCCAGCAGCTCGGTCAGGTTCGAGACCTGGGTAGCGTTGCCCAGCGGCAGCTTGGTCAGGGTGTCGTAGAAGAACACCTGCATGCCCAGGCCTTCGGCCAGGACCGACAACTGCGTACCGATCGAGCCGTAACCGATGATCCCCAGCTTCTTGCCACGGATTTCAAAGGAGTTGGCCGCGCTCTTGATCCAGCCACCGCGATGGCAGGAAGCGTTCTTCTCGGGAATGCCGCGCAGCAACAGGATCGCTTCGGCCAGCACCAGCTCGGCAACGGAGCGGGTGTTGGAGTACGGGGCGTTGAACACGGCGATGCCGCGCTCGCGAGCCGCGTTGAGGTCGACCTGGTTGGTGCCGATGCAGAAACAGCCGACAGCGACGAGTTTCTTCGCGTGTTCGAAGATTTCTTCGGTCAGTTGGGTGCGGGAGCGAATACCGATGAAGTGGGCATCGGCGATCTTTTCCTTCAACTGGGCTTCTGGCAAGGAGCCAGTGAGGTACTCGATATTGACGTACCCGGAGGCCTTGAGGACGTCCACGGCGGATTGGTGGACGCCTTCGAGAAGAAGGAACTTGATCTTGCTCTTATCGAGAGAAGTCTTGCTCATCTGCGTAAACCTGTGTCCCGGAGAAAAATGGCAGGGAAATGGACAGCTTGAGCTGACCGCGCGGCGTGATCGCCGGCACCGCAGATCGGCCTGATAGCACGCTTCTGCGGGGGGCGTATGCTAGCATATGCGACCCGCAAACACTCATTCTGCGACGTGAAGCGTTCTCAGGGTGACCATGAATTGTTCGAGAGTTCTGTCGATGACCCATCCTGCCCTGATTGATGAGCTGAAGACCCTGGTTGAGCCTGGCAAAGTCCTGACCGATGCTGACTCCCTCAATGCTTACGGGAAGGATTGGACCAAGCATTTTGCTCCCGCGCCGACGGCCATCGTCTTCCCGAAAACCACCGAGCAGGTCCAGGCCATCGTGCGCTGGGCCAACCAGCACAAGGTCGCGCTGGTGCCTTCGGGCGGTCGTACCGGGCTGTCCGCCGCCGCTGTTGCCGCCAACGGTGAAGTGGTGGTGTCCTTCGACTATATGAACCAGGTGCTGGACATCAACCTGACCGACCGTACCGCGGTTTGCCAGCCGGGCGTGGTCACCGAGCACCTGCAGAACGTGGCCGAAGAACAGGGCCTGTACTACCCGGTGGACTTCGCTTCGGCCGGTTCCAGCCAGATTGGCGGCAATATCGGCACCAATGCCGGCGGGATCAAGGTGATTCGCTACGGCATGACTCGTAACTGGGTGGCCGGCATGAAGGTGGTGACCGGCAAGGGCGATGTGCTGGAACTGAACAAGGACCTGATCAAGAACGCCACTGGTTATGACCTGCGCCAGCTGTTTATCGGCGCCGAGGGCACCCTGGGTTTTGTGGTCGAGGCCACCATGCGCCTGGATCGCGCGCCGAAGAACCTGACCTGCATGGTTCTCGGCACCCCGGATTTCGACTCGATCATGCCGGTGCTGCATGCGTTCCAGGGCAAGCTGGACCTGACCGCCTTCGAGTTCTTCTCCGACAAGGCCCTGGCCAAGGTTCTCGGCCGTGGCGACGTTCCGGCGCCGTTTGAAACCGACTGCCCGTTCTACGCCCTGCTGGAATTCGAGGCGACCACTGAAGAAGTGGCCAACCAGGCCCTGGAAACCTTCGAGCACTGTGTCGAGCAGGGCTGGGTCCTGGATGGCGTGATGAGCCAGAGCGAAACCCAGTTGCAGAACCTCTGGAAGCTGCGCGAGTACATCTCCGAGACGATTTCCCACTGGACGCCTTACAAGAACGACATTTCGGTCACCGTGTCGAAAGTGCCAGCGTTTCTCAAGGAAATCGACGCCATCGTCGGTGAATACTACCCGGACTTCGAAATCGTCTGGTTCGGTCACATTGGCGACGGCAACCTGCACCTGAACATCCTCAAGCCGGAAAACCTGAGCAAGGACGAGTTCTTCGCCAAGTGCGCTACCGTGAACAAGTGGGTGTTCGAAACCGTCGAGAAGTACAACGGTTCGATTTCCGCCGAACACGGCGTGGGCATGACCAAGCGCGATTACCTGACCTACAGCCGTTCCCCGGTTGAGATTGAATACATGAAGGCGATCAAGGCGGTGTTCGATCCGAACGGGATCATGAACCCGGGCAAGATCTTCGCGGTTTGAACCAGAAGTCACTGATGACAAAGACCAGGAGTCAGTCATGAGCTATCAGCACCAGTATGTCGACGGTACCCGTATTCACTTTCCTCTCGGCAAGGTGGTCTGCATCGGCCGTAATTACGCCGAGCACGCCAAGGAACTGGATAATCCGGTGCCGACCGAGCCGCTGCTGTTTATCAAGCCGGGCAGTTGCGTGGTGCCGATCGAAGGTGGTTTCAGCATTCCGGCGGACCGTGGTTCGGTGCATTACGAGGCCGAGATTGCCGTGTTGATCGGCAAGCCGCTGTCCAACAAGCCGAGTGTTGAAGAGGTGCTGGATGCGATTTCCGGGTTTGCGCCGGCGCTGGACCTGACCTTGCGTGACAAGCAGGCGGAATTGAAAGGCAAGGGCTTGCCCTGGGAAATCGCCAAGTCGTTCGACGGTGCCTGCGTGCTGTCGCCGTTCGTGGTCGGCAGCAGCTTTGCGGACCTGACCCAGATCGGCATTCGCCTGACCATCAATGGCCAGGTTCGCCAGGATGGGATCAGCAGCGACATGCTCAACCCGATCGTGCCGATGATCCAGTACATGGCCGCGTGTTTCTCGCTGCAGGCCGGTGATGTGATCCTGACCGGTACGCCGGTGGGCGTCGGCCCGCTGAATGCCGGGGATGAGCTGGTACTGGAATTGCCGGGCGCCAGCAGCTTCAACAGCAGCGTCCGTTAATCACGACGGCCTCCCCCGCTTGGGGGAGGCCGCGTTTGCATCAGACCTTGAGGGTCTTCACGCCTTCGCTGGTGCCCAGCAACAGCAGGTCCGCCGGACGCGCCGCGAACAGGCCGTTGGTGACCACGCCGACAATCGCATTGATCTGGCTTTCCAGCTCCACCGGGTTGGTGATCTGCAGGTTGTGCACATCCAGAATGATGTTGCCGTTATCGGTCAGCACGCCCTCGCGATACACCGGATCGCCCCCCAGCTTCACCAACTGACGTGCCACATGGCTGCGGGCCATCGGGATCACTTCGACCGGCAGCGGGAAGGCGCCGAGCACCGGAACCAGCTTGCTGCCGTCGGCGATGCAGATAAAGGTCTTGGCCACGGCCGCGACGATCTTCTCGCGGGTCAGGGCCGCGCCGCCGCCCTTGATCAGGTTCAGGTGTTCGTCGCTTTCGTCGGCACCGTCGATGTAGAACTCCAGGTCGCTGACGGTGTTCAGTTCATAGACCGGGATCCCGTGGCCCTTGAGGCGCGCGGCGGTGGCTTCGGAGCTGGCGACCGCGCCGTCGAAGGCACCCTTGTGCTGGGCCAGGGCATCGATAAAGCAGTTGGCGGTGGAGCCGGTGCCCACGCCGATGACGCTTTTGTCATCGAGCTTGGGAAGGATGAAGTCGACAGCGGCTTGGGCCACGGCCTGTTTGAGTTGATCCTGGGTCATGCGGGCTCCGAAAGCGGGCTGGGGGTGTGCGGAAGGCCGGCATTATAAGCATCGGGGCGGGGAAGGTCATTGTCCGTTTGGCCGCAGGCACCGGCAATAAAACCTCAGGAACCCTGTGGTCGTTGCCGCAAGCGCTGGGTTAGACTCCTCGGTCCCTGTCCACACCCGCCAGCGATGCCTTCCGATGCTTGAACAGTACGTCAAGAAGATCCTCACCTCGCGCGTCTACGACGTTGCCGTGGAAACCCCGTTGCAGACCGCCCGCCAGCTCTCCGAGCGGCTGGGCAACAAGGTCTGGCTCAAGCGTGAAGACCTGCAGCCGGTGTTTTCCTTCAAGATCCGCGGTGCCTACAACAAGCTGACCCAGCTCAGCGACGCCGAGCGCGTGCGCGGCGTGGTCACGGCGTCGGCGGGCAACCATGCCCAGGGCCTGGCCCTGGCGGCCAAGGTGCTGGGGGTCAAGGCCACCATCGTGATGCCCAAGACCACGCCGGAGATCAAGATCGAAGGCGTGCGCTCCCGTGGTGGCAAGGTGGTGCTGCATGGCGACTCTTTCGCCGAAGCCCTGGCCCATTCCCTGCGGCTGGTCGAGGAAAAAGGCTACGTCTATATCCACCCCTACGATGATCCGCACACCATCGCCGGGCAGGGCACCGTGGCGATGGAGATTCTGCGTCAGCATCCGGGCCCGTTGGATGCGATCTTTGTTCCGGTCGGTGGCGGCGGGCTGATTTCCGGTATCGCGGCCTATGTGAAGTACCTGCGGCCGGAGATCAAGGTGATCGGGGTCGAGCCGGATGACTCCAACTGTCTGCAACAGGCCATGGCGGCCGGTGAGCGAGTGATATTGTCCTCCGTGGGGCTGTTCGCCGACGGCGTGGCCGTGGCGCAGATCGGCCAGCACACCTTTGATATCTGCAAGGACTATGTCGACGAGGTGATCACCGTCAGTACCGACGAGATCTGCGCCGCCATCAAGGATATCTACGACGATACCCGCTCGATCACCGAACCGGCCGGCGCCCTGGGCGTGGCGGGGATCAAGAAATACGTCGAGTCGCGCAAGATCACCGGGCAAACCCTGGTGGCCATCGACTCCGGCGCCAACGTCAACTTCGACCGCCTGCGCCATGTCGCCGAGCGCGCCGAGTTGGGCGAAGGGCGCGAAGCCATTATCGCCGTGACCATTCCCGAGCAGCCGGGCAGTTTCAAGGCATTCTGCGAGGCCATCGGCAAGCGTCAGATCACCGAATTCAATTACCGTTATCACACCGGTCACGAGGCGCATATTTTTGTCGGTGTGCAGACCCATCCGGATAGCGACCCGCGTAGCGTCCTGATCGACAGCCTGACCAGCCAGGGTTTTCCGGTGCTCGACCTGACCGACAACGAGCTGGCCAAGTTGCATATCCGCCATATGGTCGGGGGCCACGCGGCCCGTGTCAGCGACGAGATGGTGCTGCGCTTCGAGTTTCCGGAGCGTCCGGGGGCGTTGTTCAACTTCCTCAACAAGCTGGGCGGGCGCTGGAATATCTCGATGTTCCATTACCGTAACCATGGCGCGGCTGATGGCCGAGTGGTCGCGGGCTTGCAGGTGCCGGAGGAGGAGCGGCATCTGGTGCCGGCGGCCCTGGCGGAAATCGGCTACCCGTATTGGGATGAAAGCGATAACCCGGCGTATCGGTTGTTCCTCGGCTGAAACGCGGTGGATGGCTGCTAAGCTGATGGGCAAGCTCCATTCTGAAGGGCGCCGCATAACCCTGTAGGAGCCTGGCTTGCCAGCGAAGCTTTTGCCGCCCTCGCGGGCCTCTTCGCTGGCAAGCCAGGCTCCTACAGGTTGCGCGTTCGGCTCTGCATCTGGTTGCTGCTTGAAAGTTGATCGTAAAACCAAGGAAACGATGACATGGAAACCCTCACTGCCTTGAAACTGCTACACGGTGCGGCGCCGGTGCTTTTGCTGGGCAGCGCGCTGGCGGTGACGATCAGGCTTTGGCGCGGACGTCGTGCCGGCGATACAACCATTCAAAATCATACTTTGCAGCGCCCCTGGTTCTTCGTCTGGGGGCTGATGGCGCTGTGCCTGGCCGTGCTGCCGGTCAGCGGCTGGTGGCTGGTGCACCTGTCCGGTTGGCCGTTGGGCCAGACCTGGCTGTTGGGTTCGAGCATGCTCTACACCCTGTGCACCTTGAGTTGGGTGTGGCTGGTGGTCCGCCTCAATCGCTTGCGTCGTGGCATCACGGCGCGGCATCCAGGGTTCACGCTGGCCCTGGCTATTTTCACGGTTGTCGGTTTTATCGCCATTGCCGGCCTGATGGGCGCGAAACCGGTTTAAGCCGTCAGGCCTGGGAATTGTCATGAAGGTGCTTCTGGTGGGGGCCACGGGTTTCGTCGGTCGCCATTTGCTGGCTGCGTTGAACGCCGCTGGCCACGAAGTGATCGCTACCAGCCGTGGTCATCACCTGCGCTCGTTGCCGGGTGTCGAATGGCAGGTGCTCGACCTGGATCGGTTGGCCGTGGATGCCAAGCATTTCATCCTGCCCCATGATATCGACCTGCTGATCAACGCCGCCGGCTTGCTGAGCGTCGATGAGCAGGCGCTGCGCCTGACTCAGGACCTGGGCACTCGGGCGCTGTTCGACCTGGCGGCGCGCCGAGGCGTGCGGGTGCTGCATATTTCCGCGCTGGGCGCCGGCGAGCAGCCGGATGTGCCATTTCTGGCGAGCAAGGCGGCGGCGGATGATTACCTGATGACGCTCGGCGTGCCGGCCGTGGTGCTGCGACCCTCGTTGCTGCTGGGTGCTGGCGGGGCCAGCAGTGCCTGGCTGGCGCGTTTATCTCCGTGGCCACTGATTCCCCTGCTGGACCTGCAAGCCCGTCTGCAACCGTTGCATATCGATGATCTGTCCGCCGCTGTGCTGGCTCTGCTCAGGCATTGGCCGGCGCACTCCCAGGTGTTGCCGCTGGTGGGGCCGCAGGTGCTGACCCTGGCGCAGGTGCTCGATCAGTTGCGTGCCGCCCAGGGCTGGGGCCCTGCGCGGTATGTGAAGGCGCCGGGGATCTTGTCGCGGGCGGGGGCCTGGCTGGGCGAGCGCCTGGGCTGGCGCGTCTTGAATCGCCAGAGCCTGCGCATGGCCCAGCGTGACAATGTCGCCGGCCCGGAGGCGCTGGCCGAGGTCTGTGGTTACCGGGCCGCGCCGCTATCCACTCGCCTGCTGGACTGGCCGAACGCCGGCCAGAGTGTCCAGTCGGCGCTGCGACCGTTGCTGCTGGCGGTGATGCTGTTGATCTGGCTGGGCACGGCGGCGGTTTGCCTGGGACCGGGCTATGACTGGAGCCTGCGGATCATGGCCGAGGCCGGGATGAACGGGGACTCGGCAGCGTTCGCGGTCTACGCCGGGTCGCTGTGCGACGGGCTGCTGGGCCTGGGGATGCTGTTCCGGCGTACGCGCAAGTGGGCGTTCCGGGCGCAATTGCTGTTGATGGGGGCCTACACCCTGATTATCAGCTTCGTACTGCCGCACTACTGGTTTGACCCTTATGCCGCCGTTGCCAAGAATCTGGTGCTGATGGTGGCGACCCTTTGGCTGCTTTGGACCGAACCGCGTCGATGAGTGCTTACCTGCTGCTGAAAACCCTGCATATCCTGTCTTCCACCATTCTTTTCGGCCTGGGTGCCGGTTCCGCCTATTACGCCTTGCGCGCCTGGCGCACGGGCAATGTCGAGGTGATCGCCGCGACCTTCAAGCACCTGGTGTTCGCCGATTGGGCTTTTACCACCACCACGGCGGTGTTCCAGCCGTTGAGCGGGCTGGGGCTGATGCACCTGGCGGGCTGGCCGATCCAGCAAAGCTGGTTGATGTGGAGTCTGGGGTTGTTCGTATTGGCGGGGATCTGCTGGTTGCCGGTGGTGTGGCTGCAGATCCGGGTGCACAGGATGGCCGAGCAGGCCTTGCGCGACGGCACGGCGATGCCGATGCAGGCCGAGATCTATATGCGCTGGTGGTTTGTGCTGGGCTGGCCGGCGTTTTTGTCGTTTATGGCGATTTTTTATCTGATGGTCGCCAAGCCGGCCTGAGTGCCGACTTGGTCGCGAAGGCCTGGTCAGTCGCGCAGACTGATCACCGGCCACCCACGCTTCTCGGCTTCAGCCCGCAGATTCGGATCCGGATCCACCGCCACGGGATTGGCCACCTGCTCCAGCAACGGCAGGTCATTCATCGAGTCGCTGTAGAAGTAGCTGTCTTCCAGGCCATGCCCGGTTTCTTCCAGCCAACGGTTCAAACGCGTCACCTTGCCCTCGCGAAAGCACGGGATATCGGTGCTGCGCCCGCTGTAGCGGCCGTCGATCATCTCGCATTCAGTGGCGATCAGGGTCTCGACCCCCAGCCGCGCGGCAATCGGTGCCGTGACAAAACGGTTGGTGGCGGTGATGATCACCAGCTTGTCACCGGCATCGCGGTGCTGGGCCAGCAGGGCCAGACCTTTGGGCAGCACGATGGGTTCGATGCAGTCGCGCATGTAATCGCGATGCCACTCGTCCAGTTGGGTCATCTCGCTGCGGCCGAGAATTTCCAGGCAGAAATTCAGGTACTCGGCGTTGTCCAGGCGGCCCGCCAGGTAATCCTGGTAGAACTCGTCGTTGCGGGTTTTATAGGCCACCGGGTCGAGAATCCCCCGTTCGCAGAGGTAATCGCCCCAGGCGTGGTCGCTGTCGCCGCCCAAAAGTGTGTTGTCCAAGTCGAATAAAGCCAGACGCATTGCGGTTACTCGCTGATAAGCCTGTAAAAAGGCCTCCAGAATACGGTCTTTTCACAAGAGTGCACATAAGGTAGGAAGGCTCGTTGCTGCTTTCACAACCTTTGTGGAACAATGCGATGACATGCGTTTGCGAGGTGGTTGCCGTGATCGACCCCGATGGTTTCCGTCCTAATGTCGGGATAATTCTGACGAATGATGCTGGGCAGGTCCTCTGGGCGCGCCGCATCAATCAAGATGCATGGCAGTTTCCGCAAGGCGGGATCAACCCGGACGAGACGCCTGAAGACGCTTTGTACCGTGAATTGAACGAAGAAGTCGGCCTGGAACGCGAAGATGTGCAAATTCTGGCCTGTACCCGGGGCTGGTTGCGCTATCGTTTGCCGCAACGTCTGGTGCGTACCCACAGCCAACCGCTGTGCATCGGCCAGAAGCAGAAATGGTTTCTCCTGCGCCTGCTCTCCAACGAGCAGCGGGTGCGGATGGATTTGACCGGTAAACCGGAGTTCGATGGCTGGCGTTGGGTCAGCTATTGGTACCCGTTGGGCCAGGTGGTGACATTCAAGCGCGAGGTCTACCGTCGCGCGCTCAAAGAGCTTGCCCCGCGCCTGTTGGCGCGCGACTGACACGGAGTTCGACCCCGAGCCATGCTCAATACGCTGCGCAAGATCGTCCAGGAAGTTAACGCCGCCAAGGATCTCAAGGCGGCGTTGGGCATTATTGTATTGCGCGTCAAAGAGGCCATGGGCAGCCAGGTCTGCTCGGTCTATTTGCTGGACCCCGAAACCAACCGCTTTGTCCTGATGGCCACCGAGGGCTTGAACAAGCGCTCGATCGGCAAGGTCAGCATGGCGCCGAACGAAGGCCTGGTGGGCCTCGTGGGTACGCGCGAAGAACCGCTGAACCTGGAAAACGCCGCCGATCACCCGCGGTATCGCTACTTTGCCGAAACCGGCGAGGAGCGCTATGCCTCCTTCCTCGGTGCGCCGATCATCCACCATCGCCGCGTCGTCGGCGTGTTGGTGATCCAGCAGAAAGAGCGTCGCCAGTTCGACGAAGGCGAAGAAGCCTTCCTGGTGACCATGAGCGCCCAGTTGGCGGGTGTTATCGCCCATGCCGAGGCCACCGGTTCGATCCGCGGGCTGGGGCGTGAAGGCAAGGGCATCCAGGAAGCCAAGTTCATCGGTGTGCCGGGTTCGCCCGGCGCGGCCGTCGGTACCGCGGTGGTCATGTTGCCGCCGGCGGACCTGGACGTGGTGCCGGACAAGGCGATCGCCGATATCGATGCCGAACTGGCGCTGTTCAAGACTGCCATCGAAGGCGTGCGCGCCGATATGCGCACGCTCTCGGCCAAACTTGCGACCCAGCTGCGCCCGGAAGAGCGCGCGTTGTTCGACGTCTACCTGATGATGCTCGACGATGCCTCCCTGGGCAGCGAAATCACCAACGTGATCAAGACCGGCCAATGGGCCCAGGGCGCCTTGCGCCAGGTGGTGACCGATCACGTCAACCGTTTTGAACTGATGGACGACGCCTACCTGCGCGAGCGCGCGTCGGACGTCAAGGACCTCGGGCGCCGGCTGCTGGCTTACCTGCAATCCGAGCGTCAGCAGGCCCTGGTCTATCCGGACAACACCATCATGGTCAGCGAAGAGCTGACCGCGGCGATGCTCGGCGAAGTACCGGAAGGCAAGCTCAAGGGCCTGGTCTCGGTACTGGGTTCAGGCAACTCCCATGTGGCGATCCTGGCGCGGGCCATGGGTATTCCGACTGTCATGGGCCTGGTGGACCTGCCGTACTCGAAGGTCGACGGCATCGAGATGATCGTCGACGGCGCCCGTGGCGAGGTGTTTACCAACCCCAGTGAAGTCCTGCGCAAGCAATACGCCGGTGTGGTGGAAGAAGAACGCCAGCTGTCCGAGGGCCTGGACGCCCTGCGCGAACTGCCGTGCGTGACCCCGGACGGCCATCGCATGCCGCTGTGGGTCAACACCGGCCTGCTGGCGGACGTGGCCCGGGCGCAGCAGCGCGGGGCCGAAGGTGTCGGCCTGTACCGCACCGAAGTACCGTTCATGATCAACCAGCGCTTCCCGAGCGAGAAGGAACAGCTGGCGATCTATCGCGAGCAGTTGTCGGCGTTCCATCCGCAACCGGTGACCATGCGCAGCCTGGACATCGGCGGCGACAAGTCGCTGCCGTATTTCCCGATTGAAGAAGACAACCCGTTCCTCGGCTGGCGCGGTATCCGCGTGACCCTCGACCACCCGGAAATCTTCCTGGTGCAGGCGCGGGCCATGCTCAAGGCCAGCGAGGGCCTGAACAACCTGCGGATCCTGCTGCCGATGATCTCGGGCATCCACGAGATGGAAGAGGCGCTGCACCTGATCCACCGGGCCTGGGGCGAGGTGCGCGACGAAGGCACCGACGTACCGATGCCGCCGGTGGGGGTGATGATCGAGATTCCGGCGGCGGTGTATCAAACCCGCGAGCTGGCACGGCAGGTGGACTTCCTCTCGGTGGGTTCCAACGACCTGACCCAGTACCTGCTGGCGGTGGATCGCAACAACCCACGGGTGGCGGACCTTTACGACTACCTGCACCCGGCGGTGCTGCAAGCCTTGCAGAACGTGGTGCGTGACGCCCATGCCGAAGGCAAGCCGGTGAGTATCTGCGGCGAGATGGCCGGCGATCCGATGGCGGCGGTGCTGTTGATGGCTATGGGCTTTGACAGCCTGTCGATGAACGCCACCAACCTGCCGAAAGTGAAATGGATGCTGCGCCAGATCAACCTGAGCAAGGCCCAGGAACTGCTGGCCCAGGTGATGACCATCGACAACCCGCAGGTGATTCGCAGTACCTTGCAGTTGGCGCTGAAGAACCTCGGGTTGTCACGGATGGTGGTGCCGACCGTCACGCATTGAGTGGGCGGAGCTAGACCTTTAGCTCCACCTCTCCCAGATGCCCGCCATAAGGGCCGAAGCTGCGCTCGACCAGATGGCGCGTGCCATCGGCGTGGCTGATCAGCACCGTGCTGGCCCGCGTACCGTAGCTCGGGCTGGCGATAAACACACTCGACAACAGGCTCTCGGTCGCCAGGCCCACCCCGGTGTCCGGCAACTCGGCAGGCGGCGCGATCGTCGGGTCGCCGAGCATCGCCAGCAACACCTCCGGTCGCGGATCCGCCAGCTCCCAGGACAGCGCCGCCCGGGCCTTGAGCAGTTTCGGCCAGGGCGTATCGAGCCCGGCATTGGACAGCCCGTAGACACCCTCCGTCAGTTGGCGTGGCTCACCCTCGTGGGAATTGAGATGCCACAGCGCATCCGTCGTCCCCAATAACAGGTTGAAACCGGCATATTCCGGTAGTTTTTGGCGAATTTCGGCTAAATAGTCGTCAATCGACAGGTCCGAGCCGAGAAAGCGGGCCACCAATTCCCCCCGTGAACGCCGGGCCACCGGCTGGTGCGGATTGCGAATATTGGTCAAGGCCGCAAAGCGCCCCCGGGCACCGATCCCCAGCCAGGTCCCGCCCGCCTCCAGATCGCGCCCCGCATAGACTTGCGGCGCTTCGGGCCATTGCGCCAGGGGCAGGCTCGGTCGGGCATAAAATTCGTCACGGTTGGCCGCGACGATCAGCGGCTGGGCATGGCCCGGGCGCCAGGCAAAGACAATCAGGCACATCAGGTGGTCCTCGATGTTTTTGCCCACTCTACGCAGGGTATCCATCGCCATCCAGTAGAGCCGTGTGCCTCCTTCCGTTACCATGCCGGACTTGTTTCGCGGGGTCGCGCATGGAATTTCTGCTCTATCTGGTCTTGGGGGCCTGTGCCGGCGTACTGGCCGGGCTGTTCGGCGTGGGCGGCGGGATCATTATCGTTCCCGTGCTGGTGTTCAGTTTCACCCTGCAAGGGTTCGATCCGCTGATCCTCACGCACCTGGCGGTGGGCACGTCCCTGGCGACGATCATTTTCACCTCGTTCAACACCATTCGCGGGCATCACAAGCGCGGCGCGGTGCTCTGGCCGGTCTTTGCCTGGATGGCCGTGGGCATCCTGCTCGGCTCGGGCCTCGGGGCGTTGACCGCCAACGCCATCGCCGGCCCGCACCTGCAGAAGATCATCGGCGTGTTCGCCCTGGTGGTGGCGGCACAGATGGCGCTGAACCTCAAGCCCAAGGCCAGCCGCAGCGTGCCCGGCAAGTTCGGCCTCGGCCTGGCGGGGGCGTTTATCGGCTGGGCCTCGGCGATTTTCGGCATCGGCGGCGGCTCCCTGACCGTACCGTTCCTGACCTGGCGCAGCGTGCCGATGCAGCAGGCGGTGGCGACGTCCTCGGCCTGCGGCTTGCCGATTGCCTTGGCCAGCACCTTGAGTTTCATGATCCTGGGTTGGCACGATCCATTGTTGCCGGCCCACAGCCTGGGCTTTATCTATTTGCCGGCCTTGCTCGGGATTGCCCTGACCAGTATGTTTTTTGCTCGTTTCGGTGTGCAACTGGCGCACCAGTTGTCGCCGCTGCTGCTCAAGCGGCTGTTTGCCGGCCTGTTGTTCATTGTCGGTATGAAGTTCCTGATCTGAGCCACAGGCTCGGTTCAGTCATGTCGGCGCAATATTGGCTTAATGGCGCGGTTGCAACATGACCCGCCGGCCTGGGCGATTGCTGTTCGCCGGGCCCTGAATTTTTACTCTATCGAGGAGTTGCAATGCTGCCTTACCCGCAGATTGACCCGGTGGCCCTGGCCATCGGCCCGCTGAAAATCCACTGGTACGGCCTGATGTACCTGGTCGGCATTGGCGGTGCGTGGCTGCTGGCCTCCCGGCGCCTGAACCGTTTCGATCCGACCTGGACCAAGGAGAAACTCTCCGACCTGATCTTCTGGCTGGCCATGGGCGTGATTGTCGGCGGGCGTTTGGGTTATGTGCTGTTCTACGATCTGAGCGCCTACCTGGCCAATCCGACGCTGATCTTCGAGGTCTGGAAGGGCGGCATGGCGTTCCATGGCGGCTTTATCGGGGTGATGGTGGCGGCCTGGTGGTTTGGCCGGCGCAACGGCAAGTCGTTCTTCCAACTGATGGACTTTGTCGCACCGATGGTCCCGATCGGCCTGGGCGCCGGGCGAATCGGCAACTTCATCAATGGCGAGTTGTGGGGCAAACCGACCGACCTGCCGTGGGCGATGGTCTTCCCGCCGTTCAGCGATCCGGCCCAGTTGCCGCGCCATCCGTCGCAGCTGTATCAGTTCGCCCTGGAAGGCGTGGCGCTGTTCGTGATCCTCTGGTTGTTCTCGCGCAAGCCGCGGCCGACCATGGCGGTTTCGGGCATGTTCGCGTTGTTCTACGGGATCTTCCGTTTTGTCGTCGAGTTCGTCCGGGTGCCGGATGTGCAACTCGGCTACCTGGCGTTCGGCTGGGTGACCATGGGGCAGATCCTCAGCCTGCCGATGATCATCGGCGGCCTGGGCTTGCTGTGGTTCGCCTATCACCGCGCCCCGACTACACCGGCCGCGAAAGACGCCGCGCTTTAAATTCGAATCGGGGCCCGCGGGCCCCGTATTCAAGGATGCAGGTAACTCATGAAGCAATATCTCGAACTGGTCGCCCACGTCATCAAGAACGGCACCAAGCAGGCCAACCGTACTGGCGTGAACACCATCAGCTTTCCCGGGGCCATGCTGCGTTATGACCTCAAGGAAGGTTTTCCGGCGATCACCACCCGCAAGATGGCCTTCAAATCCGCCGTCGGCGAGATGTGCGGTTTTCTCCGTGGGGTGAACAACGCCGCCGAGTTCCGCGCGCTGGGCTGCAAGGTCTGGGACCAGAACGCCAACGAAAACGCGCAGTGGCTGGCCAACCCGTTCCGCCAGGGCGAAGACGACCTGGGCGAGATCTATGGCGTGCAATGGCGTAAATGGCCGGCGTACAAGCAGATTGCCAAGAGCAACGTAACGGCCATCGAGCAGACCTTGGGCCAGGGCTACCGGCAGATTGCCGAGGGCGAGGAAAACGGCCAGGCCTATGTGGTGCTGTACAAGGCCATCGACCAGGTGCGCCAGTGTGTCGACACCATCATCAAGGACCCGGGCAGCCGAAGGATCCTGTTCCATGGCTGGAACTGTGCGCAGCTGGATGAAATGGCGTTGCCGCCGTGTCATTTGCTCTATCAGTTCCATCCGAATGTGGAGACCAGGGAGATTTCCCTGACCCTCTACATCCGTTCGAACGACCTGGGGTTGGGCACGCCGTTCAACCTGACCGAAGGCGCGGCGCTGCTGAGCCTGATCGGGCGCCTGACCGGTTATACGCCGCGCTGGTTCACCTATTTCATCGGCGATGCCCATGTGTATGAAAACCACCTGGACATGCTCAACGAGCAGCTGACGCGGGAACCGTTCCCGATGCCGAAACTGGTGATTTCCGAGCGTGTGCCGGAGTTTGCCAAGACCGGGGTATACCAGCCGGAGTGGCTGGAGCTGGTGGAGCCGGGGGATTTCTCGCTGGAAGGCTACCAGCACCATGCGCCGATGACGGCGCCGATGGCGGTCTGAGCCGTCTCAGTTAAGCGGTCTCAAGTCTGGCCGAGATTTGTGGCGAGCGGGCTTGCCCGCGCTGGGGGGCGAAGCCCCCCTAAAATCAGCTACCCCACTGTGTCAGGCAGAACGCAGTCACAGGTTTTGGGGGCGCTTCGCACCCCAGCGCGGGCAAGCCCGCTCGCCACAGAGGCCCTCAATGCCCGTGACTTCTTCCGACATGTGAGTGCTCTTCAGCCGCCACCACGCTGCCGCTGACCTCCAACCGCTGCAAAATCCCGCACTGATCCAGATCCGGCCCGCCGCCACAGCGTTGGCGCAGGTCGAGCAGTTGCGTCTGCAACGCCAGCAACCCGTCGATCCGCGCCTTGACATGGTGGATATGCTCGTCGATCAGCGCATTCACGCTTTCGCACTGATCCTGTGGGCTATCACGCAACCCCAGCAGACTGCGAATCTCCTCCAGCGTCATGTCCAGGCTGCGGCAGTTGCGGATAAAGGTCAGGCGTTCCACATGCGCCTGGGTGTAAAGGCGGTAGTTGCCCTCGCTGCGCGCCGGTTCCGGCAGCAGGTTTTCCTTCTCGTAATAACGGATGGTTTCCACCTGGCAGTCGGTGAGTTTTGCCAGTTCGCCAATCTTCATCGTTCGATCTCCCAAAAGGGTGCTTGACCCTATAGTGGCTACAGGGTGTTCACTTGGCAACAAGCACTTTCAGGGACGCACCCATGAGCGACTCCATCCACACTTCCCACAAGCCTGCCGGCGATCACGCCCATGCTGGCCACGATCACGATCACGATCACGGCCACAAGCATGAGCATAGTCACGACGATGGCCACGACCACGGTCATGCCGATAAGCCCGCGACTCAGTCTTTCCGTGTCCTCCAGCCGGTAAAGGCTTCCCACTCCCATGGGGCGGCCGGGCATGCCCATAGCTGCTGTTCGAGCGCCGAGGCTCCCGCGCTGATCAAACTCAGCGAGACCACCAGCGCCGACGCACGGTTGAGCCGTTTCCGCATCGAAGCCATGGACTGCCCCACCGAGCAGACACTGATCCAGAACAAGCTCGGCAAGCTGGCGGGTGTGCAGCAGCTCGAGTTCAACCTGATCAACCGGATCCTCGGCGTGACCCATGACCTGCCGTCGACCACACCGATTGTCGAGGCCATCAAGTCCCTGGGCATGCAGGCCGAGCCGCTGGAAGAGGGCGCGAGCACCGAAACCCCAAGCCAGCCACCGGTGAAGAAACCCTGGTGGCCCCTGGCGTTGTCCGGTGTCGGCGCCCTGGCTGCCGAAGTGATTCACTTCACCGGCCTGGCCCCGACCTGGGTGGTGGCCATCGTCGCGCTGGTTTCCATCCTCAGTGGCGGTCTGACCACCTATAAAAAGGGCTGGATCGCCCTGAAGAACCGCAACCTGAACATCAATGCGCTGATGAGCATTGCCGTGACCGGCGCCGTGCTGATCGGCCAGTGGCCGGAAGCGGCGATGGTGATGTTCCTCTTCACCATCGCCGAGTTGATCGAAGCCAAATCCCTGGACCGCGCGCGCAACGCCATCAGCGGCCTGATGCAAATGACCCCGGAAAAGGCCACGGTGCGTCAGGATGACGGCGAATGGGTCGAACGTGAGGTTAAAAGCATCGAACTGGGTGCCCTGGTACGGGTACGGCCCGGCGAGCGCATCGGCCTCGACGGCGAAGTGGTCTACGGCAGCTCCAGCGTCGATCAGGCACCAATCACCGGCGAAAGCCTGCCCATCGAGAAGAATCCTGGCGACAAGGTCTTCGCCGGCACCATCAACCAGGCCGGTTCGCTGGACTATCGAGTGACGGCCGTTGCGGGCAACTCGACCCTGGCGCGGATCATCCATGCCGTCGAGCAGGCCCAGGGCGCGCGGGCACCGACCCAGCGTTTCGTCGATACCTTCGCGAAAATCTACACCCCGGCGGTGTTCGCTTTCGCCCTCGCGGTGGCGGTGCTGCCGCCGTTGTTCATGAACGGCCTGTGGTTCGACTGGATCTACCGGGCGCTGGTGCTGCTGGTGGTCGCCTGTCCATGCGCACTGGTGATCTCGACCCCGGTGACCATCGTCAGCGGCCTGGCCGCCGCCGCCCGCAAGGGCATTCTGGTCAAGGGCGGGGTGTACCTGGAAAGCGGGCACAAGCTCGATTACCTGGCCTTGGACAAGACCGGCACCATCACCCACGGCAAGCCGGTACTGACCGACTATCTGTCCCTAAACCCGCAGTTTGCCGAGACCGCCCCACTGATTGCCGCCAGCCTCGCGGCGCGCTCCGATCACCCGGTGTCCCTGGCGATTGCCAAGGATGCACAGGACAAGCAATGGACGCTGCGTGACGTCGAGGCCTTCGAAGCCCTGGCCGGGCGCGGTGTGCGTGGCCAGGTCGGTGGCAAGGACTATCACCTGGGCAACCATCGCCTGGTGGAGGACCTCGGTCTCTGCTCGGCGGCCCTGGAAGAAAAACTCTTCGCCCTGGAAAAACAAGGCAAGACCGTGGTCCTGCTGCTCGACGCCTCCGGCCCGTTGGCGCTGTTCGCCGTGGCCGATACGGTCAAGGCCTCCAGTCGTGAAGCGATCCGCGAGTTGCACGCGTTGGGGATCAAGACCCTGATGCTGACCGGGGACAATGTCCATACCGCCTCCGCCATTGCCGCCCAGGTCGGAATCGACGAGGCCCGCGGCGACTTGCTGCCTACCGACAAACTGCAGGCCATCGAAGAGCTGTATGCCCGTGGTCATCAGGTCGGCATGGTCGGCGACGGCATCAACGATGCCCCGGCCCTGGCCCGTGCCGAGATCGGCTTCGCCATGGCCGCGGCCGGCACCGACACCGCGATCGAGACCGCCGATGTCGCCCTGATGGACGACGATCTGCGCAAGATTCCGGCTTTCATTCGCCTTTCGCGCCAGACCGCGCGTATCCTCAGGCAAAATATCGCCCTGGCCCTGGTGATCAAGGCGATTTTCCTGGCGGTGACTTTCCTCGGCATGGCGACCATGTGGATGGCGGTGTTCGCCGATATGGGCGTCAGCCTGCTGGTGGTGTTCAATGGGTTGCGCCTGTTGCGCAAGTAAACGAATGAGAGGGTGATGTGCTGAGTGCCGAGCTGAAGGCGTTTTACATGGTCGCCCGCCTGGGCAGCATCACCCTGGCGGCGAAAAAGCTCGGGCTCAGCCAGCCCACGGTGACCACCCAGATCCGTCATCTGGAAAGTCAGTACTCGGTCGAGCTGTTCTATCGAGGCGGTCGGCGGTTGAGTGTCAGTGAAGATGGCGCGCGCTTGCTGCCGATGGTCAAGGTGCTGTTGCAGCAGGAAGCCGATATCGAGTTTTTCCTGCGCAACGCCGGGCAGGTGCAGGGCGTCTTGCGGATTGCCGCGACGGCGCCGTACTACATCCTCGATCTGGTGAAGGCCTTTCGCGAACGCTTGCCCCAGGTGGAGGTATCGGTGGAGATCGGCAACTCCCAGCAGGTGCTCGAGGCGCTGGAGGATTATCGGGTCGATGTGGCGGCTTCGTCGCAGTTGCTCGACGATCCGCGCCTGATCCGCCGCTTGCTGGGCAGCGACCCGTTGGTGCTGGCGGTGCATCGCAACCACCCTTTGGCGGTGCATGAGCATGTGCCGTTGAGCGCGCTGGCCGGGCATTGCCTGCTGATGCGCGAGGTGGGCTCGACCACCCGTCGCCTGACCGAAGAGTTCTTGCACGGTGCCGGGGTGAGTTTCGGGCCGCTGCTGGAGATCGGCAGCCGCGAGTCGATCCGCGAGGCGGTGTTGCGCAATATCGGCATCAGCCTGATTGCCCGCCAGGAAGTGCCCCACGATCCGCAGTTGCGGGTGTTGAGCCTGGAGAACGCGCCGCAGATCGCCGAGTACCTGTATTGCCTCAAGGAGCGAAAAGCCGCGCGCTTGCCGGCGGCGTTTCTCGGGTTGGCCCAGGAAATGGCGCCGGTCTGACCCAAATTCACCAATACCACTATCGGCAGCTTTTGCCTTATTGCCACATAGCCTACGCATTCCCTCCCTAGCATGACCCTCATCCGCTAGATGAGGTCCGTCCATGAACAACTCGATCGCCAACGCCCTGGCCAACCCCGGTGCCCCGATGAAGGTGCGCGGTGTGCGCAAGCGCTTCGGCGCCTTCACCGCGCTGGACAACGTTTCCCTGGACGTGGCCGCCGGTGAGCTGGTCTGCCTGCTTGGCCCGTCCGGTTGCGGCAAGACCACCTTGCTGCGTTGCATCGCCGGCCTGGAGCGTCAGGACGACGGCGAGCTGTTCCTCGGCGAACGCAATGTTTCCGATCTGCCACCCCAAGCCCGTGACTACGGCATCCTGTTCCAGTCCTACGCGCTGTTCCCGAATCTGACGGTCGAGGCGAATATCGCCTACGGCCTGGCCGGCAGCGGTCGCGAGGTCACCCGCAAGCGGGTCGGCCAGATGCTGGAACTGGTCGGCCTGCTCGGCAGCGAAAAGAAATACCCCGGCCAACTCTCCGGCGGCCAGCAACAACGGGTCGCCCTGGCCCGCGCCCTGGCCCCGGCGCCCTCGCTGTTGCTGCTGGATGAGCCGATGTCGGCCCTCGACGCCCGGGTCCGCGAGCATCTGTGCACCGAGCTGCGCCAGCTGCAACGCAACCTCGGCGTGACCACCCTGATGGTCACCCACAACCAGGACGAGGCCATGCTGATGGCCGACCGCATCGCTGTGATGTACAACGGCAAGGTTGAGCAGTACGCCACGCCTCAGGAAATTTACGACAAACCGGCCACGCCATTCGTCGCCGAATTTGTCGGCCAGGGCAACTGGCTGCCGTTCCAGCGCAGCAGTGACAGCCATGCGCGGGTCGGCGGCATGGATGTGCGCCTGGCCGATGGCACCGCACGCGCGGCTTCCGGCCGGCTGTTCTGCCGCCCCGAGGCGATCAACGTCAACCCGCCGGTCCATGAGGAAAACCTGTTTCCGGCGCGGGTTCGCGAAATCACCTTCCTCGGTAATCGCTGCCGCATGAGTTTCGAACTCAACCAGTTGCCTGGCCACGCGCTGTTGGCCGAAGTCGGTCCGCAGGACATGCCGCGCCTCGGTGCGCCGGATATCTGGGTGGCCTTGCCGCCGCGCAGCCTCCAGGTGTTTGCCTGAGATGGCCGCTGAAATCAGCCTGGCCCTGTCCCGGCAGTCGAGCGTGAAGACCGCGCGGGTCGGCCTCGGCGACCGCTTGTTCGTGGTCGGCGGCAAGCTGCTCTGGCTCTGCCTGCTGGGCGTGGCGGTGTTGCTACCATTGCTGGCGATCTTCTGGCGCGGCTTCAGCAGTGAAGCCGGGCAGGGTGGTGGTTGGGTCGCGGCAAAGGAGCTGGTGAACAGCGACAACTTCCACTGGCTGCTGGGCAATAGCCTGAAGGTTTCCCTCAGTGTGGCGGCCATCGTCGTACCACTGGCTTATCTGTTTGCCTACGCCCTGCAACGGACCCTGATTCCCGGCAAGCCCCTGTGGCGCGCCTTGTCCCTGTTGCCGCTGATGGCCCCGTCGATGTTGCCGGGTATCGCGCTGGTCTACCTGTTCGGCAACCAGGGCCTGCTGCGTGGCCTGTTGTCGGAAAATATCTACGGTTTCTGGGGAATAGTCCTCGGCGAAGTCATCTACACCTTTCCCCACGCCTTGATGATCCTGATCTCGGCCTTGTCCCTGGCCGATGCGCGCCTGTTCGATGCGGCCTCGAGCATGGGCGCCAGTCCCTGGAAGGCGTTTCACAGCATCACCTGGCCGGCCAGCCGCCAGGCGGTATTCGCCGCCTTCTGCCTGGTGTTCACCCTGACCATCACCGACTTCGGCGTACCGGTGGTGGTGGGCGGCGACTATCAGGTGCTGGCGCTGGAAGCCTACAAGGCGGTGGTCGGCCAGCAGCAGTTCGGGCGCGGCGCCTTGATCGGCATGATCCTGTTGCTGCCGGCGCTGTTCAGTTTTGCCGTCGATGCCTGGCTGCGTCGCCGTCATGGCGAGGCCATGAGCGGGCGGGCCCAGGTGTTCAAACCGACACCGTCACGCCGCCGTGATACCTGCTACCTGGTGATCGTGCTGCTGATCTGCGCGGCCCTGTTGCTGGTGTTCGGTATGGCGGTGTACTCGTCGCTGGTGAAGTTCTGGCCGTACAACCTGTCGCTGTCGTTCAGCCACTACGCCTTCAATGCGACCACCGGCAGTGGCTGGCTGGCCTACCGCAACAGCCTGACCCTGGCCCTGAGCACAGCATTGATCGGCAGCGGGCTGATCTTCACCGGGGCCTACCTGATGGAGAAAACCCGCAGCCAGCGCGGCCTGAACCTGGCCTTGCGCATCCTCGGCTTTGTGCCGATGGCGGTCCCGGGTTTGGTCCTCGGCCTGGGCTACGTGTTCTTCTTCAACCTCAACGGCAACCCGCTGAATGTGTTCTACGGGACCATGATCCTGCTGGTGGTCTGCACCATCGCCCATTACCTGACCACCGCGCAGATGACCGCCACCACCGCGCTGCGCCAGCTCGACAACGAGTTCGAAGCCGCCGCCCTGTCGCTCAAGGCGCCGCTCTACCGGCACTACCTGCGGGTCACGCTGCCGATCTGCCTGCCGGCGTTGCTCGACATCGTCCGCTACCTGTTTGTCTCGGCGATGACCACGGTGTCGGCGGCGATCTTTCTCTACAGCCCCGACACCATCCTCGCGGCGGTGGCGGTGCTGAACATGGACGACGCCGGCAACGTCGGTGGTGCCGCCGCCATGTCGACCCTGATCCTGTTTACCTCGGTGGCCGTCTCGCTGCTGCTGGCCTGGGCTTCACGCGGCGTGCTGCGCCGTTCCCAGGCCTGGCGACAGACCGAGCCCGGCCATTGATCCGACCACAACCCATTTGCCCAACCCCACCACACTCACCAAGGAACCGCACCATGTTCAAGCCCCTGGCTCTTGCCGCTGCTGTCCTCACTGCTTTCAGCCTGAATGCCTTTGCCGCGAAAACCGAGCTGACCGTGTACACGGCCCTCGAGTCCGAGCAACTGGCCGACTACAAGAAAGCCTTCGAGGCGGCCTACCCGGACGTGGAAATCAAGTGGGTGCGCGATTCCACCGGGATCATCACCGCCAAGCTGCTGGCCGAGAAAGCCCGTCCGCAGGCTGACGTGGTCTGGGGCCTGGCGGCTTCCAGCCTGGCGATCCTCGATCAGCAGGGCATGCTGCAAAGCTACGCCCCCAAGGACCTGGGCAAGATCGGCAAAAACTATCGCGACGCGGCGAACCCGCCGTCGTGGGTCGGCATGGACGTCTGGGCGGCGACCATCTGCTTCAACACCGTCGAAGCCGAGAAGCAGCACCTGACCAAGCCGGTGAGCTGGCAGGACCTGACCAAGCCCGAGTACAAGGGCAAGATCGTGATGCCGAACCCGGCTTCGTCCGGCACCGGTTTCCTGGATGTCAGCGCCTGGTTGCAGACCTTCGGCCAGGAGCAGGGCTGGAAGTACATGGATGAGCTGCACCAGAACATCGGCCAGTACGTTCACTCCGGTTCCAAGCCGTGCAAGCTGGCGGCTTCGGGTGAATTCCCGATCGGTATTTCCTTTGAGTATCCGGCGGTGCAGTTGAAGCGCCAGGGTGCGCCACTGGACATCATCCTGCCGAAGGAAGGCCTGGGCTGGGAAATCGAGGCTACTGCGGTGATCAAGGGCACCCCCCATGAGGAGGCGGCGAAGAAGCTGGCGGACTTCTCGGCCAGCCCTGCGGCGATGGAGCTGTACAAGGAAAACTTCGCCGTGCTGGCGCAGCCGGGCATTGCCAAGCCGCAGACCGAATTGCCGGCGGACTACGAGCAGCGCCTGATCAAGAACGACTTTGCCTGGGCGTCGAAGAACCGCGACGAAATCCTCACCGAATGGCGCAAGCGTTATGACGGCAAGTCGGAGAAGTTGCCTCAGTAACGTCGTTGTTTGACTTGCGGGCCTCTTCGCGGGCAAGCCCTGCTCCTACAATACGTCGTCGTCCGCCGACTTTGTGAACGACACAAAACTGTAGGAGCAGGGCTTGCCCGCGAACCGCGCAGCGGCCATTCTCCTCAGGACCCCCTCCATGAAAAACCACAGCGACATCCTTATTGTCGGCGCTGGCATCCTCGGCCTGTCCCACGCCTACGCCGCTGCTCGGCGCGGCCTCAAGGTCACGGTCTTCGAGCGCAGCGCCACGCCTCTGGGCGCGTCGGTGCGCAACTTCGGCCAGGCCCTGGTCACCGGCCAGCCGCCGGGCATCATGTCCGAGCTGTCCCGCGCCAGTCGCGACATCTGGGCTCACTGGGCACAGCAGGCCGGTTTCGCCCTCAAGCGCAACGGCTCGTACCTGTTCGCCCGCACTGAAGCCGAAGAACATCTGCTGGATGCCTTCTGTGCCGGCCGCGCCGAGGAACAGGGCTACCGTGTCGAACTGCTGCGCGGTGCGGCGCTGAACGATCTCTACGGGGGCCAATTCAGCCATCACCGCGCCGCACTGCACGGTCTGGACGACCAACAGATTTATTCCCGCGAAGCGATCCCGACGCTGATCGACTACCTGCAACGCGAACTGGGCGTGACCTTCCACTTCTCGACCCTGGTCCGCGAAGTCGAGCCCGGCCAGTTGCACAGCACCGCTGGCACCTTCCAGGCTGAACAGATCATCGTCTGTTCCGGTCACGATTATCAGACCCTGCTGGCCGAGCCCATCAGCCAGTTGCAACCGAGCATCTGCCGCCTGCAAATGCTCCGCGCCCGGCCCCAGGTCGAGCTGAACCTGCAACACGCGTTGCTCACCGGCCTGAGCTGTGTGCACTACGGCGCCTTTGCCGATCTGCCGGAAGCGGCGGCCATCCAGGCCGAGATCCTGCGCGACAGCCCGCATCTGCACGAACACGGCATTCACCTGCTGATCAGCCCGACCCCTTATGGCGACCTGATCATCGGTGACTCCCACCACTACGGCAGCGATGCCTCGCCGTTCAATGCAGAACAGGTCGATACCTGGCTGCTGGAACTGGCCGAGCAGACCCTGGGCTGCAAAGTGCAGGTGGTGGAGCGTTGGCAGGGAGTCTACGGCTCCAAGGGGCCGGGACCGTTTTCGTTCCTCCGGGCTGCACCAGGGTTGAGCGCCGCACTGATGCACACCGGGGTGGGCATGAGCGTCGGCCCGGCCCTGGCCGAAGGCAATATCGCCCGTTTGCTGGGGGAGTCGGCATGAAGGCCGTCGAGCAGGTACTGGACGAAGTCTTCGGCCTGTACCAGCAGTTCGGCAATGCCGACTACATCGGCGAGCCGGTGTCCCAGCTGGAGCATATGTCCCAGGCCGCGCAGCTGGCGCTGGCCGAGGGCTTCGACGATGAAGTGGTGCTGGCGGCGTTCTTCCACGATATCGGGCATATCTGCCCGTCCGGCGAACAACCGACGGGAGATATGGGCGGTTATGGCGTGGTCAGTCACGAGCGCCTTGGCGCTGACTACCTGCGCCGGGTCGGCTTCAGTGAGCGGCTGGCGCGACTGGTGGAGTATCACGTCCAGGCCAAGCGTTTTCTGACATTGCGCGAGCCCGGATACTACGACCGCTTGAGCGAAGCGAGTCGCCGCACTTTGGAGTACCAGGGCGGAGTCATGACGGAGGCAGAGGCCCGGGAGTTCGAGCAGGACCCGCTATGTACCGTAAGCCTGCGGATGCGCCATTGGGACGAGCAGGCCAAGCTCGAGGACGTGCCGGTGATCGACCTGCAACTGTTGCGCGCCAAGGCGGCAGGTTTGCTGAGTTTGCAGGGTTAGGTTCCTACAGACTCATGCGGCTTTGCGCCGCTCTCCAGAGACTATTCGGATATAAATAAATACGACCTTGGCTGAAGATGGCTCTCGCAGTTCAGGCACGACATGTCGGTCCGGAACTGTCTGAAAGTTCGATTCGACGGTGCTCTCGCCGGACGACTCGATGTTGTCTTCATCCAATAATAATGCCGAGGTCTATCTCTATGCTGGAAGCAACCCAACAAGAAAACACCCTTCAGGAAATGACCCTCGAAGAGACCCAGGACGTTCGTGGTTCCGGGTTCTTCACCGATTTCGGTCCGCTCCTCGACCAAGCGGTCGACTGGATCTCCGAAGGCCTGAAGAAAGCCAGCTGATCCCGCTGCCAGGGCGATAGCTATCGCCCATTTGCAGGAGCCGGCTTGCCGGCGATGGCGTCCGGATGGGCAACGCGAGACCTTGCGGTCGCGTCGCCAGCCAGCCGGCTCCTGCAGGGTGTGTTGTGTCCTCAGAGCTGTATTCCCTCACTGGTGCGCGCCCTGTCGCGCCGGTTGTCATGCACGAGTTCCCCTATGCTTGAGTTGGGCAAGGTCGCGCCGCGAGCGGCGTTGGCACCCGTGGTCTTCGCCTGGTTCGTCTGCCTGTTTTTCGCCGGTGGCCTGGTCTTGCTGTTTATCGGCAACTACGCGAAGAAAGAAGATGTCCAGGGCCGGATCCTCACCCGCGATGTGGTCCGCATCACCAGTGAACGCCCGGCCCATATCCGCGAGGTACTGGTCGAGGCCGGTGACTCGGTGAGCAAGGACCAGCCCCTGGTGCGCATCCGCACCCTGGAACCGGAGAGCTTCAACGAAGGCAGCGACAAACCCCTTTCCGCCCAAAGCGCCGAGCGCCTGGGCAGCCTGCTGGACGATGCCTCGGGCGATGAAACCCAGGCCCGTTCGGCCCACGAAACCCAGAAGAAACTCCTGCAATTGCAGATCGAGCAACTGCACAAGGATCTGCAACTCACCGCCACCATCAAGCGTTCGATCCAGCGTCGGGCCGCGATTGCCCAGGAAAATCGCCAGCGTCATGAACGACTGGCGGCAGAAGGCGCGGTGTCCGTGGCGGCGCTGAACGAGGCGATCTTCAAGCACGAGGCGGTGCTCCAGGACCTGGCCAACAACGACTTGGCCCGGGCCAGCGCGCAGCAACGCATTCTCGAACTGGAGCAGCGCGCCAGCGAAGCCGATCACACCCTCACCAGCCGTCTCAGCGATCTCGCCCGGCAACGTCACGACCTGCGCGAACGTCTCGAAAATCTCAACAAGAGCCAGGAATATGTCCTGTTGTCACCCGTCGAAGGGGTGGTCGATGCCGTCTCGGTGTTCCCCGGCGCCCGCGCCCAGGGCGGCCAGCCGATGATGTTGCTGCGTATCAGCCGGGCGCTGCATGAGGCGCCGGTGGTGGTCCTCGATGTCAGTCCGGCGGCCATCGGTTTCGCCAGCGCCGGCACCGAAGTCATCGTCCGGGTCGATGCGTTTCCCTATGAGCGTTATGGCGTGATCAAGGGGCAGATCGTCCGTAGCACCGCCAGTACTTATCTGGAAGCCTCGCCCGGGGCCACGACCGATGGCGAGCAACCGGGGCCGACCTATCGGGCCGAGGTGAAACTCGATTTTTCCGACCCGCGAACCAAGATCCGCCAGGACTGGCTCAAGGACGGCATGACCCTCAGCGGTTCATTGCGCCTGGAGCGCCTGAACCTGATGGAGTGGCTGTTCCTGCCGGTGCTCCGTGGGCTGGCGGGTAATCCGGACTATCTGCCGGCGCTGGGTACGCCGGCGCAGCCTGTGGATAAGTCGGCATGAGCCGGCTCAAGCAATCGCTGCGCGAGGCCCTGGCCCGTTCGCGGCAGTTGTTCCAGCGCACGGTCCCGGTGATTCTCCAGGACGAAATGTCCGAATGCGGCATGGCCTCGATTGCCATGGTCGCCGGTTATCACGGCAAGGCCCTGAGCCTGCGCGAGATGCGCCAGCGTTACCGGGTGGCGCGGGACGGCATGTCGCTGTTCCAGGTGATCAAGGTCAGCGAGGAGCTGGGTTTCAGCTGCCGCCCGCTGCGCTTGCAACTGCATGACGTGCGGCAACTGCGCACGCCGTCGATCCTGTTCTGGAACAACATGCACTTCGTCGTGCTGCAATCCACCAACCGCCAGGGGCTGCATATCGTCGATCCGGCGGTGGGGCGGCGCTTCTATACCTGGGAAGAAGCGCTGTCGATGTTCAGCGGCGCGGC
>Ga0209888_1000255_pt1 | contig 32618 bp, 26 predicted proteins | sample OrgsoiDNA_201059_FD_185807 | JGI IMG/M metagenome (GOLD analysis project Ga0209888, IMG submission 185807) | Permafrost soil microbial communities from the Arctic, to analyse light accelerated degradation of dissolved organic matter (DOM) -... | ecosystem: Environmental > Terrestrial > Soil >...
CCATTCCAAGCACAGAGAAGATCAGAACGCACGAAGTGTGTTCTACGCGAAGCGTGCACCTAGAACAACCTGACGAACTGAACACTATAGTGATTTTAGATTTCAAAACCACTAGAACCATCAATTCTCAGCAGACGGCTTGGATCTTCGAATACCGCTAAAAAACACTAGGAGCATTTGAATTCTATCAAACCTTAAAATAGCAATCGGTTCATATGGGTCTACTCAACCCTGCGGGTGCACTCGCAAGCTCGTGCATACCCATATTAACTTCGCAGAATCCTAGCAGTTCATTTAAACGCTTTTAACGGTATATACCTCAGAGAAGAGAGTCCGTTCCATTCGCCTACGGCGTTGTTTCTGGTGTACTTGACGAACACCAGAAACATCAAGCCCCCTCCTATGCAGCCATATCACATCCCCCTCGCCGAAAGCATCAATATTTTTATATAAATATTTTGCAGTATTTTGGTTTCCAAATATCTATCTCAGTTCTTCCTAGAAAACCAAACCTTAGCAGTACATCTGTTACACCAGTACACCAAAGCATCTGTTTTAGGCAGATTTTATTGGACGTCATTCATCAGGCCATCCGACACAAGTACTATGTATCTTTTGTATACTTAGACGTTACACCATTCCATCTCATGACCTAATAAATCAAGGGCATCTTGGATGACACAACAAAAGCACAGATATTAAAAAGCCCCTAATATGGGGCTTCGTACCACTGCGTTATCCAACCTTCAAACTTAACCAAATGCACCAAGTATCAGCAGCGATGCAATAGTTACGACCACTGACGCAGCAGTCCATTTGATCGAGCCGAGGAAAGTCGATTTGCTGGCCATGCCAAATCTAAACCCTAACCCCCACAGCCTCCACTTATTGGCCGTATAAATCACCATGGGTGCTACAATTGCTGCAAGTATCCAGAAGAGCATACCAGGTTCTTGATTGGCCTTGGTTCCTGCAAGCGCAAACCGTGCAAATCCCGTAAGAACTACAATAAGCATTGTCGTAATTTTGCTCATAACACATCCCCCTACAAATTGAGTAATTAGATCGACCCACATGATACGGTGACATCGGCGGTCCTTTCGTCAGGTTGCCAAACGATACGACCGGTCAAATCGGCGGGAATCCGATAGATCAGCTTAGTGTGATAGGTGATTAATGGATTGATAGGTTCGACTGCAACACCAAAGCCATCTCCACCAACCATTTCGACCTTATCAAACTTATAAGTCCTCCCACCTTTATGAATCATTACACTCCCCGGCGATGGATACCTGCTGGTAGTCGAAATATTCTTGAAACTGGCGTTGAGAATCAGAAACCTTGAACCAGCCCACGATTGAGGTTCTAAGACGGGATTCAGAGTTCCGATCTTCCGACGTGCTACACAACCATTTGCAACAACCTGAAGGCCGCCTACATTCGCCGAGTTGCTTTTAGGGTTTAAAAGCTGCTTTTGATAGGCCGCATCATCATGAACCGTTTTGTCAAAATTCTCTTTGTCGACATCGGCCCATGCATTGATCGCAACAAAGGCCAGTCCGCAGAACGCCAATTGGCTGGGCACCTTTTTCATGACACCCGTCAGATGGGCCAGCGGCATGCTGAGAATTGCGGTGTAGAGCTTCATTAAGCACCTCAGTAGCTGTGATTTTAACGCCAGAATTCACAGTATACTGTGAGGACGTATCGACAGCCATCCCCGACAGTGACCCGTCTTTGAGATGGGGCTGCGAATGTGGATATCGGCTTAGCTTTCGGAAAGGTATTGCGCCAAAAACGTAAGGAAGCGGGACTGACTCAAGAGCAGCTTGCACATGACGCTGATGTGCAGCGTAACTATGTCAGCCTGATAGAACGCGGCATTCACTACCCTACGATTGCGGTACTGTTCAAGCTCGCGAACGCCTTGAAATGCCCACCGTCCGAATTGGTATCCGATTTGGAAAGGATGCTGGATCAGCAACCGTAACCCTCGTTGCTGATCCGATGACTTCGCTTGCCCTTCAACCGCTCACCCTGTGCAGACAGTCCGCTGCTTTCGCTGGGTGTCAGTACCCCGTATTGATGAAGACCCTTTCGTCCAAGATCAGCTATCAAAGAACTCTACTTCTCTGGTAGTTCGATAACTTTCCGCCAGCCACTATCAAATATCTATTGTATATAGCTATCCGATCGAATTATCATTTGTCTATCCGGTTAAACCATAAAGGATAGTCATGATCGCTCACCTCTACCTACGAGCATCCACAAAGGACCAAGACGCCAACCGTGCCAAGGCATCCTTGGAAGCGTTCGCTGCTGACAAGGGCCTGAACATCGCAGGGGTCTATGCCGAGAACATCAGCGGTACGAAGTTGAACCGCCCTGAGCTGATGTGTCTGCTCGATGTGGCTGAAGCTGGTCAGTGCATCCTGTGTGAATCTGTGGACAGACTGTCCCGGTTATCGCAGTGTGACTGGGAAACCCTGAAAGCCACGATTAAAGCCAAGGGTCTTCGACTTGTAATCGCTGACCTGCCCACCTCTCATATGATGATCGAAGACAAGGGCATTACTGGCCAGATTATGGAAGTCATCAACAACATGCTGCTGGACCTCATGGCAACTATGTCGCGTCTGGACCAAGAAAAGAGGGTAGAAAGGATCAAGCAAGGCTTGGCAAACAAACGTCTTGCAGATCCAGACTGGAAGCCCAAAGGTAAAGGCAAGAATGCTGAAAAATGGGCAAAGGTGCTGTCGTTAATTACGAAACACCCCGGAATGTCGGCAGATGACATTGCCAAGCTCGCTGATGTAGGCGTTGCAACGGTCTACCGTGTCAAACGTGGGGCCTACCCCCCCCTACACCGGGGGGTACAGATTTACGGTGGATCCATACAGTAACCGGTAGCTACTAGTGGGTACATGTACCTGGTTCCGTTTTATGGAAGAAGGAAATCCAAGTGCCCCAAATTTTATCGTGTGTAATTGCGTGCCACTGATCACTCAGTCGATCACATTGGTATTGATAACCGTTTATATGTTGGCCGGCCCATGCACGCCGAATAAATGACCGGCAGAGAACGGCCAGAAGCTGCCCTTCGTGAAGGAGAGAGATCGACCCATTCCGGCCTCTCGGCGCCGGCAAGTCGGTCAAGAGCAGTCTGTAGCAGTCCACAGCGAGCGGCCCACTTAAGGTGTGCTCGATGGACAATACCTAACTACGCCGATAGCGTAACGCCATCTTCGGCTTTAGAAAATTAATTAATGTGAGAGTTTGGTATGGCAAAAACAAAAACCGAAAAAGAATTTGAAATCTTAAACAGAATTTTTAAGAAGGACGATTGCTGCATAGTAATAAAATCTGAAATGCCAGATTTTATTCTAGAATATAAAAATACTAATCTAGGAGATACCTTAATCGGCATTGAAATTACCGAGCTGTATCTTGACGGAGCAACAGCCCGATTAGTAAACATGCCAGATTACGCAAAAAAAATCATGGATGGCACTTATATACACAAAGATGACAAGCTCAAATTAAGGCCCCAGAACATTACATATTTTGGCAAAAGCAATAACTACCAACCGATCAAGACCAAAATTCTACACCTGCCAAACTATACCTTGAAGGATTTCCAACATGCTTTTTTGGATTCTTTGAAAGGTAAAAATGAGCGATTAAAAAAATACAGGAAGGATATCGAACAATGCTGCTTAGTAGTTTACGATTCATTTAAATTTATGAAAAAGCGTAAGCGAGAGAATTTTGGAGCAGATTTTTTTACAAGCGAGGTATTGAGCGCGATTCGTAAATCTTCTTATCACGAAATTTATCTTGTCACTGGCTTCGATGGGAGTGACGATGAGTTTTACATTCAGTTAAAGGCCTGGGATTTAATATCAGAGTCTGCTAGGGTTGGCACCTACCTTACATATCCTCCACATCTGAAAAAGCTAAAAAGCCTTAACTTGAGCAACAATGAAGTATTTGCCGAGATTTTGTTAAGGCGCGGATTTGCAAAGATTCAAAGATCAAGCGTAGACTCAACCTCCACTGTAATGTGCAACAGATATGAACTATCAATTAACGATGATAGGTCACCGTTTTTTGATAACTTCCCTCTTTTGAAATCTGGTCTGGAATTTTATAGCCTTAACGAAAATAGAAAAAACTACTTTTCGCCCAAGTCATTTTCTCACTATGAACGCCTTTGGAAAAAAATGAATATAAATACAGACTATGGATTTCATGCTCTAAAACCGAAGCAGTCTGATATTTCACCGGAATAAGATTCGACAGGCTATTCTCGACAGTCCGCTTTGGGTCGCTCTCTGCCGGTCATGACCACGAAGCGTACAGGTAAAGTCCGATAAAACTGGGTGGGTAAGTCTGTGCAAATGCCTATCAGGAATCTACTTAAGGAGAGATTATGACGGACCCAGACGTGTATAGGCATGTCCGTATCGTCAAGGACTTCTTGGACCTTGTTGTCGATCCATCCTCAGAAGTCCTTCATCGGCTGCGTAACAAATGGGCAGTGTCCCCCGACCCTGTATCCGCATTCGGTGTGTAGGAAGCAACAGACCTTATCCATAAAACGAACATGGCGTTTTGCTTGTCGATCCAATCTCTTTGGGAGCAGCAAATTCGCGGATACTTGAAGGAGCGTGTGCAGAGCAAAAAACTCAATTACACAATTGATAAGATAGAGACTGCGACATGGGTACGAAATCTGGACGATCATTTCCTCAAGATCCGACGTATGCAACTCTCATCGTTTGATTCTTACCCATCGCTCCATTTGCTGGGTAATGCATGCCGTCATGGTAATGGGAGCTCCGCACGACGCCTATGGAATGATTACCCAGACCTCTAGCCTAGCCAAGAACTCTACCCATTTATAGATCCGGCGGCACCTACACCGCCGTCGATCCAATACGTACTCATCTCTCTCAGCCTGCTAACCTGAGGCGCTCCTGATCAACCAAAGCTCTTATAATAACTGGCAGAATCCGGCCAAAATCGGACAATCAAAATGAGCCAAGATATTACTCATCTATTATGTTTGGAGATATAGATTCTCGGCGTAAGGTCAAAACCCCTTACCAATTTCTGCCAAGACTCGACGGCTAGTAGAAACTGGATTGAGTTGAATTCAGTAATTCTCTGTATCTCGTCTTCAAATACAAACCAGAGGGCAGCCGCGTTGAATTCTTGATCAAACTTAATCTCACCTCGCTTGATGAGCTCAACGGCATCACGTGACTGCTCTATATTGTAGATCAGCTCTGGGCTGGTCTCCGATATTTTGACCGAGATGATCTCTTTGTCCTTGAACAGGTCAGCCACCTCTACACGGTACTGTTTCTTACCTCTCTCCATCGATTGTAATTGTGTGAGTTGCCGATCAAGGAGCACATACCCATGATCAGTGCATTGTTTTTTATTGAAGTAGGATTCGCGGTAAGTGAGCTTATCGTCTACAGATTCCTCGGCTTCGATCTTTCGTTGCTTCTCATCGCGCCAACGCATGTAATCTGCTTCGTCGAGCGGTTCCTTCAAGACAGTGTCGATCATGTCAAGCGAGTGCTTCAGGTAATCCATGAATGTTTGGTTGAACTTATACCAATCGCCGTTTCTCAAAAAATAATGGTAGCCGTCATAGGCAATGGGCAAGTCGAGTACTTCCTTAAGCTCTTGAGTGAACACACCATGATCACCGCTCTTGAACTGCACACTTACGGAATTGATGTCATCAATATCATTGTGTTCAATGAGGAAATCGCTGATTTGATCGACCGTTAAAGAGTTTCCAATGTTTTTTCGGCAAATCCCTGCCTCTCCGGCCTTCTTGGCAGAGAGACGATAGTCGTAATCGTGAAAGCTAAAGCAAATCGCTACGCCATATACGTGAAACTCTTCGAGTTGAACATTACCCTGTCGGTTTTTGAGTGATATGAAAAGTAGCCTATCAAGTTCATCACGTAGATCATCCGTAACTGCTTCCAGTTTTGGGAGCCGGATAACCTCCTCGCCCCTCAGGCCTGCTTCTATGCGATCAAATATTTCGGCAAGGTCGAGTGGATTTCTGTCCATATCCATCTGGATTGAGTCAGCAAAAATTATATTACGTTCCCCCCACAACTCTCTGTCCGAAGCTCTGAGCTTTAGGTGGTCGACCGATTCTCCGGGCTCATAGCCATTGGGTTGAAATCGCTGGTAAGAGGACACATCCTGCCTTTTGGTCCCCGTAAAATATCGGCTCTTTTTTAGCAAGATCGTGTTTTCATCTGCCATGCGTACGGCTAGGTCGATGCCGAAATCGTACTGAATTAACTTGGACAGATAAAAATGAGCTTTTCCTAGGCTCACAGCATAAATTTGTTCAGGCTTATCAACGTGGTGACTCAGCAACATCCCGAAATGGAAGGTATTGGTGGGTTTGACGACATCATCATTAAAGAAATTTCGGTAAGTTTCCCACCACCAGATATCATTTCCCTTGACCTTGTCAGAAAAATAGAAGGTCATCGAATAGTTATTCGAGATATGGGTTTTCTGCTGATGGAGCCCTACGGCAGTTAATTTCTCTTTTAACTGAGCGAGCTTGGAATGCTTGACTTTATAAATATTGTAAGTGTTGTTCATAGCAAGTCCTTTTGAGCGCGAAGCGCTAGCAGAATCAAAATGCCATCCCGCAACGACGAACGCAACCCGATCGGAAACAGCTTGGTGGGCTTCGGCGTCTAGATACTCAATTGCCTTGCTTTACGATAGCCATGGACGGCCTGTTTTTTGCCGTTCGAATGACCGTTATTGGCCACTTTTCGCCCGTGCGGATCGACTGCAATTGGACGTTCTCTGCCGGTCATGGCCACGAAACGAACTGGTCAAATCCGATGAAATTGGCTGATCAGGTCAAGTGCAAACGGGTGGTAAGCCTGTGCAAATGCCCATCAGGAATCTATTCAAGGAGAGATCATGACGGCCCCAGACATGTATAGGTATGTCCGTATCGCTTCATACTGATGAATCAGCTTGGACAGGGCTAGGCGAAGGGGGGTACCACCGGGGACTGACTACGGCTCTCAGAAAGGACTAAAGGGGCTAAATGGGTACACTTTATCGGGCATGGTCAAATCAAAAAATCGGCCGCACATATTTTTGTGTACCAAAGTTCTCGGCGCCAAAAAGCGACGTGGAAGCGTCATTTCCATAGCCCAAGACGTTCGATCTGAAGCGTGTTCATATTGACCGAGCGTGGTATTGCCCACCTGGTGACCTATACTAGAGCTAAAGCACGGAGGACACTAGACGATTCACAGTCATAGTGACACCATGCTTCACCCCGCCTGTGCCAAGAGGCGGCCGCACTTACGCGTTCTGAAATGGAGATTTGATATGCAGTGGATATGTGACACGTGTGGATCGCGGATCAACAATGTGAGTGACGGCTGGGTTGAATGGCAAACACGCAACGAAAGCGGCACTTGGATTAAGCATTCCCCGAGGCTAGTACATCATCGCCCCTCGTCTCCTCGACCTAACGGCTGCCAGTATGATGAAGCTGCCCTTCATGCAAACGGCCGGAATATAGTCGGTGATCTCCCCCTAGAACAGTTTGTGGGCACAGATGGCTTGATAACCCTACTGAGCTTCGTTTCTGACGGGTACTTCGAGCTGGAACAATGTCTGGAACTCATCAAAAGAATACAGGTGCCAGATTATGACTTAGTACGAGGTCACTTTGATGAGGCTATCGGTGAAGGTGTATTCGAGCCAAATACAAAACCCGGCTATTACGACGCACAAGACATTCAGGCCGTGAAAAATTGGCTGAACAAAAGAAGGTAAAAGCCTACAATTATAATGCCGGGAGCCGACTGTATTAGCTAGGTGAACCACCAACTTGTATCAACTTGGTGGTTCATCATTCAGCACTTGCGGAACATGTTGCAATATTTCTACCGATTCCTGAATAGGATTTCTTAGTAGTCGTCATCGGTAGCGTAATTGAGCCAAAAAAATCGGCGTCGGAATAAAAAACACTACTTTCAACCCCCGCCAACCAAAGATGCCAATACGCGTATTACATTAGTGAGGGCCAAGGAATCGATCACCATTGAAATGAATCATATGAGTAGGGGCATCGGCCACCCACACTTCTGTCTCCCAAGATATAACAGGCAAATATTTGACCATCGTCTTTCTATCTGGAAACGCTGTGACATAGACCAAACCGGGCGTAGATTCTTTAAAAAGTTTAGCCAGCTCACTGTGCCTCTTGCCATCCACAGGACCATGAGAAGTCACCGACTCAATTAAGAGCAGCCAGTTTCTCTCTGGCCAATAAAGTACTACGTCTGGCAACTTACCTTTTCGGTCCACTGTAACACCTAGTTCAGCCAGTCGATTTTTTTCAAAAAAATCTTCCTTCGCGCCAGTATCCCCCAAGTAAATAACTTCAGACCCAGGCGCAAACCTCGGCCCAAACTCGGTAACTATATCGTGAATTAACTGGCTATGTGCGCCAGGACTTAATCGAATCTCAGTCTTGCCATTCAAAACCAATGGTATCAAGGCCATTTCGCGCCCCATCGCATATTGTTCGGTTAACGTCTTAGAAACACTTAACCATTGCGAAACCTGCTTTTCCCAATCTTCCGTTGCGAATCTTGAAAGAACGTCATACACCTCAGATGCAATCTGATAGCAGGCATGAGGGGAGTTCACAGCCCGATCAGGCTGATCTGGATTGTACAAACATAATCCACCATCAACAAATTGGTGCAACGTTTGGCGACGGAATGTTTCACGAGTATTAGGTGCATACTCTTTTCCATAAACATCGCGACACCAATCCATAATCGGAGTAACACCCATCAAAGGCCTTTCGATATTTCCCCACCCCCCATCTGGTTTCAAGTTCAAAAGAGCCAGCAAGGTTAACGCAGACCGCTCATTCTGCTGTGCACGAGGCAGGCCAAGCAAAACCAGAATATTTAGTGCTTCGTCAATCTTCTGTTGCGCGATAAGCGGATCCGCAATATGTCCAGACATATGATAAATCTCTTCCTCTATAAGGTCGTCGATCTGCTTCTGACTGAGATCAGCGCTTTCGACATTACGTCCTATCCGCTGCAAAGACTCAACATTCGGATAATTAATATTTCGAAGATCAGTCGCATTTACCTGTGTATGCCCACCAAACATCCTATAATATTTATCAAGCAATGTGCAGTTCAGATAAACAAACAGCCCCTTGGCAACTGAGGACTCAATACCAACCTTCTTGATATGAAAAACATTTAGACCATTATCAAACCCAATTAAATCACCTGGAAGATGACTCTCATAAAGAGTGGCCACAATCCTACGACGCTCTTCTTTCGAACTAAATCTACGAGTAATAACAAACGAACCCTCATGCGCCCATAACGACGATCTTGTCTTGTTTGAAACGGCGATTGCATTAGGCTTTTTGGCATCTTTGGGCCAATTCACCTCTAAACCAAGATGCATAGGATATAAAAGCGGTACCGAATCATCATCAATATACTGTCGCAGATCATCTTTCATACGAAAGTCGACCACCGGACCTGTAGACACGGTTATACCGAGTTCACCCAGACGAGATGTAAACACAGCCAACTTATTAATAATAGCTAAGTCACGATTATTCGCGGCAATGTGGAAAAAACACTGTCTATCCTGCGGATAAACTATGCTTTCGAATGGAACCTGCCTTGTAGTCATATCAGACGCGGTAATCGTTCCTGACTCCTCATGAAGATGAAAGTCAGCGGAGGGACTTGACGTTATAGCAACCACACCCTGCGGCTCACCTTTGACAAGGTGAATTATTATATTTTCCTGCAAAACCTCATCATCAGAGAACGCAGCATTTCTACTATCAAATATATGAATATGCTTAATCGCTGTTTCGCGAATGATCAACTCTCTGAACGGTTGGTAGTAAGGCCCATTACAGAATGACCTTGGAACAATTGCTACTAACTCACCGCCCTGGAGCAGTTGTTTAATAGCCAAAGATACAAACCCAGAGTAAAGATTTACTGTTTCTATTCCGGCCGCACTTAAACACTTACGATGTTCGCTAGCAGTTGAAATTTTTTTGTACGGCGGGTTCATCAATACATGCGTGTACCGCTGCCCACCCAAATCATCTAACACTGAATAAGTTGTCAGGATATAATCTTCAACCAACAACTCCGCCTGAAACCCCCTCTCAATTTGAGTAAGGGATTCTTCACACAACCTAAACGTTTCGGACATATAAGGCTGGATGCCCGCGTCCACATCAAACGCCGTTACACTCAGAGATGTCAATTGATCCCTATGTAAGGCCTCATCAACGAATGCGGCAGTCAACGACCCAGGCCCACATCCAGGATCGAGCAGCTTCACATCATTGGATATATTATCAAACAAGCTTGCCAAATATAAACTTACAGGCGCCGGAGTAAAAAACTGGCCCAACGAAGATTTCTTAGCGGGATTCAACTTAGCGTTCGCCTGAACTCTAAGATCATCAACTTTTTGTAAAATATTCAATATTTTATTAACTCGAAATCACATTCTTCTAAAAGTTGCATGTCTTCGACATTTTTGCGAAAACCGCACAAAATTGCTCCACACTATAACAAAGCGTGTCGTAGACGGCATGGATTTCCGAACAGTACAGGTATCCGCCTATCCCACCGCACACACTCAGGCAACGTTTCGCATAGTCGATGTCGAGGATTCGCTTGATCAGGAAACGATACGAATTTTTAAAACCCAGAATTGAAGCCGAAGCAGCATGCAGATGCAAAAAAAGGAATGCTCCGCTAACATAGCTCGATGGTGCACCACTCGGGTGTATCTAAACGCTGTCACACTTCGAGATTTTTTACTGACAAATCCTTGTTAAATCAAGGACTTAGAGATTGGAGGCAACCCCACCAGCCACACCCCGGCACACAATGTTCCCGCTGTGGCTGCTTCCTTCCGGATCTGACCAGGTTCACGGGTAATCGTTGCGGGGGGACCGATGGGGTCACCATAACGACGCCCGCCTGACGGCGAGCCGCGCCATTGTACCTAGATAACGAGAAGTTACAACCGCTGGGCGTCGATAAAAATTCGATGGGGCTCAAGTACTTGTCGGTGTCCGGTGTGTGGTTGCGATAAACGCGGTCTTGTGGCGAGCGGGCTTGCCCGCGCTGGGGTGCGAAGCGCCCCTGAACCGGTGGACTCGGTGCATCAGGTAGACCGAGATGATCGGTTTTGCGACTGCTGCGCAGTCGAGCGCGGGCAAGCCCGCTCGCCACATACCCTATCCAGAGACTGGCATTGGGGATCAACCAAGGTCAGGCGAGGTGTGCCTGCTTCTCCAGCAGGTCATCCACGCGACTCAAGGCCAGATCGACCAGATGCACCACGCCCAAGGCCAGCTTGCGATTGGAACCCTGCAGGTTGTCCGCGCACTAGTAGGCCGTGGCCGAAGCCGACTGGAGGATTTCGTCGATTTGCGTCAAGGCGTCTTCGGTACTCAGCTGTTCGCATCGACGGCGTGAGACGTTGTCCGGTGGTAGCTCGTAGTGGGCGAACGCTCGCTCAATGGCGAGTTGGCTGGCAAGAGACGACAGGTCTTCGGTTGGGGGATTGGGGGTGATCTTGAACATAGTGATGGTCCTAAGTTGCTGAGTGGGAGCCATCACCCGTTCGCTTGCACGCGAATTAGGGTGGCAGCTGTACGCAGGTGTGCAAGACCGGGGCAACATAGGAAACCCGGCAGATCCCGAAGATCTCCCACGCACAGCCACCATAACGCCAGATTTCAGACACGAAGAATGACTGAAGGCGAGGAGCGACAGTGCGCCTGATGTTGCGAACCGGACTTGCACGTCCACGTCACCGATTTTGCGGTGACGGAATGCAGACTAGCCGCCGGTTCGAACAGGCGCAACGGGCTGGGATTTTCTAGGAAATTTCAGGCAAACGAAAGGGATCTTTCGACAATCAGGGCCTGGAATGGGTCTTGCCGGTCGCGGTTATCACCATCGACGCACCAGGCGTAGCAGATAGGTTGAGCGACTTCGATAGGAAGAAACCTGGCCCGCGACTATCACAACCCACTGGCGGAGTCGGAGGTTCAGGGTGTGCGTTTCGATTTGCTGAAATGTCTGGACCTGTATCACAGCAAGGAGCTGGATGCGCAGGTCAAGAGTCTGGTGTTCCACCCGAAACGGATTTACAGGCAGGGCAAGTGAGGCGTTAGTACTGATGCGGCTGCTCTGGAACAACGCGGCGCTCTCACGGCCATCGCCGGCAAGCCGGCTCCCACAGGGAGAGCGCCAAGTCCAGCCGGTTATGAGACCTGTAGCACCTCATCCGCCCGACCACCCTCCTCCTGAATCACCAGGTGAATGAAGTGCAACTTGGCAATGGTCGCCGGTGGCAGCACAAAGGGGTAGAAGTCCGGCTGCCCCATGCTGCGGGACAGTTCGTTGGGGTAGAAGTCCGGCTGCCCCATGCTGCGGGACAGTTCGTTGAGCATGCCCGCCAGTTCAATCCAGGCGTTGACGAACGACAGGAACGCCGGCCCCTCCGGATGCTGCGGGTCGTAGAGCGCGCTCAGGGGAAATGACGGGTAGTCGAAGTCCGACTCCTTGGCACTCATGCCAAAACCCAATGCCGTGTCCACCGCATCCATCATATGCAGGTAATGCGCCCAGGTTTCCGCCCAGTCTTCCCAGGGGTGCATGGTCGCGTAGGCACTGACGAAATGTTGCGGCCAGTCCTGCGGTGCGCCCTGTTGGTAGTGGCGCTCCAGGGCATCGGCATAGCTGGCGCGCTCATCGCCGAACAGGCCGCGAAACGCTTCCTGCCAGTGGCCGTTGGCAATCAGCCGATCCCAGTAGTAATGCCCCACTTCATGTCGGAAATGGCCAAGCAAGGTGCGGTACGGCTCACGCATCTGCACGCGGACTTTTTCCCGGTGCTCGTCGTCGGCTTCCTTGATATCCAGAGTGATCAGGCCGTTGGCGTGGCCGGTCATGGGCGCCTTGCCCTCCAGGTCGACACCGACGAAGTCGAAGGCCAGGCCGTTTTCTTCGTCCCAGGTTTTCGGGATGACTTGCAGGCCCAGGGTGATCAGTTGGGCCACCAGGCGGCGCTTGGCGGTTTCGACCTTGCGCCAGCGCTCGGGGTTTTCCGCGATGGACAGGTCGGGGATGGTCCGGTTGAGGGCGCACGCGGTGCACAGGGCGCTGCCGTGGGCGTAGGGAATCACCCAGTTGCAAGCGGCTGCCGTGTCGAGGTTGGCGCAGCGGCGGAACAGGCCTGCGTCAGGGTCGGTGTCCAGATGCCAGCTGTCCGGGTAGGGGCCGGGTTGGAGGGATGACAGCACGCTGCCCTGGGGCTCGTAGCCCAAGGCTGCGGAGCAGGCCAGGCATTGGCTGTTGCGGAAGAATACCGATTGATCACAACGGCAGCGCCAGACCTTGCTGTTGCGCGAAGGCTCGCTGATGAAGGGGGCGGCGATGCGGGAGCTGAGTTGTTCGAAGAACCGGTACATGGCGATCTCTCCAGGGGCCTGCCTAGACTAGATCATTGGGCGCGCTGGCGGGTTCCCTGATATAGGGAAGAAACATGGGCCGCAGGATCGTGGCTTGTCGATGAAGCCTTGGGACCTCAAGGCCGCCTTCGCGGTCAAGCCCTGCTCCTACAGTTCGGCGTCGGACGCAAGTCTTGCGTACGGCATAGGTCTGTAGGAGCAGGCGGTCCGGCGTCCCGGCTTGCCCGCGAAGCTTCTGGCGTCCTTGAGGGCGCTATCGCCGGCAAGCCGGCTCCTACATAGAATCGCGGCGTGTTCGGCGCTGGCGTAGAGGCTCAGACCTCGATGCCATACCCTTTCAGGAACACCACGAACGCCTCTTCATCCAGCACCTTGAGCCCCAGCTCGTTGGCCTTCGCCAGTTTCGAGCCGGCACCCGGGCCCGCCACCACGCAGTGGGTCTTGGCCGAGACCGAGCCCGCTACCTTGGCCCCCAGGCTTTCCAGCTTGTCCTTGGCCACATCACGGCTCATCAGCTCCAGCGAGCCGGTCAGTACCCAGGTCTGCCCCGTCAGCGGCAAGCCTTCCACCGCTTTTTTCTCGCTCTGCCAATGCATGCCGAAATCGCGCAGTTGCGCCTCAATCGCCAAGGCACGCCGGGCATTCTCCGGCTGGGCGAAGAACTCACGTACGGCATTGGCCGGCTTTTCACTCAAGGTCTGACGCAGATCCAGCCAGTCCGCCGCGATAACGCCCTCGACCGAACCGAACTTGGTCGCCAGCTTTTCCGCCGCCGTCGGCCCCACCGAGCTGATATCCAGCTTGGCGATCAGCCCACCCAGGGTAGTGCTGGCGGCAAATTCAGCACCCAGTTCGCCCTGGTCCTGCAACTCCAGTCCGCGTTCCAGCAGCTGCGCGATGACCGTGCGGTTGTGTTCATCTTCAAAGAAGCTGTGAATCTCGTAGGCCACTTCCATGCCCACATCCGGCAGGTAGGTCAGTACCGACGGCAGCGCCTGCATGACCCGCTCCAGAGAGCCGAGGGTACGCGCCAGGACCTTGGCCGTTTCCTCGCCCACATCGGGAATCCCCAGGGCATAGATAAACCGCGCCAGGCTCGGCTTCTTGCTGTCGGCAATCGCCTCCAGCAGATTGCGCGTCGACAGCTCGGCAAAACCTTCCAGATCGACGATCTGTTCATATTCCAGGGTGTAGAGGTCCGCCGGCGAGGCGATCAGCTTTTCATCCACCAGTTGCTCGATGGTCTTGTCGCCCAGGCCCTCGATATCCATGGCCCGACGGGAGACAAAGTGGATGATCGCCTGCTTGAGCTGCGCGCCGCAGGCCAACCGGCCGACGCAGCGATACACCGCGCCTTCACTGACCGTCTCACGGCCCTTGCTGCGCTTGACCAGTTGCGTGCGCTCGACATGGGACCCGCACACCGGACAGTTTTCCGGGATCTGCACGGCGCGGGCACTTTCCGGACGCCGCTCGGTGACCACCTGCACCACTTGCGGAATCACGTCACCAGCCCGACGAACGATCACGGTGTCACCGATCATCAGCCCCAGGCGGGCGACTTCGTCCATGTTATGCAGGGTGGCGTTGGACACGGTCACGCCCGCCACCTTGACCGGCTTCAGCCGGGCCACGGGGGTGACGGCACCGGTACGACCGACCTGGAATTCCACGTCGAGCAATTCGGTGAGTTCTTCCATGGCCGGGAACTTGTGGGCAATCGCCCAACGCGGTTCGCGGGCACGGAAACCCAGCTCACGCTGGGACGCCAGGCTGTTGACCTTGAACACCACGCCGTCGATTTCGTACGGCAGCGCGTTACGCCGCTCACCGATATCGCGGTAATAATCCAGACACTCGGCAATCCCTTTCGCCAGCTTGAGTTCACGGCTGACCGGCATGCCCCAGGCCTTGAGTTGCTGGAGGTTGCCGATATGGGTGTCGGCTATTTCGGCGGACACCTGGCCCAAGCCGTAGCAGCAGAACTCCAGCGGACGGCTGGCGGTGATCTTCGAATCCAGCTGGCGCAGGCTGCCGGCCGCGGCATTGCGCGGGTTGGCAAAGGTCTTGCCGCCGGCTTCCAGCTGCGAAGCGTTCAGGCGCTCGAAGCCGGCCTTGGACATAAAGACTTCGCCGCGCACTTCCAGGGTCGCCGGCCAGCCGCTGCCGTGGAGCTTGAGGGGGATATTGCGCACGGTGCGCACGTTGACGCTGATGTCTTCGCCAGTGGTACCGTCGCCACGGGTGGCGCCACGGACCAGGGCGCCGTCCTGGTACAGCAGACTGACCGCCAGGCCATCGAGCTTGGGTTCGCAGCTGTATTCGACCTCGGCACCGCCGCCGAACAGGTCGCCGGCCGGCAGGTCCAGACCTTCGCTGACCCGACGACGACCTCGGCACCGCCGCCGAACAGGTCGCCGGCCGGCAGGTCCAGACCTTCGCTGACCCGACGATCGAATTCGCGCATATCGGTTTCTTCGAAGGCGTTGCCCAGGCTCAGCATGGGGATTTCATGCCGGACCTGGGTGAACGCCGACAGCGCGGCACTGCCGACGCGCTGGGTCGGTGAATCGGCGCTGACCAGTTCCGGGTGCTCGGCCTCCAGGGCCTTGAGCTCGTGGAACAGGCGATCGTACTCGGCGTCCGGAATGCTCGGCTCGTCGAGGACGTGGTAACGGTAGTTGTGCTGATCCAGTTCAGCGCGCAGCTCTAGAATCCGGGTGTGGGCGGCGGTCATGGAGTTCTCTCAAAAGCAAAAAGAGCAGCCGAGGCTGCTCAATATGTTAGTGCGGTAGGAGCCGGTTCGCTGGCGATGAGCGCAAAGCGCTCAGCCATTCAACGCTTCTGGGTCAAGGCGCGGCGTTCGAACTCGACGATGCGCTGACGGTAGTGCTCGATGGTCTGGGCGGTCAGCACACTACGCTGGTCATCCTTCAGTTCGCCATTGAGCTCTTGTGACAATTTGCGAGCAGCGGCGACCATCACGTCGAACGCCTGCTTCGGATGACGCGGGCCTGGCAGACCGAGGAAGAAGCTCACCGCCGGCGTGGTGAAGTGGTCGATATCGTCGAGATCGAAGACACCCGGCTTCACCGCGTTGGCCATGGAGAACAGCACTTCGCCGTTACCCGCCATGCTTTCGTGACGATGGAAAATATCCATCTCGCCGAAACGCAGGCCGCTTTCCAGAATGTTCTGCAACAGCGCCGGGCCTTTAAAACCGTTGGTGTCGCGGCTGATCACGCTGATCACCAACACTTCTTCCGCTGCCGGCTGTTCCTTTTCCTGACGCGCCGCTGGCTTGTTGCCTTCCTCGGGGAAGTCATTATCACGGCTGCTGAAGCTCGGGCCTTCATCCAGGTCCAGGTTCAGGTTCAAATCACCCTGGCTCGGCTCGCCGCCACGCTTGCCGCGCTTGGACGGTTTTTCACGGCCTTCGCGCGCCGGCATGCTCACGGACGGCAGGTCATGCTCGTCCAGCTCAGGTTCCTTGTGGGTATCCAGCACACGGGCCGGGCCCAGCAATTCGGCGCTGGTATCCTCGTCCGGCAGGTTCGACAGGCTCCGGTCCAAACGGAACTTGAGCTTGCCCTTGCCACCGCGCATCCGGCGCCAGCCATCAAAAAGAATACCGGCAATGACTATGATGCCGATGACGATCAGCCACTCGCGCAGACCGATTTCCATGTAATCCCGTGCCTCTAAATAAATGGTTCTATGAAGAAAGGGCTGAAAACCCTTTAAAGCGTGGCGCCAACTCTATGTTCTGACAGGCCTTTTTTCCCACGCACAAGAAAACTTGACATTAAATTAACACGACACAAGGAAACTTTACACCGTCTGTCGTACAGGCTTGCATTTATAAGTCCCCAAGGATCAGTGCTAGTTCCCACAACGACCAAGGAAATCCCCTTACGCCTCGAATATCTGTGCCTCAACGGCGGACGATTCAGGCGTCCACCAGGGCCATGGCCTCCTCCACATCCACCGCCACCAGCCGCGAGCAACCCGGCTCGTGCATAGTCACGCCCATCAGTTGATCGGCCATTTCCATGGCGATCTTGTTGTGGGTGATATAGATGAACTGCACCGTTTGTGACATCTCTTTGACAAGTCGGGCATACCGTCCAACGTTAGCGTCATCCAGCGGCGCGTCAACTTCGTCGAGCATACAAAACGGTGCCGGATTCAATTTGAAAATGGCAAACACCAGCGCCAGGGCGGTCAGAGCCTTTTCGCCGCCGGAGAGCAAATGGATGGTGCTGTTCTTCTTGCCCGGGGGCCGCGCCATGATGGTGACCCCGGTGTCGAGCAGATCCTCGCCAGTGAGTTCCAGGTAAGCGCTGCCGCCGCCGAACACTTTTGGAAACAAAGCTTGTATGCCGGCGTTGATCTGATCGAAGGTGTCCTTGAAGCGATTGCGGGTTTCCTTGTCGATCTTGCGAATAACGTTTTCCAGGGTGTCGAGGGCTTCCACCAGGTCGGCGTTCTGAGCATCCAGATAACGTTTACGCTCGGATTGTTGCTGGTATTCGTCGATGGCCGCGAGGTTGATCGCGCCCAACCGCTGGATGCGCGCGGCGATACGCTCAAGCTCTTCCTCGGCCTCCTTCTCGCTGGCTTCGGCCGTCAGGGTGGCGAGCACGCCGTGCAGGTCGTAGCCGTCTTCCAGCAACTGATCCTGCAACGTCTTGCGTCGTACGTTGAGGGCCTGCCATTCCATACGCTGCTGTTCGAGTTGGCCACGAATCAGCTGTGACTGTTGTTCGGCCTGGGTGCGGCGCTTTTCGGCATCACGCAACTCGCGGTCGGCGTCTTCCAGGGCGATCTGCGCGGTCTTGAGTTCGACGTCGACGCTCAGGCGCTTGTCGAGTAATTCCTCGAGCTTGAGACGCAGCTCTTCCAGCGGCGCCTCGCCCTCCTCCAGGTTCAGGCTCAACTGCTCGCGTTTTTCGCTCAGGCGCTCGGATTGCAACTCCAGGCGTTCCAGGGCCTGGCGAGTGGAATCGTGCTGGGCCTTGAGGGAGCCGAGGCGTACCGCCAGTTGATGGGCATGGTCCTTGTGCTGGCGGGCTTCCTGGCGAACCCGGTCGAGGCGTTCGCGCAGGCTGTCACGCTGGGCCAACAGCAACTCGCGCTGCTCGGTGTCGACGGCCATGGTGTCGAGGGCTTCTTGCAGTTGCAGGCGGGCCTCACCGACTTCTTCGTGTTCCTGGGCGCGCTGTTCGCCCAGCTCACCCTGCTCTTCATCAAGACGGGTACGGCGCAATTGCAGTTGCTCAGCCTTGGCCTTGCTGGCCGACAGCTTGGCCTTGAGCTCACCCTGCTGGCGGGCTTCGTCCTGCAACAGGCGGCGCAGATGCTCACGCCCGGTTTCCTGCTGGCGCTGGGTGGCGCGCAGGGTTTGCAAACGGGTTTCGAGGCTGGCCAGGGTTTCTTCGCGCTCTTCACGCTCCAGGCCCAGGCGCTGGATTTCCTGGCCGCGAGCAAGCACGCCGCTCTCGGCCTCGCTGGCCCGACGCACCCGCAGGAAATGCCGTCCGACCCAGAAGCCGTCGCGACTGATCAGGCTTTCCCCGGTCGCCAACTGGCCGCGCAGGGACAGGGCTTGCTCAAGGCTTTCAACCGGCTTGACCTGACCCAGCCAGGGCGACAGATCGATATCCGCCTCGACCTTCTCCAGCAGGCTGCCCGGCACCCGGGTGCCGTCAGGCGCGGGACTGAGCAGACGCAGGTCGCCCTGCTGGAAGCCGCCCAGGTCGAGACCGGCGAAATCATCCACCAACACGGCCTGCAAGTCGGCGCCGAGCACGGTTTCCACCGCCAACTCCCAACCCTCCTCGACCGTCAAGCCTTCGGCCAGACGCGGACGCTGCGCCAACTGCTGCTCACGCAGCCACTCGGCCGTGCCGGTGCCCGGATCGAGCGCCGCCTGCTGCAAGGCTTCGAGGGAGGCCAGGCGACCGTTGAGGCGCTGCAAGTCGCCCTGTGCCTGCTGCTGGTCCTGCATGGCCTGCTGCAAATCCTGGCGCAGTTGTTCCAGGCGCTCGACCTGCCCTTCTTCGCTGGCCTGCAAATCTTCCAGGGTCTGCTCGCTCTCGGCCAACTGCTCGCTGAGTTCGAGAATGGCCGCGTCTTCCGGGTCGGCGGAGAGCAAGGCACGCTCTTCGGCCAGACGCCGTTGGCGCTCGGCCAGGCGCTCCATGCTGGTTTCCAGCTGCTGGATACGCGACTGCTGGACTTCCGCCTGGCGCCGCGGCTCGGCCGAGCTCAGGTTGAAGTTGTCCCACTGCTCCTGCCAGCCGTGCATGGTGGTTTCCGACTCTTCCAGCGCGGCGGCAGCTTCTTCGGCAGCGGCGCTGGTCACTTCCTGCTCGGGTTCGAGCATGGACAGCTCTTCACCGAGAGTTGCCAGCAAGGTGCGGTCGTGACCCAGGTGGGATTCGGTTTCCAGACGGGCACGATCGGCTTCACGCAGGTCGTCCTGCAACTGGCGCAGACGCTGCTGGCCATGCTGGATGCTCTGTTCGACCCGGGCGATATCGCCGCCGACCGAATAGAAGCGCCCCTGCACCAGATTGAAGCGTTCCGACAGTTCATGGTGCCCGTCGCGCAGGCGTTCGATGCTGGCATCGGCGTTGCGCTGCTCGGCCACCAGGGCTTCGAAGCTGATTTCCTGGTTGCCGATAATCGCTTCGCGCTGGCCGACCTGTTCGTTCAGCGCCTGCCAGCGCAGGGCCGACAGTTGGGCCTTGAGCTGACGCTCCTCGCCCTTGTATTCCTGATACTTCTCGGCGGCCTGGGCCTGGCGGTGCAGGCGTTCGAGCTGACGCTCCAGCTCTTCACGCAGGTCGGTCAGGCGCGCCAGGTTTTCATGGGTACGCCGAATGCGGTTTTCGGTCTCGCGACGGCGCTCCTTGTACTTGGAGATGCCCGCCGCTTCCTCGATGAAATTGCGCAGGTCCTCGGGCTTGGCTTCGATCAGCTTGGAGATCATCCCCTGCTCGATGATCGAGTAGCTGCGTGGGCCGAGGCCGGTACCGAGGAAGATATCGGTGATGTCCCGGCGTCGGCATTTGGTGCCGTTGAGGAAGTAGCTGTTCTGGCTGTCGCGGGTGACTTTGCGGCGGATGGAGATTTCCGCGTAGGCGGCGTATTCACCAATCAGGGTGCCGTCGGAGTTGTCGAACACCAGTTCGATGCTCGCCTGGCTCACCGGCTTGCGGCTGGTGGAGCCATTGAAGATGACGTCGGTCATCGACTCGCCGCGCAGGTTCTTCGCCGAGCTCTCGCCCATCACCCAACGGACGGCGTCGATGATGTTCGACTTGCCGCAACCGTTGGGACCGACCACCGCCGCCATGTTACTGGGGAAGTTCACCGTGGTCGGGTCGACGAAGGACTTGAACCCCGCCAACTTGATGCACTTGAGCCGCACGCTTAGTCGACCGCCAGGGCAGACAGGACGATGTCGCAGCTACGCTGGGCGTAGTTGGCCAGGACCGTGCGGATCAGCGGCAGGTCGCGGGCCATGACGGCGGCCAGCAGTTGCGCGAACAGGTTCAGGTATTCGCTCATTTCCGCCTTGCGCCGCTCCAGCGCCAGGTAATAGGCACGACTCATGGCCGGCTGCAGGTTCTCGACGGTTTCCTGCAGATACGGGTTGTCGGCGAACGGAAAGGCCGCACGCATCACGTTGAAGCTGTCTTCGACGAAGGTGCGGATATCCGCATGCTCGAAGCTGGTGCTCAGGCGCTGCTGCAATTGCAGGAACGGCGCGAGGTCGGCCTGCTCCTTCCAGCGTTGAGCCACGGCATTGCCCAGCAGGATGTACAACTCGCTCATCAGGGTGCACAGGCTCTGCACCTTGTGGGCGGTGAGCTCGGTGACATGGGCTCCGCGCCGGGGCAGGATGGCAATCAGATGGCGGCGCTCGAGAATCAGCAGCGCTTCGCGTACGGAGCCACGGCTGACATTGAGCGCCAGCGTGACCTTCTGTTCCTGGATGCGCTCCCCGGGTTTGAGATCGCCGCGAATGATGCGTTCGGCGAGGTGGTGAGCAATTTGCTCGGCGAGGCTGTCCGGCGCCTTGAACGTCATGGTTTTCCTTCAAAATCTTCGATCAGTGCAAGCGGCGCAGTGTAGCGCACTTGATACCGGGTGGCGCAGGGCTCCAGGGGCGGAATTTGGCACGAATCCCGCAATTATTTCAGCAGCTAGACTGGGAGAAAGCGCTCCACGCTTTCAATCGCGAGATTTTCCTGACCTTTGGGTCAGATATTTGTTGACCAAAAAGTCAGATATCACTAGATTCTGCCCATCGGTCAACAACAATAATGAGTCTGCGAGGCCTTCCGTGATCCAGTTTTTACTCAACCAGGAACTCCGCCGCGAGCATGCCCTGGACCCGAATCTGACGGTGCTCGAGTATTTGCGCGAGCACCTGGGCAAACCCGGTACCAAGGAAGGCTGCGCCAGCGGCGACTGCGGCGCCTGCACCGTGGTGGTCGGCGAGTTGCATTGCGACGCTTCGGGCCAGGAGCAGATCCGTTATCGCAGCCTCAATTCCTGCCTGACCTTTGTCTCGTCGTTGCACGGCAAGCAACTGATCAGCGTTGAAGACCTCAAGCATCAGGGCCAGCTGCACAGCGTGCAACAAGCCATGGTCGACTGCCATGGCTCGCAGTGCGGCTTCTGCACCCCGGGCTTCGTGATGTCGTTGTTCGCCCTGCAAAAGAACAGCGATGCCCCGGACAGCCACAAGGCCCATGAAGCCCTGGCCGGCAACCTCTGTCGCTGCACCGGCTACCGGCCGATCCTCGCCGCCGCCGAGCGCGCCTGCTGCAACAAGCCGGCTGACCAGTTCGATGCCCGCGAAGCCGAAACCATCGCTCGCCTCAAGGCCATCGCGCCGACCGAAACCGCGGAACTGAACAGCGGCGACAAGCGCTGCCTGGTGCCCTTGACGGTCGCCGACCTGGCTGCGCTCTACGACTCTTATCCACAAGCCCGACTGTTGGCCGGCGGCACCGACCTGGCGCTGGAAGTCACCCAGTTCCACCGCACCCTGCCGGTGATGATCTATGTCGGCAACGTGGCCGAACTCAAGCGTATCGAGACCGTCGACGATCACCTGGAAATCGGCGCCGCGACCCCGCTCTCCGATTGCTACGCCGCCCTCAAGGCCGAGTACCCGGACTTCGGCGAACTGCTGCAACGCTTCGCCTCGCTGCAGATCCGCAACCAGGGCACCCTGGGCGGCAATATCGGCAACGCCTCGCCCATTGGCGATTCGCCACCGCTGCTGATCGCGTTGAACGCGCAACTGCGACTGCGCAAGGGCGACAGCACTCGCACCCTGGCGCTGGAGGACTATTTCATCGATTACCGGGTCACCGCGCGCCAGGACAGCGAGTTTATCGAAAGCATCATTGTGCCCCGGGCCAATGCCGCATGGCAGTTCCGTGCCTACAAGGTTTCCAAGCGCCTGGATGACGATATTTCAGCCGTCTGTGCGGCCTTCAACCTGCGCCTCGAAAACGGCGTGGTCGCCGAAGCGCGGATCGCTTTCGGCGGCATGGCGGCGATCCCCAAACGGGCCCGCGCCTGCGAACGCGCCCTGGTCGGCCAGCCCTGGAACCAGGACAACCTGGAACGTGCCTGCGCGGCACTGGGAGAGGATTTCACTCCGCTGTCGGACTTCCGCGCCAGCAAGGAATATCGCCTACTCAGTGCCCGCAATCTGCTGCGCAAGTACTTTATCGAGCTGCAAACACCGCACATCGAGACTCGGGTGACCGCTTATGTCTAACCCTCACGCCGTGGAAAAAACCCAGGCCGAGATGGCCGAACTGTTCGCCCGGGACCTGAGCACCGGCGTCGGTCGCAGCGTCAAGCACGACAGCGCCGACAAGCATGTGGCCGGCGAAGCGGTGTATATCGACGACCGTCTGGAATTCCCCAACCAGTTGCACGTCTATGCGCGGATGTCCGACCGCGCCCATGCGCGCATCCTCAGCATCGATACCGCCCCGTGCTACGCCTTCGAGGGTGTGCGCATCGCCATTACCCATGAAGACATTCCCGGCCTCAAGGACATCGGCCCGTTGTTGCCGGGCGACCCGTTGCTGGCCATCGATATCGTCGAATTCGTCGGCCAGCCGGTGCTGGCCGTGGCCGCTCGCGACCTGGACACCGCACGCCAGGCGGCCATGGCCGCGGTGATCGAATACGAAGACCTGGAGCCGGTGCTGGATGTGGTCGAGGCCCTGCGCAAACGCCATTTCGTGCTCGACAGCCATACCCACAAGCGCGGTGATTCGGCCGCCGCCCTGGCCAGCGCCGAGCAACGTATCCAGGGCAACCTGCATATCGGCGGGCAGGAGCACTTCTACCTGGAAACCCAGATCTCCTCGGTAATGCCCACCGAAGACGGCGGGATGATTGTCTATTGCTCGACCCAGAACCCCACCGAAGTGCAGAAGCTGGTGGCCGAAGTGCTGGACGTGTCGATGAACAAGATCGTGGTCGATATGCGGCGCATGGGCGGCGGTTTCGGCGGCAAGGAAACCCAGGCCGCCAGCCCCGCCTGCCTCTGCGCGGTGGTGGCGCGCCTGACCGGGCAACCGACCAAGATGCGCCTGCCCCGGGTCGAAGACATGCTGATGACAGGCAAGCGTCATCCCTTCTATATCGAGTATGACGTCGGCTTCGACAGCAGCGGGCGCCTGCATGGGATCAACCTGGAACTGGCGGGCAACTGCGGCTGTTCGCCGGACCTGTCGGCGTCGATTGTCGACCGGGCGATGTTCCATGCCGACAACGCCTATTACCTGGGCGACGTCACCGTCAACGGCCACCGCTGCAAGACCAACACCGCCTCCAATACCGCCTATCGCGGTTTCGGCGGCCCGCAAGGCATGGTCGCCATCGAAGAGGTGATGGACAGCATCGCCCGGCACCTGGGCCTGGATCCGTTGGCGGTGCGCAAGGCCAACTATTACGGCAAGACCGAGCGCAACGTCACCCATTACTACCAGACCGTCGAGCACAATATGCTCGAGGAAATGACCGCCGAACTGGAAGCCAGCAGCCAGTACGCCGAACGGCGGGAAACCATTCGCCGCTACAACGCCCACAGCCCGGTGCTGAAAAAGGGCCTGGCGCTGACACCGGTGAAATTCGGTATCTCGTTTACCGCCAGCTTCCTCAACCAGGCCGGGGCGCTGGTGCACGTCGCATCCACCTGAACCACGGTGGCACGGAAATGGGCCAGGGTTTGAACACCAAGGTCGCGCAGGTGGTGGCCGAAGTGTTCCAGGTGGAAATCGACCGGGTGCAGATCACCGCCACCAACACCGACAAGGTGCCCAATACCTCGCCTACCGCCGCCTCCAGCGGCGCGGACCTGAACGGCAAGGCGGCGCAGAACGCCGCCGAAATCATCAAGCAGCGGTTGGTGGAGTTCGCCGCGCGGCACTACAAGGTCAGCGAGGCGGACGTCGAATTCCGCAACGGCCATGTGCGGGTACGCGACCAGATCCTGACCTTCGAGACGCTGATCCAGCAGGCGTATTTCGCCCAGGTGTCGCTGTCGAGCACCGGGTTCTACAAGACGCCGAAGATCTACTACGACCGCAGCCAGGCCCGGGGTCGGCCGTTCTATTACTTCGCCTATGGCGCAGCCTGCGCCGAGGTGATCGTCGATACCCTGACCGGCGAGTACAAGATGCTGCGCACCGACATCCTGCATGATGTCGGCGCCTCGCTGAACCCGGCCATCGATATCGGCCAGGTCGAAGGCGGCTTTGTCCAGGGCATGGGCTGGCTGACCATGGAAGAGCTGGTGTGGAACGCCAAGGGCAAGTTGATGACCAACGGCCCGGCCAGCTACAAGATCCCGGCGGTGGCCGACATGCCGCTGGACCTGCGGGTCAAGCTGGTGGAAAACCGCAAGAACCCGGAAGACACGGTGTTCCATTCCAAGGCCGTGGGCGAGCCGCCCTTCATGCTGGGGATTGCCGTGTGGTGCGCGCTCAAGGATGCGGTGGCGAGCCTGGCGGATTATCGGGTTCAGCCGAAGATCGATGCCCCGGCGACGCCGGAGCGGGTGTTGTGGGGTTGCGAACAGATGCGTCAGGTCAAGGCGGAGCAGGTCGCGGTTGCCGAGCAGACAACAGAGAGGTGTCTATGAACTACTGGATCAGCGCCCTCGCCGACCTGCAGAACCAGGGTGAACCCTGTGTGCTGGTGACCATCATCGAAGAGCTCGGCTCGACGCCGCGCAATGCCGGTTCGAAAATGGTCATCAGTGCAGCCAGCACCTTCGACACCATCGGCGGCGGTCATCTGGAATACAAGGCCATGCAGATCGCCCGGGACATGCTCGCCCGCGGCCAGCAGAATACTCACCTGGAGCGCTTCAGCCTGGGTGCCAGCCTAGGCCAGTGTTGCGGCGGGGTCACGGTGCTGTTGTTCGAACCCATGGGCCAGGTCCAGGCAGAGATCGCGGTATTCGGTGCCGGGCATGTCGGCCGTGCCCTGGTACCACTGCTCGCCAGCCTGCCCTGCCGGGTACGCTGGATCGACTCCCGCGAACAGGAGTTTCCGGCACAGCTTCCCAGCGGCGTGCGCAAGATCGTCAGCGAGGAGCCGGTAGATGAAATCGACAACCTGCCCGTGGGCAGCTACTGCATCGTCATGACCCATAATCACCCGCTCGATCTGGAACTCACTGCCGCGATCCTCAAACGCAACGACTTCGCCTACTTCGGCCTGATCGGCTCGAAGACCAAACGGGTCAAGTTCGAACATCGCCTGCGCGAGCGCGGCTTCGACGCCAGTGTGCTGCAACGCATGCGCTGTCCGTTGGGGTTGGCCGAAGTCAAAGGCAAGTTGCCGGTGGAAATCGCCATCTCCATCGCCGGCGAGATCATCGCCACCTATAACGCGAATTTCGGCCAACACACCGCCAGCGCCGAACCTATTGCCAAACTGCTGCCGGCTTCACGCCGCAGCCAGGCCACAAACTGAGAAAGACCATGCCTTCGACCCGTACAGCCTACCGCGCCGCCCTCCTGCACAGCCTCGCCGATCCGGCCGAGGCCGGCATCGAGGCCTCCTATGAATATTTCGAAGACGGCCTGCTGGTGGTCGAGAACGGTCGCATCATCGCCCTCGGCGCTGCCAGCGATCTGCTGCCGACCCTGACCGCCGACGTTGAAGTCATCCGCCACACCGACGCGCTGATCACCCCGGGCTTTATCGACACCCATATCCACCTGCCGCAAACCGGCATGGTCGGTGCCTATGGCGAGCAGCTGCTGGATTGGCTGAACACCTACACCTTTCCCTGCGAAAGCCAGTTCGCCGACCGGGCCCACGCCGAGGAAGTCGCGGATATCTTCATCAAGGAGCTGCTGCGCAACGGCACCACCACCGCCCTGGTCTTCGGCAGCGTGCACCCGCAATCGGTGGATGCGTTCTTCGAGGTCGCCGAGAAACTCGATCTGCGGATGATCGCCGGCAAGGTGATGATGGACCGCAACGCGCCGGACTACCTGACCGACACCGCCGAATCTGGCTATCTGGAGAGCAAGGCGCTGATCGAACGCTGGCATGGCAAGGGTCGCCTGCACTATGCGGTGACGCCGCGTTTTGCACCGACTTCAACGCCGGAGCAATTGACCCTGGCCGGCCAACTGCTGGGGGAATACCCGGACCTGTATATGCAGACCCACATCAGTGAGAACCTGCAGGAAGTGCAATGGGTCAAGGAACTGTTCCCGGAGCGCAAGGGCTATCTGGACGTCTACGACCACTACCAGTTGCTCGGCGAGCGCTCGGTGTTCGCCCATGGTGTGCACCTGTGTGACGATGAGTGTGCACGCCTGGCGCAGACCGGCTCGGCGGTGGCGTTCTGCCCGACGTCGAACTTCTTCCTCGGCAGCGGCTTGTTCAACCTGCCGATGGCGGAGAAACACAAGTTGAATGTTGGCGTGGGCACGGACGTGGGCGGCGGCACCAGCTTCTCGATCTTGCATACGCTGAACGAAGCCTACAAGGTGATGCAGTTGCAAGGGGCGCGGTTGAGCCCGTTCAAGTCGCTGTACCTGGCGACCCTGGGCGGCGCCCGGGCGTTACGCCTGGAAGACAAGATCGGCAGCCTGCAACCGGGTAGCGATGCCGACTTCCTGGTGCTGGATTACCACGCAACGCCGCTGCTCAGCTATCGACTGAAACAGGCCAAAAATATTGCCGAGATCTTGTTCGTGCTGATGACCCTGGGGGACGACCGGACAGTGAAGCAGACCTATGCGGCGGGGAATCTGGTGCACCAGCGCTAAAAGGTTTGGGCACTAGGCCCTGCGGGAGGGTGACACGACTCACCGTGGCGAGCGGGCTTGCCCGCGTTCGGCTGCGAAGCAGTCGTAAAACCAGCGATCCAAGTCTGCCTGATACACCGCGATCACTGGTTTTAGGGGCGCTTCGCACCCCAGCGCGGGCAAGCCCGCTCGCCACAACTCCCAGCTCGACTCAAGATCATCCTTGGCTCGAAGAGCAGCTTCCAATCAGAGTTTTGCCCCCGACCGCCCCGGCTTCTTCGCCAGCAACAGATGCGAGAACACCGCATGCAAGTCATCCGACGCACTCTCTTCATCGAGGTTGAGCTTGCTGTCGATATGGTCCATGTGGTGCATCATCAAGTCCACCGCCAGCACCGCATCCCGGGCCTCGATGGCATCGATCAACTGGGTGTGTTCATCGTAGGAACAGTGCGAGCGATTGCCGCTTTCGTACTGGGCGATGATCAACGAAGTCTGCGACACCAGGCTGCGCTGGAAGCTGATCAGCGGGGCATTCTTCGCCGCCTCCGCCAACTTGAGGTGGAACTCGCCGGAAAGGCGGATTCCCGCCCCGCGATCGCCACGGGAAAAACTGTCGCGCTCGTCGTTGACCATCTGCCGCAACAGGGCCAGTTCCTCGGCCGTGGCATGCAATACCGCCAGTTCGGTAATCGCCTTCTCCACCATGCGCCGGGCCAGGAACACCTGGCGGGCTTCCTCGACACTCGGGCTGGCCACCACCGCGCCACGGTTCGGGCGCAACAACACCACGCCTTCATGGGCCAGTCGCGACAAGGCGCGACGAATGATGGTGCGGCTGACCCCGAAAATTTCCCCCAGCGCTTCTTCGCTCAACTTGGTCCCGGGCGCCAGCCGTTGTTCGAGAATGGCCTCGAAGATATGCGCGTAGACGATATCGTCCTGGGTCCCGGTGCGACCGGCCTTGCCGGCACGCGGTTGTTTCTTGAGGGGTTGCAACTGTTCGTTCATGGTCACTCGGATCGGAGACGGCGGCGAATGGACCCCGACTGGCGAACGGCACAGCGGGTCACTGACAAGTAGCGCGTAAAAACATGGCACATTGTACACAAAGCCGGGTGCCAACACGACTGTACGGCTGTTTGCCGCGCCGGCTGTATTGCAATCAGCCCTCACCTTTACGTTTAGTCTACCCGGACTGTTACCGCTTGTTTCCCCGTACAAGGAATGCCGTCCCATGACCGACCTCACCCAGGCACGCCTGCGCCCCTTGGCCGACACCTCACCTTCCGCCGTGGTCGCCGGTTTTATCGCGATGATGACCGGCTACACCAGTTCCCTGGTGCTGATGTTCCAGGCCGGGCAAGCCGCTGGACTGACTACCGGGCAGATCTCCTCGTGGATCTGGGCGCTGTCGATCGGCATGGCGATTTGCAGCATCGGCCTGTCCCTGCGTTACCGCACGCCGATCACCATCGCCTGGTCGACGCCCGGCGCGGCACTGCTGATCACCAGCCTGTCCGGGGTGACCTATGGCGAGGCGATCGGTGCCTATATCACCTGCGCGGTGCTGGTGACGATTTGCGGCCTGACCGGCAGTTTCGAGAAGCTGGTCAAGCGCCTGCCCTCGTCGCTCGCCGCAGCATTGCTGGCAGGCATCCTGTTCAAGATCGGCAGCGAGATCTTCGTCGCCGCGCAGCATCGTACCGGGCTGGTGCTGGGGATGTTCTTCAGCTACCTGATCATCAAGCGCCTGTCGCCACGCTATGCCGTGCTTGCCGCGCTGCTGGTCGGCACAGCCTGCTGGTCGGCACAGCCCTCTCGGCACTGCTCGGCCTGCTGGATTTCAGCGGCTTCCACCTGGAGGTGGCGACCCCGGTGTGGACCACTCCGTCGTTCTCCCTGGCGGCGACCATCAGCATCGGCATTCCATTGTTCGTGGTGGCCATGACCTCGCAGAACATGCCCGGCATCGCCGTGCTGCGCGCCGACGGCTACAACGTGCCGGCCTCACCCTTGATCAGCGTGACCGGGATCGCTTCGCTGCTGCTGGCGCCTTTCGGCTCCCACGGGATCAACCTGGCGGCCATCAGCGCAGCCATCTGCACCGGGCCCCATGCCCATGAGGACAAGAACAAGCGCTACACGGCCGCCGTCTGGTGCGGGATTTTCTACGGGATTGCCGGGACCTTCGGGGCAACGCTGGCGGCACTGTTCGCCGCGCTGCCCAAGGAACTGGTGCTGTCGATCGCGGCGCTGGCGCTGTTCGGTTCGATCATGAATGGCTTGAGCCTGGCCATGAACGAGCCCAAGGAGCGGGAAGCGGCGCTGATCACCTTTATGGTGACGGCGTCGGGGTTCACGCTGTTTTCGGTGGGTTCGGCCTTCTGGGGGATCGTGGCGGGGGTGCTGACACTGCTGATCCTCAATTGGCGCAAGGCCTAGATCCCGAAGCCCCCACAAAACCTGTAGGAGCCCGGCTTGCCGGCGATGAGGCCAGCAAGTCTTGCGTCGATCTTGCGAACGCCATCGCCGGCAAGCCGGGCTCCTACAAGGAAGCGTTCAGCCGGGCCGACAGGATCAGATCCGGAAATGCCCGACCATCCCCTTCAACTCCATCCCCAGCTGTGCCAGCTCGATGCTTGACGCCGCGTTGCCCTGCATCGCCAGCGCTGACTGATCGGCACTGGCGCGGATGCTGGTCACGCTGCGGTTGATCTCTTCGGCCACCGAACTCTGCTCCTCGGCCGCCGCTGCAATCTGCTGGTTCATCTGCTGGATCAGCGACACCGCCGCGGCGATGCTGCCCAGCGCACTCTCGGTCTGCAACGCATCGCTGACCGCAAGTTTGACCAACTCACCACTGCTCTGGATCTGATGAACCGAGGCCTGCGCCGCCGTGCGCAGGGCACTGACCAGGCGCTCGATCTCTTCGGTGGACTGCTGGGTACGCTTGGCCAGGGCCCGGACCTCATCGGCCACCACGGCAAAACCACGGCCCTGCTCACCGGCCCGGGCCGCCTCGATGGCCGCGTTGAGGGCCAGCAGGTTGGTCTGCTCAGCCACGCTCTTGATCACCCCGAGCACCGTGCCGATATTCTGGATTTCCGCGCTGAGGCTTTCGATGCTCAGGCTCGCCGAACTGGCCGAATCCGCCAGTTGCTCGATCCGCTGCATGCTCTGGCGCACCACCTGCTGGCCGCTGTCGACCTTGTCGTCGGCGGTCTGCGCCGCCTGGGCGGCCTCTTCGGCATTGCGTGCGACATCGTGCACCGTGGCCGTCATCTGATTCATCGCGGTGGCGACCTGCTCGGTTTCTTCCTTCTGGCTGCTGACTTCCAGGTTGGTCTGCTCGGTGACCGCCGACAATGAGTGCGCCGAAGTCGCCAGTTGTTCGATCCCGGCCTGCAGGCCGCTGACGATACCGCTCAAGCCCGCGCCCATCTGCTGCATGGCCTGCATCAATTGACCGATTTCGTCGCGACGCCTGACCTCCACCTTGCCGGTCAGGTCACCGGCGGCAATCTGCTGGGCTACCAGAATGACGCTGCGCAACGGCGCGACAATCAGACGGGTAATCACCAGCGCCGCCACCAGCCCGACCAGCAAGGCCAGGGCCGACGAGCCGATGATCAGCAGCGAGTTCTTCTTCAGTTCGGCCTGCATCGACTGGTCTTCGGCGGCATAGGCCTGGTTGACCCGCTCCACCACCTGGGCCGCGCGCTCATGCAACTGCTGGTAAACCTTTTTTTCCTGCTCCAGCAAGCCTGTGTATTCGGTGAGCTTGTCACCGAAGCTGGCGATATGGCCACTGACCTCGGTCAGCACCGTCTGGTAACCCGGGTCCTTGACCGAGGTCTTGAGTTCCTCCACCTGGGCCAGGGCCTGGTCGGCCTGCTCGATCTTGCCCTTGTTCTGGTTCTCTTCATCACCTTTGCGGCTCTGGTCGAGGCGCACCCGGGCCTCGTTCATCGCCTGCAACATCAATTGCGAGACATGGCTGACCTGACCGGCCTGCTCGACAAATTCCTTGCCGTCCTTGCCCTGGGAATCCTTGAGGGCATAGGTACCGTCATCGGACAAACCGGCCTGGAGCACATCGAGGTTGTTGGCCACGCTGGACACCGACCAACTGGCCATTTCCAACGCCAGGTCCTTGGTCTGGGTCAGCTCGACAAATTCGTCGAACGCCTTGCGGTAGGCACCCAGGGCCTGCTCGACATCGGTCATGACCGGCACGTTCGCCGCCGATTGCGCCTTGAGGACCTGCGCCTGAGCCAACAGACCGTCGACGCCCTTGTGCAGGGCATCGACGGTCTTGGGATCCGAATGCAGCGCATATTCCTGCTCCAGCAAACGCACTCGCAGCAATTGGCTGTTGAGCGAAGACATCTGCTTGAGCCCATCGAAGCGCAAGCTGATGGTTTGCAAGGACCAGACACCGATCGCCGCCACCAGGCCGGTCAGCAGCAATACCAGGGCAAACCCGATACCCAATTTCTTGGCCATACCGAGATTGGCGAAACGTCCTTGCACGGCAGAAATCATGGCGCTTAATCCCCGATTAGAATGCTGAAGGTGCACACGCCCATTCAAGATTCATGCAGATTCGCAATCGGGACGGGTAAAGCACAAGCCTTTGGCGCCGGAATAATGGCCAAAAGCTACATCCGCGTCGCTTTCAGGATGGTCGAGGTCGATTCGGCGCC
>Ga0209888_1000256_pt1 | contig 32287 bp, 24 predicted proteins | sample OrgsoiDNA_201059_FD_185807 | JGI IMG/M metagenome (GOLD analysis project Ga0209888, IMG submission 185807) | Permafrost soil microbial communities from the Arctic, to analyse light accelerated degradation of dissolved organic matter (DOM) -... | ecosystem: Environmental > Terrestrial > Soil >...
GCAGCAAGCGGCGGACTTCGTCCAAGTCTCCATAAACCACCGCGTGCATGAACGCGTTGCGGTCAGGGTCCGGAGAATGAAAGCAAGATTCAGTGTTGTGGGCGTCGGACATGGGGAGGAGTGAAAACGCAAAGCTCGCGAAGGTTTCAAGCGCCGGAGTTCTGTGTTTTTTTGTGGATTTATGCCACACAGGGAGAGGACAGTATAGATGAGGCCAGCGCCAAAATCCACTCTGAAAAAAAGCGTGGACGCGCTCGGCGATTGGCGCGCATTGAGGGGCCCGGCGCGGGGCGCGAGCTCTCCGGGGAAAAGCCGCCGAACGGAGCTCACGAGCCTGGAAAACCAACGCGTGTTTGGAGAGAATGGCGCCAAAGCAAGCGAAGCGACCCCAACAAACCACCGAACCCGGGAGAAAAGACAATTGGACCAAGAAAAAGAGCAAGCGGCGCGCGACGGCGTCTCCTGGCAGACGGTGGGGGCTTTGGCGAAGGGAAACTCCGGGTTGGGCGCTCGCCCAATGGGCGGCTTCGAGAAATTCGCGCGCGGGGCCGCAAAATGGACCAAGGTTGGCTTGGCCACGGCGTTGCTGGTGGGCGGCGTGGGCGCTTTGGCGTTGGACATCAACATGGCGCAAAGCCGCGACGGCGCGCTGGACCTGAGCCCGGAGGGCTTTGCCGCCCGCTTGGTCAACGACTCCGCGATGCGGCCGATGACGGCCGCGACGTTCCATCGATACATCGAGGCGTCCGCGCTCGCCGATTTGAGCTACAAGGGCGACCTGGCGCATCCGGAGGAGGGCGGCTGGCTCAATGAGCTCGCCCAATACGACCGGCAAGGCCGCGTCGGGCGGCTGCCCAACTCGATCGTCACGCCGGTCGCGTTTCATCCGGAGCGGCTGGGTGTTTACGAAAGCGGCGTGAGCGCCATGCGCATGTTCGAGGTCGATTTGGCTGGGCAGCGCGTGCTTGTGGTGAGCTTTTCGGGATCCGATGACTTGTTGGACTTTGTTCGCGACAGCAATGGCCTGGGCGCGTTGGACCATTACATTTCACCGCGAACCTCGGAGAAGGAATTGCGGCCCGGAATGGACGAGGCGCTCGCTTTGATCAAAAAAACAGCGGGAGACTACAATCGGGTGGTCATCGCCGGGCATTCGCTTGGGGGATATCTGGCCAATCAGTTCGCCAATCAATTGGCGGACAGCGAGCAACGAAAGGCCTCGTCTCCGATTTTGTCGAAAACGCAGCTGCTCACCGTCAACACGCTTTACTTGCAGCAGGAGGAGCCTCCCGCCTTGGCTTCGATCGAGCATTTCCGCGAACCAGGCGAGCTGACGGATTTGGTGGGGAACATCGGATTGCTGCGCCCTCCGGCTCCTGAAAAAGTCATTTACGTCGGCGGCGCCGCCGTGGCGGACAAAGCCCTCAAAAAGGAGCTCGAGCTCATGAAGGGCGACGCCTCTTGGACGGACAAGGCGGGCGGCACCGCGCGGAACGCCTACGCGTTGATCCTCGAGCGCGCAGAGCTCGTGATCAGCAGGCACCTCAACGCGAACGCGGCGCGGCGCATCGAAAACTTTCGGATGACCGAAGGGCTTTCCGCCGCCATCAGCCCGGAAATGGACATCACGGCCCGCGCGTGCGCCGAGCCGTTGAGCGCGGCCCAACAAGAGGCCAATTCAATCGCGGCGCTCAGCCGAGCGCCTGAGGGCGGTTTGCCCTACAACGCCCAAGCCAGTTTGCCGGGGGCGCCCATGGAGGCTTCGCCGACGTTATCCGCGCCAAACGTCGCCGCGGACGGCGGCCGCAGCGTCCAAATGGGGACGGGCCGCGACGAGACCGCCGTGGAGCGCCTAGAGCGAAAATACGCGCCGACCGGCGTTTTGAACACCCTTTTGACGCAAGCGGGGCATGTGATCGGAACGCCCCTGGGGGTCGTGGGCGAAGCGTTGGAAAAGGGCAGCTTGAAAGTCACGGAGCATTTGGCCGACGTCGATCCGGAATTGATCGCGACAGGGATGAACCTATCGGCCTGGCGCGCAAAAAGGTCGCCGGAATCCGTCAAGGTGGCGGCCGGCGTCGTCGCCAAGGAATCAGCGGCTTTGCGTCCCAAGCTCTGACAAGCCGCGCTCGGCGAGCGCGCCTCGCCTCACAGGCGGGGCGTCGGCCGCGACGCGGCTTGATTGGGCTCGGGACTCGCGCCAGGGGCTCCGGCGCGCGCGTTTCTCAGGGTCTCCGTGAGCGCCTGAGCCTCCAAAAAGGAGCGAGCCCAAGAAGCAAATTCTTCCCGCAGGGCGGCGCGGGCGGCCGAATCGGGCGAAAATCCACGAACGCTGTGGCTGGACTGGACTTCGCGGGCCATGACCGGCCCCCACTGTTTGGCCGCGAGAGCTTGCGCGACCTTGGCGGCGACGCCCATGGGCCACACCGACTCTCCAATGGCAGCGCCGTGCGTCAAGTTGGAGGCCCAGCCTGACAGGCCTTGCTTGTCGCTGATCCTGGACAGCAACCCAAAATGCTGATCCTTTTGGTCAACCCCGGAGACGGTTGTGAAAACATCCCCAATAAAGCTATCCCCAGGATTGAGATTGTAAGAGCTGAACCGACGCGGCTTTATGCGCCGATGCGTCATGCCGCCCATGTCCGAGTCAAAAGACGGATTTCGGCCAATCGCGCAGGCCAGCGTGCGCAATTCGTTCAGCGGCAAACGAGCCGCGAAAGACGCCGCGCTCGCCAAAAACAAAAATTCATGCCAATCCTTGCCCGAGACCAATGGCTGGACGCTGTGAAACGCGACCGGGGCAAGAAACAGCCGCTCAATTCCAATCCGGTAGGCGGCGCGCCCCTCGCGCTTGCGCGGCAGGCATTCTTCGCGCTCAAAGATTTTCAAGTCAAAGGGCTCGCCCGCGGGCAGCAACGCCAGCGCGCAAGGCGGAGGCGTTTTTCGAATGCGTTTGGGCGTGCGTTTTTCGGTGAACATGGCGCGTCAGGGCAGAAGAGAGAAAGAGGGCGAATCGTGGCGCGCGAACGCGCTCGGTTTCGTCGATGCGCTTCATTGTCGCCTAGCGCGGCGGAGCGCGCAAGAGAAAACGAAAATGAGGGCCGCTCAATGCGCAAAACCAAGCATTCATGGGCGAAATGGGGCTCTTCAAAAGCGGCGAAGACGCGTCCCGGGCGCAAACTTGCCGTTCAGGGCGACGGCCGGTCGCGCTTTGTGTTGTCGTGTTCGCTGCGCCGCAATACAATGAATGAGTCAAAACACAAAAAAAACGCAACCCATTCACGTCGCCCTTTTGGCTCAATTCATTTTTCGGCTCCCATGACCTCCCCGCAAGACTCTCGTTCCGACTCACCCTCCGCGCCGCCCCCGGTGGAAAATTCCGCCACGCCGCATATCATCAAGAATTATTCCACGGAAAAGGGCGTGCCGATTGTGTTGCACGAAAATCGCTTTTTCCGAATGATGTTCAATGGCAATTTCCATTATTTGGACCCTGTGCGCTACGGCCGCGCCGTGGTGATTGTGCCGCGCTTCAGCAACGGAGACGTGCTGTTGGTCCGTTTGCAACGCGCGCCCGCGATCGGCATGTCCATCGAGTTTCCGCGCGGCGGGCTGGAAAAAGACGAAACGGCCCTCGCCGGCGCAAGCCGAGAACTCCGCGAAGAGACGGGCTACGCGCTGTCGGAAAAAAACTCGCGCAGCCTGGGCCATATCGCAGCAGACTCCGCGACGATCAACAGCAAAATGGAAGTGATATTGGTCGACATCCCTGACGACGCGACGCAGGGCGCGAACAACACCGACGCCGAAAATCCTGATGAAATTGACGCCACGATTCGCGTCTCCAAAGCGGGCTTTGAGAACATGTTGCGCAACGGAGACATCTGCGATGGGATGACCTTGGCCGCTTATTCCTTGGTGATGCTCGATTTGCGTTTCGCCCCGGCCGCGACAGAGGAGCGCAAAGCGGAATCCAGCGCGCGGCAAGAAGGCCCCAAGCCATTGTCGGAGCTCATTCTCAAAAAGGGTCTGCGCGCAACCCAGTCGGTTGAAGCCGCGCCAGCCACGGCGAAAAAGGCAAAGCCCTGACTCTCGAACGCTCGTCCCGATGCGCGGGCCCCAATTGGGGCCTTTTTTTCTGTTCCATGGAGCCGATCGGGGCCAAACCCCGCAAAGCCCTGCTCCGGCAATGAGCGGGGCTGTTCATCGCCGGACGATGAGCGGAGGCGGAGCGACGCAAAAAAACGCCGAGAACGGAGCGCGCGGACAAGCCAAAGAACAAAAAAAGCGCTAAAATCAACCATGTCTCCGCCGTGAAGATCGGGCGCCACCGCCCTCCGAGCCATCCTCCGATTTCCGACGTCGTTTCACCACCCAGTAGCCAAAGCACTCATGTCCCACGAAAAAAACGCAAACCACGAAGAATCCAGCCCTCCCTTGTCATTTGGCGAGAAAGTTCGCGCCGAGCAGGCCGCTTTGGAGGCCTTCAACGCTGCATTCGTGGCCGTGGAAAACAACGCCGCTGCGCGAAACATCAATTTTCAAGAAAATTTTCAAGAAAAAATGGCCGAACTGGCTGTTTTGGGCCGCGATTTGACAGTCGAGCAGATTGAGCGCGAGCGCTTCATGGAGCGATTCGACAAAATAAATGGATTCGCGGGCGTGCGCGGCTACTCAGCGGGCACGGACGCCGGACGCCCCTTGCTCGCCGCCTGGTCTAAAAGCGGCGTTCTTTTCAAAACAGGGTATTTTGTCTCCGGTCAATGCGCCGAGGGCTGGCTCGCTCACGCGGGGAGCGCGCGCTGGGTGACGGAGTGGGCGGAGAATCCGCATTGGATGGAGGCGAGTTGCGACGATCAATATTCAGAAGACGGGATTGGGTTTGCATTGGCGAAATTGCGCCCGTGGGCCGGCGAAGAGTTTGATCCTCGCCTTCATGCGCCATGGAACGTGAACGGATTCCGCATCAATCTGGCGGAAAACGCCATGCTGCTGGAGTTTTTGAAGCGCTCAGAGGCGGCAGGCCGTTTGGAGCAGCTCAAAAAGAGCCATCGCGCGGCGGTGTGGCTCATGCAGTGCATTCGGAGCGCGCCCTTGGAGCGCGTGGAGGCGATCGTCGCGGCCGGCGTGAATTTGAAGGCCGTGGGGCAACCGGAGGCGCAACGATTCTTCTTCTCCATGGTTGGAAGCGATCAGCCTTATGAGCGGATGCAACTCGCGTATGAGTCTGGCGGAGAAGTCAAAAAGAAAGCGGACCGGGACGCCATTGAAGCCCAGCGCGCCATCGACGCCGAGCGCCTGCTCAAAGTCTGGAAAATCGCGATCGACGCGGGCCTGCCCCGAATAGACTTGGCGTCCGTGGACAAGCACATGCTGGCGCACGCCGTCCGTTCGGTCCGCAATGACGCGACGATGGCCATCCTGGCTCAAGAGGTCGCTCGCGAAGGCGGATTCAACAAGCCTCTGAGCCTGCTTTGGATCGCCTCGTCCGCCATGGGCCCCTGGCACCCGAACGTCTCGCATGCGGCGGGCGCGAAACACTGGGAAAGCAGCATGGACTGGTCCGTGAAAAATGGCCTGCCTCTGCGCGGCTGGACGCATGAAGAGTTGACGAATTGCCTGAAAGGGCGCCCCTTGCGCCACGACAACCCGTTGTTTTTCATGGCGAAAGCTGGCTTGAAGCTGGATTTGGAGCGCGAAGAACTCGACGCGGACAACACGGGGCTTGTGGCGTCCTTGATGCGCGGCGACATGCAGCGCGGTTTTGACGCAGGAAAAGCTTTGGCGCAAATCGACGCTAATTTCGAGTGGCGGATGCCCAACGGGGGCGGCTTGCTGGAGCATTTTCTGGAGTCCGCCGCCCCCAAAGGCATCCAGACCGCGTTGCTGGTGGCTGAATTCGCAGAAAAGAAAGCCCCGGGGCTGGCGAAAACCTTGGTCGCCATGAAGAATGGCTCAGGAGCGAGCGCCATCCATTGGGCCGCCCGCGCGCTGAGCGTGGACGCCTTGGAGCTGTGCTTGGCGCATGGCGCGGACATCAACGCGCGAGACAACGAAGGGCAAACCGCCCTGCATTGGGCGGCCCGAAAATACGGCAAAAAGGCGCAAGAAAAACTCGCGGGGGTGGTGCAGTGGCTGAAAAACCACGGGTTGGACACAACGGCGGTCGACAGCGCCGGAGTCACCGGCGTCGCGGCCCTGGCGAAGAAAGGGCCCATTGACGCGGTGATGAAAATCCTTGAATCGGCGCCGGAAACGGCCGATCAAAAAAGCTCCGCGGGTGTCTCCGCCATTGATCACCTGCGCAATCGTGGCGGCCACGGGCTCGCGGTCGCGGAGACGTTGTTGCTGGACGCGGAATTGAAGAAATTGTCGGCGAAAAACAAAGAAACAACCGCGCCAGGCTCTTCAGCCGTGGAGGGGGCGGATGGCGAACGTTCCGCCGACAGTTCGAAAAGCGCTTCGGGAAAGCCACGCCGGGCTGCTCGACGCATGTGATCGGCGTTTCGCCCTGGCCCTCGCCGGCCTTGCTGGCCTTCGCCCGCGCTCCGTCTTGTTGAAGGGATTCGGGCGGCGAGGCCACAAAGCCAGAAGGAGCGGGCCAGAGCGGGCGCGAAACACGGTTGTTGGGCAGGATTGGAGCGAGTGGATCGGCGGCGGTTTTTCGGCTATGATGCTCAAACATTCTTTTTTCTCATCGTCCCATGAAAAAGCCATCCACGCCCCCTGAAGCCGCTTCGCCCCAAAACGCTGTTTTGGGCGCGCAATCGGCGTATCCGCCCGTCGTTTCAGCGCCGAAACCCACAGAGCCTCCGTTTCAAAAACTGCTGAGTGAAATTGAGCAGGAGCGGAAAATTTTTGGCGACTCGCGTTTGGCGATATCCGACATCCACGCCGGGCGTTTGGGGCGCGGCGCCCATTTGGCGAAAGCGGTTTCGCCCCAAGAGCTGCATGAATGGAGGTATGTCGAGCAGTTGGTCGACAGCCTTCGGGCGGCGACGCCTGAGGGGAAGGGGCCAAACGCTGAGATTTTGCGTGTGCTCATGGATTCTGGCGCGCTTTTGGAGGATCCAAAAGCGTTGACGTTGCAATTGCCGCTGACCCTCGCGCTGGAAAACCCCGCGCGGTGGATGTCGGCCTTGCCGGACAACCCCGCATGGGCTTTGGCCACTTCGGACGCGCCATCCAGCAAAAAAATCTCGTTGGCGGGCTCGGGCATGCGCTACGCGCGCCTGCTGCAGGATTTGGCGGACGACGCGGCTTGGGAAAAAAACCATATCCGGCATTTGGACCAAAAACATTCGATCCCTCCGGCGGGGGCCTCCGCGATGCGCGAGCAGAAAGAGGAAAAACGGGCCGCGGAAGATGAGAGGCTTCGCGTTTTGCGAGCGGGCCAAAAGCTATTGGCGGAGAAAAGCCGCGGCCCTCGCTTAACGGCCATTCAGGCGGCAGGCCGCGGCGGCGTCTGGCTGGCGCACGCCTTGATCGCGGCGCCCCTCGAAGACGCGCGAGAAGCGTTCGCGGCGGGGATGCGGTTGGACCATTTTGACTCGGAGGGATGCCGCGCGCTGTTCAGCGCCATGATGCGCGAGTGGCGTCAATCCTCAGCCGTGTTCATGAGCAATGAGGGGCTGTTCATGGGGGCGAAAAAACGCAACGACGAACGCCTGCGCCTTGAAGGGCTGGACGTCGGCCAGCTTTGGGAGCGCTGGGAAATCGCCATTCAGGCGGGACTCCCCCCATTGCGTTGGGACGACGCTTCGCGCGCCGAAATGGACGCGAGGGATTTGGCGTTCACCCATTCCTTGGCGCAGGTCATCTTGATCCAAGAAATGCGCCGCCCATTGATTTTGGCGAACAATGAGGCGTCGGCGCCGCTCGCGTCGGCGTGGGAGTTGGATGCTTCGCTTTTGGCGGGCATGAACCGAAACATATGGGCAAGCGCCGCCGCCATTGCGGATTGGCACCCGGAGCTCGCGGCGAGAGTCAGCGCCAAAAATGACGAATCCAGCATGGACTGGGCATGGCGGCGCGGCATGGATCGCGCGGCTTGGGATCGGCACGAATTGCTGCAAGCCATTTTCGTCGGGCATGGGCGGCCGCATGCGCTCGCGACGCTCCAGTCCATCGCGCAAGCGGGCGTGTCGCTCGCTCCAGGCGATCGAATCATAGAGGGGGTTTTGAGCGCAGCGCTGGAATTCTATTCGGGCGCGCCTGAGCGGCAAATAGAGGCGCTTGATTGCCTCGTCGCCATGGGCGAAACCTTGGAAAGCAACAAGATTGTCAAAAAACACGTGGTCAAGTCTCTTTTGGAGACCCCGCGCGAAGGAGCCGTTCAAGTGTGCCGACATGCCTTGGCGGTCGCCGAGAGCCAGGCGGCGGGATCCGCGGACGCTCTGATGCAAGAGCGAGGAGCGAGCCATGAGACCTCGCTCCACTGGGCCGCGCGAAACCTGGACATCGAGGCCATGCAATTGTGCGTGGAGCACGGCGTGTCCGTCAACGCGCGCGATTCGGCCGGACAAACGCCTTTGCATTGGGCCGCCCGGCGTTATGGCAAAAAGACGCATGCCGCGTTGTTGTCCGTGGCCAAGTGGCTCAAGGAACGCGGAGCGGACCCCATGGCCGCCGACCGCAAAAACCGCACCGCCGTGGCCTTGTTGGCGGGAAAGGGCGCGGTGGATCCGGTGTTGGAATTCGTGAAAGAAGCGCCCGAAATGCTCGAAATCCGCGATCACTCCGGCAAAACCGCGTTCGAGGCGATCGCCAAGCACGGCGGCGAAAAGCTCGCGAAGCTTGAAGAGTTCACGCTCGGGCAGGAATTGGCGAAATCTCAGGGCGCGCGCTTTGCGAATAAATGCGCGGAAAATCAAAAAGACGGCTCTGAAATTAAAAATATGGCGGAAGCGCCCTCTTTTTCGGACAACGCCGCCAGCCCATCGACGCCAGAGCCAACGCCGCGCAAGCCACGACGAATGTGAGCCGGCGGGCTCAGCTCTGCCGGGCGTGCTTTGCAAAGGCGCAAGCGTCGGCAAAAGCCAGGCGGTCCGGTTGACAAGGTCACCTCCATTCGCTTTAAATGCGAGCACAAAAGGAGACCTTCATGAGCGAAAATGGACAGCCCCCGCAAAATCCCCAACAAGAAGAAATTGAAATGGCTTCATTTCAAGATTTCTTGAATGAGGCGTTTCGTCTCCAAAAGATGAATCCGAATGGCTCGCTCAGAAGAACGCCAGAATTCGCGGAATTGGAAAAAATAGCCGTCGATAAGTGGGCAAGCGCAATGTCTGAAGAAGAGTTTATAAAAAACGATTATTTTGGGCAAATGAACGCAGAAGGACTTTTTGAAAAAGGAAGCGCAATCGGGTGTGTCCCAGTGATAGAGGCCTGGATAAAGTCGGGTGTGTTTTTTAAAAGCAAAAGCGAAAAAGCGCGATTTGTGGCCACAACGGTGGTGGGCTATAGCCCGAATAAATGGGGCCGCGAGCTTATTGAAAACCCGGAATGGCTATTGTCCTATTGCGGAGCGTCTTTCGGGGAACACAACCGGCATGGATATGCGAATCACGCCTTTGTGAAAATGGTTAAAGACTGGGATAATAAAAAGCCGGTGAAATGGGAACATGAATGGCAGCAGGCGGTTCAGGACCGATTCAGCGCTTTGTGCCAGCTATTCGAAAAAACGGAGGAATACCACTCGCTGCAAGCAATAAAAAATGCGGGGCGCGGCGTTGTCTGGCTCATGAACTGCTTGGCTTGCGCCCCCATGAGCGAAGTGAAAAAGGCGCTGGTTGCGGGGCTGCGCCTCGACAACGCGAGCGATGCGGAGACTTTGGCCTTTCTTAGAGCCATGGCGGACGCAAGCGCCGGATTCGCTTCAGATGTTCGCGCTCAACATGGACGACGACGCCCCACAAAAGCCCAAGAGGAAAAACGACAAGACAAGGCGTTCAAAAAAACTCAAGAAGAAGCATGGGATCGCTGGCGAATGGCAATCGACGCTGGGCTGCCGTTGATCTCCCAACGCCATCTGGATGTCGCGTGGCAAGAGCATGAAAGAGCCGGGATTGCGAATGCTTGCGCAATTGCCATTTTCGCGCAAGAAGCGATGCGCCATGGCGGAATAAGCAAAGAATGGCGGGATGTATGGCTGGTGATTTGCCTAGAACGACCGTGGCATGGGGAGATCGCGCGCCGAGCGGAAGCTCTTGAAGCAGAAAGTCCTTTTCAGTGGGCGTTGCGGCATGGATTGCCTATTGCGCAATGGACGCGCGACGAAATGACGAAAATTTTGGCGCGAGTGGCGGCCGGAGTGCAAGGCGACGAAGTGTTCACCAAAATGGCTCAGGCAGGCGCCGTTTTCATCGGAGACGAACCAAGAAAGAATGCCTTGGTCATTGCGGCCCTCCACGCCAATTTGAGCGCGGCCGGAATTGGCGCTTTGTTCGAAATGGGCGCGGAATTGACAATTCAAGAAAATGGCGGCGCTTCATTGATGGCTCAATTGATGGACGGTGATTTTTGTCGAGAGAACGGCATTTGGCCGCCCAAGAGTTTGCGAACCCTTGCTGAGGCAGCAAATTTGCGCGCGCCCGGCCTGGCTCGCGATCTAATCCGCGCACAAGACAAAAAGGGAGTCTGCGTTTTCCATCTTGCCGGGACATTGCAAAGTTTGTCATTGTTGAATTTTTGCTTGGAATTCGGCGGCGACATCAACGTTCAAGACAAAAGGGGGCAAACGCCCCTGCATAAAGCCGCATGGAGATTTGGCAAAAAAACACGGGCTAATTTTTTGCCGTTGGCGGAATGGGGCCGAAACAATGACTTTGACTGGGGTTTGCAAAACAAGGAAGGCGAAACCGTGGCCGCCGTGTTGGCAAAAAAAGGGCCTGTTGACGCTTTGGCCCAGATTATTGAAACCGCGCCAACCGCCCTGGACAAGGTCGACAAAAACGGCGTGTCAGCCATTGATCATCTGCGGAAAAGAGACGGACTTGGAGAGGTTTTGTCTCACGCGGAAAGCGCGGTGATGATGGCTGAAATGACGGCGCGGGCACAATCCAATAAGCCAAAGATCGCAACGAGTGGGGGAGCAGACCGAGAGGAGGAGCCAAAAAAGAAAAGCCGTCGGCTGTGAGATCGCGCCATCGATTTCGCGCGCAAAAGTTGATCGCTCGAAAAAATCAAAAGAAAGTTCCTGATTGCCTGTAAAATGAGATATCCATTTTGTTCACAGGGCAACCCAATGACGCAAGACGACGATTTCGACTTCTCTCCGGCTCAACTCGCGTTTGAGGTTTTTTTGCAAAACGCGGTGCAGGCGAAAAAATCTTTCGCCGCGAAATTGCGCTTGATGACGCCGCAAGTCTTGCAGGATATGGTCAAGCACGCGCGCGCCGTCACCGTCGAAGAATTGATTGAGGGAAAGTATGTCTCCCGGCTGGCGGACGCGGGCCTTCTGGGGCGAGAAGGAGGCCCTGGGCGACAACAAGCCGGGGATGGCCTTGAAATCGTGGCGGCTTTTTTGGACTCCGGCGCGCTGCTTTCAGTTCCTGAAGCCTGCGACTCCGGGCTTCTGGTTCGCCTGGCGATGCGGGAGCCCGAGCGGTGGAAAGGGCAATTGGCCGCGTCGCGCGTTTGGGCCGAAAGTTCATGCGAAATTGAGTTCTCGCCCAATGGGGTTGGGCATGCGCTCGCGCGAGAGTTGGCGGCCCCGCATCGAGGAAAGGGGAAGGGCGGCATCGCTGGCGAAACGGGCGAAGCCCAAACCCATCAGGCCAATCTCATCCGCGCCTCCAACGCCGCGGGGCGCTTGGAGGCGTTGAATGAAACCGGGCGGGGAGCCGCGTGGCTCATGAACTGCTTGCTGGCGGCGCCCTTGTCGGACGCGCGCGAGGCGATCGCCGCGGGCATCAGGCTCGACGGCGTCAGCCCGGACGCGCTTCGCCGCTTCGCCCAGGAAATGCTGAGGGCCCCATTGAGCCAAGCCCAGCGCTTCTTGGACGAAAAAGGCGGAACCGCGCGCGGAATGCGCGCAAAAAAGGACCAGGCCTGTTGGTCCGAGCTCAAAGACGGCGCCGCCCGCGATCTGTGGGAGCGCTGGGCGCTGGCGATCGAGGCGGGGCTTCCGCCCGTGGATTGGGCTTCGCATGGCCGTTTCCAGGCGCGCGGAGAGGAACGCCCCCTCGCGCCGGATTTGTCTGATTCCCTGCCGTTGGCGATTCTGGCGCAAGAAGCGCTGCGCGCGGGCATTTCCCGCGGCCTTTGCTCGTCCTATTGGATGGCGGCTTGCCGAACGGAGCCCTGGCCGCAGGCGATCGCCGAGCTCGCGGGCGCTCAGCCCGGCGAAAGCTCCATGGCATGGGCGATTCGCCACGGATTCGGAGTCGCGGATTGGTCGCATGCGGACTTGGAGCATGACCTGGGGGACCGTTTTTCGGAAACGGGCATGGGCGACCGGGCGCAAGTTTTGGAGGATTTGGCCCACGGGGGCCTGCGGCTTCCGCGGAGCAAAGACAAAACCCGAGGGCTTGTCGCCCAAATTTTCAAGAATGACGGCACGCCGCGCGCCATGGCCGCGTTGCTCAAAATGGGCGCTGATTTCCATTGGCGCGACGAAAACGGCGTGGGCCTGGTCGCTTTCTTGATGGCGGAGGCGCCTCCCAACCAAGAAGGCTGGGCTCGCGAATGCGGGCAAATGCTCGAGCTTTTGGAGGCCAAGAACCCGGGGACGGCCAAAGAGCTCCTGGAAATGAAGGACAAAAAAGGCGCGCAAGCCATCCATGCCGCAGGCCGCCGCGTCAACCTGCACGCTTTGAAGATGTGCGTGGACGCGGGAGCCGACGTCAACGCGCAAGACAACCGGGGCGACACCGTCATGCATTGGGCGGCGCGCACTTACGGGGCCAAGGCGCAACCGAAGTTCTTGCCCTTGGCCTCGCTGTTGAAGGCGAATGGCTTCGACTGGACGCTCGCCAACAAACAAGGCCTCACCGCCATGGGGGCTCTCGCCAAAAAGGGCCCCGTCGACGCCATCGTCGCCATCGCGGACGCCGCGGCCGACGTGCTGGAGAAAAAGGACGCCAAGGGGAAAAGCCCCATGGACCATTTGCGCGGGCGCACAGGCGTGGGAGAGGCCGTGGCCGCGGTGGAGACCTTGGTCATCCACAAGGAAATGGAGAAAGCGAAAGAGACCTTCGCGAACGAGGGCGGCGAGCCAAGCGAAAGCGAACCGCCGCAGGGGGCGAAGCGATCGCCGCGCCGCATGTGAAAACGCAGGGAGAACTTTGAAAATAGGGCCGCATCGCGCGGCCCTTGTTTTTTTAGGAGCCGTTTCAAAACCGCGAGGAGAGCCGACAAGCGGCGCCTAGCGCTTGGCTGAAATCCAATGCCATCAAGGCGTTGAGGAAAATAGAGAAGGCGAAATCGGCCAAGCGGAAGCGACAAAGCGCGGCGTGAAGAATAAGATGCGGGCCCTTGTGAAAAGGGCCTGCTTTTATTTTTGGACTCCATTCGCCATGACCGGCCAAGCCGTTTGCACCGCCCAATCGATCGAAGAGTTTCGCGCCTTTTTTGAGCGCTTTTTGGCGTTGGGCCGTGACTTGCATGAAGGCAAAATATCTCGGCAAGAATTCGACGGCTTCGCCTCAGCGGCCAAGCAGCGAGAGATGGCCAATCGCATTGACGGCGCTGAATTGGCCCAAGGGCTTTATCCGCGCCGAATGCGGGCCGCCAGCCTCATCTGGGGATACGGGGATGGAATCGGATCCGAAATGCTCAACGCGTGGATGTCGAGCGGTTTGCTGGTGGCTGACCGAGCGTCACAAGAGGACAGAACCGTCGTGCACATGGCGCTGCAAAAGCCCGCGATGTGGCTGAATTGTTTGCCGCAGAACCCGCACTGGGCCCTCGCCACCTGCGAAGAGGATTTTGAGGAGCGCGGGGCGGGTCGCTGGTATTTGGCGAAAATCATCGATCAGCGCCGAAAAAGCCTTTGGGCCGCGGAGCACCCGAAGGTCGATGTCTCCAATTTCAACGATCCGCAATCGGATTACGCCCGGCTGCTCATTGAGCGAACAGAAAGCGCGGGACGCCTGCAAACGTTGATCCAAGATGGCCGCGGAGCGGCTTGGCTCATGCATGCCCTGGTCCAAGGCGCGCGCCCTGAAATAGATCAGGCGATCGCCGCTGGGGCGAGCTTGGAAAGCGTTTCGCCGGAGACCGCAAAACGCTTTTTCGTGGCGATGATTTCCCGAATCGGGCCCAGCTCCTCATTCGCCCACGCCAATAATGTGCACGAGCCTGTCCAGCGGCGCGACAAGGCGTTTCGCGAAGAGTGCGACAGATTGTTCGCGGCGGACTGCGTGGAGCATTGGGAAATGTGGAAAACAGCAATCGAGGCGGGCTTGCCCAAAATCGATTTGCCAAAAATAAGCCTCCAAGAGCGCTATCGCCTCGGAATGCATGCTCGGCCGCGCGCGTTGGCGGTTTTGGCGCAAGAAGCGCTCCGAGACGCCACGGTCGAAGGCGGGAAACGCGCGCTGTGGGTCTCGGGCGGCTCCGCCGACGAGGACTGGCACCCGGCGGTCGCGAGCCTGGCCGGCGCCCATGAGGGCGAGCGGGCGGTCGATTGGGCTTTGCGGCACGGCCTCGCGGAAGACGGCTGGACGCCCGAGGAGCTTGAGTGCGCCCTAAGCGAAGTGGGCTGGTCCGGGCGCAAAATAGGGCTCACGCTGGCCTCCTTGGCCCAAGCGGGCTTGCGAATCCATGCGCCGGACAACACAAAAAACGGCCTGATCAACACCGTGGCGCAATCGGGCGGCGGGCAGGTTGGCCTGGAGAGCCTTTTGGCGATGGGGCTCGATTTGCGATGGAAAGGGAAAAAGGGCCGCAATTTGGCCAGCGAGCTCGCCAGCGTGAAGACGCAAGCCTCCACTGACCATTTGCGCGCGCTTTTGGACACCGCGGAGGCCCAGGAGCCCGGGCTCGCCCTAAAGATGCTGGAAGAACCGGACAACGCCGGAGCGCGCGCCGCGCACTGGGCGGCCAACGCCCTAAATCTCAAAAGCCTGAAATTGTGCGCCGAACACGGCGTGGACCTGAACGCCCAGGACAACAAGGGGCAAACGCCGATGCATCGCGCGGCTCGCCGCTATGGGCAGCGGGCGGAAAGCAAATTCGAGCCCTTGGTCTCCTGGTTCAAGGAGCAAGGGATCCATTGGGGCTTGCTGGACAAAGAAGGCCAAACCGCCATCGGGCAATTGGCGAAGAAGGGGCCCATCGAGGCGCTCGCCAAAATCATTGACGCCTCGCCCGAGACGCTTGACCAAAAGGACAAAGCGGGCCTGAGCGTGGTGGATCACCTGCGCGGGCGCCGCGGCACCGGCGAAGTGATCGCGCGGGTCGAGCAAATCAGCGTGGGCCAAGAACTCACGAGAGCGCGCGCGAGCTTCGCTGGCCCATCGTTGATCCTGCGGGAGGGCCAGCAGCCTGAGAGCGACGAAGAGGGCGGCGACAAAGGCGAGGGCGGCGAGGGTGGAAGCGGAGGCCAAGCCACGACGTCGAGCGTCGAGCCCCAGCGAAAAGCGCGAAGGATTTGAGCCGCCAGGGGCGCCTGCGAAAAATCGGCCAAATGGCAAATGGACCGGCGGACTCGCGCAAACGAGGGCTGTCGCGTAAAATGAAGGACGACTCGATCTCTCGCCAGGCATTAGCCATGGCGTCAGCCGGCGCGGACTGTTTGTGCATTTTGTTTTTTTAATTTGTTCAATTTGCGCGCCTCATGATTCAATCGCTTGCCGCCGCCATGACCTCTGACGATTTTTTTGACATTAACGACGCTGCCCGTTTGGCGAATGACAAAGCAGCAGCCGAGATGCGCGCGGCGTTCGGCTCCCTCGACGCAAGCCGTTTGAAAAAGCTCGCGCAAGAGCGACTCGATTTTGTGGAAAATTTGGGGTTCGCGTGGGTGGAGGCGGCGATTGACCAGAATTGGCCCGAGGGGCTTTCCATCATTTTGGCGGGCCTTGGCCGAGAAGCGCTGGACGCAAACAAAGAAACCGCTTTGATGCGCGCGACTCGCGCGCGCCATGTGGAGTGCCAAAAAGCCGCTTTGCCGTTTTGCGACGCGAAAAGGACGAACAACGCTGGAAAAACCGCGCTGATGATCGCCCTGGAAGACGAAGCGGGCGACAGCTGGAAATTCCGGGACAAACACCACGCGTCGGTTGAGTTGTTGATTCCTGTGAGCGACGTGAACCAAATCGATCCAGAGGGCCGCGACGCGTTGGCGATCGCCGGCTATTATAATGCACGCATCGCGAATGCCCTCGCCCCTTTCGTGAAAAACCCCGAAGCCGCCCTCAGGGCGCTCATCGAGTGGCATTTCAACGGGGACGGCCATGACAGCCCCCACAACTGGCCTCTGATTGACGAACTGGGCCATCGTTGTGAAATGACTCCCCACCGTGTCGAGTGGTTCGTCGATTTCGTCTCGAAGTTCGCGGCAGCGGATTTCATGCATGCCTTGCCCAAAACGTTTGCCGTCATTGAGGCGCGAGATTTGCGCGCAACCCTCGTCGCCGGCTCGGCGAACATCGCTCAAAGCGACGCGGCGTTGCCGTCGGCGCGATCCAACGCGCGCCGCATGTGAGCGCCCTGTCCTGATTTTTTCGAACTTTTAGCTCTCTTGCCATGGCCCACAACAACCTCAGCGGACACCTTGACTCCGACATCCAGTCCGACGAAGACGCGGAAAAATTGGCCCAGGCCGCCTTCGACCAACGCCATCAAGGCCTGCTTCGGAAGGCTGCGGAACTGAGGCCCGGCTATTTTTCTCGCGAGGGGTTCAAGTGGATTCAGCAAGCGGTTTCGTTGCGGTGGCCGAAGGGATTGGCCGCGCTGCTTGAGAGCGGCGGGGCGCGCATGACTGACGCCAACGGCGAAGACGCGTTGATGCGGGCGGTGAAGGGGCACCAGACGGAATGCCTTCTCGCGGCGCTGCCGTTTTGCGACCCGCGGGCCGTGAACAGCGACGGCGCCACGGCCTTGATGCTGGCCATTGAGGACGAAGACGCTTGGCAGCGGCGAGGCGAGCAGGCCGACGCCATTGACGCGCTGGCGCCGCTGAGCGACGTCGATCAGGAAGATCCGGCCGGGGCCAACGCCTTTGAGTTGGCGATCCTGATGGGCGGCGACTTCGACAGCGCGATGAAGATCGCCCCGTTTGTCTCGGACCCGGTTCGCGCGCTCAAAACGCTCACGGCGTGGCACGAAAATGGCGACGGGCATGACGTCCCTTGCGACTTCGATTTGATCGACGAACTGGGGCATCGCTGCGTGATGACGGCGGAGCGGGCCGAGTGGTTCCGGCAAGCCGCGGAAAAAGGGCACAAGGGCCTCGCCGGCGATTTGCCAAAAACGTTCGCCTCCATCGAGGCTTTTGAGCTGCGCCAGGCCATCGGCCCTGTGGCGGGCAAAGACGGCTCCGCGATCGCCGCGCCGCGCTCCATAAGGCTCTGAAAAAGCAATTCGCCAAACTGGGCGGCTCTCTCAATGGTTGCGCCTCGCGGATCCGGGCAGCCGCCATTTGCGTTTGCGCCCTCCAAAAGCGATGGCTCTTGACCCTGAACCCCGGGTCAAAGCAATCATCGGCTCTGTTCGGCCGCTGGGCACAGAGTTGGCGCCGAAAATCGACTCCATTCGCCGATTGGAGAAAAAAGCCTTTTTCGGAAAGCTTTTCGAAAGTATTTTCCTCTTGCGCGCTGGCCCAACGGTGTATGATTCGTGAATCGCCGGCCTTCGGGCCATGGCCCCACATTCACGAGCACCCTCAATGAGCCAAGACAACGCGCAGCCTCAGCCCGACCATCAAGCTTCCTCCAACAACACGCCAAGCGTCGCGACCGCCACAGCCAGCAAAGCGCTGGACCTTTCCGCTTTTCTGGATATGAGCTCCGAGAGCGAGCCGGAATACGGATCGGGGGCGGAATCCAATGGCCAAAGCCATGCCTTGGCCACAAACGGCGCCGGCGCGGGCTCCACTGCCGTCTCCAACATTCCCCAGGAATTGCGCGTCGCGCAAGCTCCCGCTGAAAAGCTGGTCGACATTTCGCGCTTCCCCGCGGAAGAGGCCGCCAAGGCGCGCGCTCTCGCCGACACGATTGACTTCTCCAACACCCTCACCACGATTCAATTCGTGGACACCGCGTTGCTGCCAATCGCCCAAATCTCTAGGCAACTGTTCAACGACACCACCGTCGGCGAAGCCGGCGAAGTGGGGCGCGTCGCCGCGGCCGTCATCGACGGCGTGAAAATCCTGCGCATCGAAGACTTGCAGCGCGAGGCGACCGAAGTCGCCCCCAAGGCCGCGGGCTTCATGGGCAAGGTGTTTGGCGTCGGGAAAGTCGCGCACAGCGCGATCAAGGGCTTCAAGGAAAACCGCACGAAATTCTTGACGGTGATGGATCGGGAAGAGGCCAAGGCGCGCGCCGCCAAGGCCGACCTGATGACCACGGTGCAGTTGCTCGACGAGCAGGCGAAGGCCGTGCGCCAAGGCGTCTCCGCCCTCACGCGCGGCATCGCCGCCGCCCAAATCGCGTTGGACCGCGGAGAAATCGAGGGCGAAGCCCTGCGCCTGGCCGCGGTGGAGAGCAACAACGCCGCGGACGCGGCGGCCGCGATGGATCACCGCAACACCCTCGCCAATTTCCGCGGCAAGATCGCGGATTTGCAGGAATCGATGATTTCGGCGGCGACCCTGATCCCTTTGATCGCGTCGAACCGCAAGGCCGCCGAGACGCGCATCATGAAGCTCTCGAACGCCATTTCTCTCACGCTTCCGCGCCTGATGGCCATCGCCTCCCAAGCCGTGGTGCAAGCCGAGACGGCGCGCGCGGGCGAAGAGGTCGCGAAGCTGGATGAAGCGAATCGGCAAATCACGGCGTTGGCCGGCAAGGGCGCGCATGACGCGGCCGTGAGCGCGGCGCGCTCCCTGGGCGGCGACGACCGAAACATCGAGGCTTTGGCGCAACTGGCGCAGCAAACGATCGCCACGATGCACGAAGTGCTTCAAATCGAAGAAGAAAACACCCAACGCAACGCCCAGCGCGAGCAGCAGCTCATCGCCGTCCGCGATTCCTTGGTGTCGGGCATGCGCTCCGTGCAAAGCGCGGCGCTCGTGAAAAAGGCGGGAGCCTGAAATGAGCGAACTGAACGAAAACGCAAGCCTCGGCGCTTTTTCTGGCGCCCAAAGCCCCTTTGACGGCGCGTCCGGAACAAGCCTGCCCGGCGGCTCCGCGGCCGAGCTGCCCACGGCCGGCTCCTTTGACATGGACACGGCTTGGCTGCGCCGCGCGCAAGCGGATCTGCAAGGATTTGTCACGCGCTTCGCGATGCTCGCGGAAACCGCGCTGCCGCATCACGCGCGCGTCGTCAAGATCCGCGAGGGGTTCTTCAAGAAAACCGAGCGCGTGGGCGAAATCGCCATCGCCTTCGACACCGAAGTCTACAAAATGACCCTGCGCGACGCGCGCAGCCTGGACACCACCGTCGAGCGCCGCGTGCGCGGCGTCGTGATCTCCAACCGCCCGGTCGAGCCGCACGCCTGGATGACGGGGCTGATGGCGGCCGTGAAGGCGCAAACCGAGCATTCGCGCGCGCTCAGCGACATGCTGAGGGCGTTGTGAGCCAAAAGCGTGAGCGTTTTGGGCGCGGGGTTTGAGCGCCAGAATGGCCGGGCCTGACGATTTGATCGCCTGGATTTGAAGAGAGCCCCGCGAATTCGGGCGTTGCGTTGATTTTTCAGAGGACACGAAATGGGATTGTTAGACTTTTTGAAGGGCGGCCCCGCCACTCCGCCCCCGCCGCCGTTCTTCGCGGCCGACGGCGTGCCGACGATGGTCCACAAGCGCCTGGCGGACGCCAAAAGCGGCGCGTTGCCGTGGGTTTCGACCCTCACCACGCCCGAGTTGAGCCTCGCGCGAAGCCACGGCATGAAAATGCTCGCGACCGTCGCCTCCACCTGCTGGATGCATTACGGCTACTCCTGGACCGAAGGGCACGCCCAAGGCTGGCGCAAGGCCACGGAGCGCATGCAGGCCGAAGCCGCGCTTTTGGGCGCGAACGCCGTGATTGACGTCCGCATGGTGACCGTCCCCATGGACGCGGACGCCAGCATGGACTTTTCCTTGGTGGGCACCGCCATTCGCATCGAGGGCCTTCCGCCCAGCCCGCATCCGATCATCTCAACGGTGCCGGCGCTGGAGTTCATCCAGCTCTTGGACGCGGGGATCGTCCCCGTGGGCATCGCCGTCGGCGCGCGATACGACTGGACGGGCCAGGGCCAAGGGCTCAGCTACATCATCCAGCGCGGTTATCGGGCCAGTTTCCAAAATCAGCCGATGACCAATTTGACGAATTTCTGGGAGCGGATTCGCCGCGAGGCGCACGCCGACTTGCGCCGAGACACCGCGCGCCAAGGCGGCGCGGGCGTTTTGGCTCAATTGCAGTTCAGCCAATTGTTCGAGCAAGAGGCGGACGAGGAATATCCGGAAAACACCAGATATCTGGGCCGGCACATCGTGATAGGCACGGTCGTCGACTGCAAAAAGGGCGCGACGGTGCCCCAGAACATCAGCTTCGCGCTCGACATGAGCGATTCCGACGTTTTTGACGAAACATCACCCCATCACAACTCTTACCAGGACGGCATCTGACATGACCACTCAAGACCCGAGCACGATCTCCTCCATCGCCAAAGAGCGCTTGACGGGCCTTCGCGGGACCGCGAACAGCCAAGGCGTCTTCACCTCCGACCTGTCGGTCAACGAGTTCCTGCTGGTCCGCAAGGCCGGCTTCGAGCCCGTGGGCCTGTGCGTGGGCAGCTGCATTTATCACGTCGGCATCCAATACGGCAACTGGAAACAAAGCCAGGAAATGGAAAAGCTGTCGCAGGCGATGTATCACGCGCGCGAACTGGCCATGAGCCGGATGCGAGAAGAAGCGCGCCTGATGAACGCCGACGGCATCGTGGGCGTGCGCCTTGAAATCAAGCATTGCGAGTGGGACGCGGACCAATTGGAGTTTGTCGCGATCGGCACGGGCATTGTGCACGCGAGCGGAGCGCCCGATTTCCGCGCGCACGACGGCGGGCCGTTCACCTCCGATTTGTCGGGCCAGGACTTCTACACCTTGCTGCATGCGGGATACCGCCCGATCGAGCTCGTGATGGGCTCCTGCGTGTATCACGTGGCGCACCGCAGCATGATGTCGACGTTCCGCTCGGCTGGCCAGAACGTCGAATTGACGAACTTCACGCAAGCGATTTACACCGCGCGCGAGCTCGCGATGGAGCGCATGCAAATTGAAGCGCAAAACGCGAAGGCCGAGGGCGTGATTGGCGCGATCATCCAAGAAAAATCCTATCGCTGGGAAACGCATGTGATCGAATTCTTCGCGATCGGCACGGCGATCGCGCCGCTGGGCAAGGAAATCACGGCTGATCAGATTCCTGCTCCGGCGTTGGTTCTCTCGGTCAATAATTGATCGAGGGCTGATGAGGCCGACGGACGCAACGCAGGGCAAACACGGAAAAGACGACCCGCGGGTCGTCTTTTTTTGCGAAACGCCGAGGTCGGGCGTGCGTCAAAGCGGGCCGTGGCGCATGCCTGGCCATCAGCACAAAGCGCCGCCCGCGCGCGTTTTGCAAGTGCCGGAAACAGCCCAATCGACACGACCGCCGGAGTAGTTGGGGACCAGGACAAACGTTTCGCCTTTCAGGCCGGAGCTTGTTTGAGCGACCGCAGTGATGAGGCCCGTGGAGTCGGAGGAGGCGGACAGCGCGTATTTTGTGGCTGGCGAACACCCTGTGGCCGCGCCGACGCACGGAATCGTGACGCCGGCGGCCGCCGTGGGGATGAGGGACGGAACGGCGGGGTTCGTGGCGATCGCCGTGGTCAAGATGACGGTGCTCAGATTGGCGGCGGTGCCTTGCGCATTGTAAAGGCTGGTGGCTGCGGCGCAAGGGCCCCCGACAGGCCCCATGCAGGAATAAAGCGGGTTGCCCGGAACGGGGATGACCGTGTAGCCATAGGATTGGCTGTAGGTGGCGGTGTCGCTCGCCAAATACATCGAGTTTTTGCTGGAAACAGCGTAAATCGGATACAGCAACAAATAGAGGGACTGCCCCGCGGGCGTGAGGCCGCCAGGGAGCCCGACAGCCGGCCCGGTCGCCACGGCGCCGGCTCCGCCGCCAATGTTGATATTTATCGTCGAGCCCGAGACGCAATCGCCGCTGACCGCGCAGGTCGAGACGTATGTCTTGATGGGGGCCGCGGCGAGAACCACTTCGCTGAATTTGGATTTCAGGGAGTAGTTGTTGTAGGCCGGCATGGCCACGATCATCAAAATGCCGATGATGGCGACGACCACCATCATTTCGACCAAGGTGAAACCAAAATTGAATGAACGAATCACGGCCGATTGTTGCGAAAAACGGCGGGAATGGAAGATGGGCATGAAAAATCCGTCAACGACCCATAAGGCCATTGGTGTTGTGGCGAGTGGCGGGAAAGGCTTTCAAAATAGAAAGATAAAGCGGCAGGGCATTCAACGCAATGGACAACGGCGACCGCCAGTCTTGATTTATCGTTGTTTTTCGTATGCCTTGGGCAAAAAAGCGTCCGACGGTGTTTGCCCGCGCCCAACGGGGCTGGAAAAACGCAGAAAGGCCCCAACGAGAAAAAGCCCGGGCGTTCAATCGCAGGCAAGCTTCTTTAAATTTCAATCCTTCTGAGCGCCGCCCCAAATGGCCAACCGATCAACCGCCTCCCTCCACCAATATCCGCCAAGGAAACTGAACATGGCCAGCGCCAAGCCAAAAACGGAACTGCCCTATGAGTTGCAGTTTCGATTGTGGCTGGAAGAGCGGCGTCTGCCGTCATGGCACTCGAAGCTGATGAATTTGATCGCTCGCGCAGAAACCGCGACCATCGAGGACATTCGGGAAATGCAGCCTGTGGCGGGGATTGCCCGCAAGGGGCACATGAAGTCGCCGCATGTGGCGCCGCTTTTGGCCGCCTGGATCAAGACCGGCGTGATTTGGGGAGACGAATTGGCCTGCGCGGACGCCGCTTGGATGACGCCCTTGGCGGTTCAGGCCCCCGAGGCCGTGGGGCGCGTTTTGGCCCAAGAGCCAAGATGGCATGAAGCCAGCAGCGGGGAGAGCTTTGAGCATTACGCGCCCGTCAATGGCCTGGCGTCCAGCGACTGGGGCGACGAGGCGTGGCTGCCGGACTCCGCTCGCGACGCAAGCTTGAATTTCGGCTGGGCGCCTCAGTTCTTGGAGTCTCAAAGCCGCTCTCGGCGTCAGCAAAGCCAAATTTTGGAGTGGTCCGACACAGCCGGGCGCTTGGAAACCCTCATGCGAAGCCCGCGCGGCGCCACATGGCTCATGCACTGCCTGGTGAGCGGGCATCCGGCGCGCGCCCAACAAGCCCTCGACGCGGGCTTGCGGCTCGACGCCGTGCCGGCTCATCAAGCAGAGCGGTTTCTGAGCGCTTTTTGGTCCACGCCCTTGCCCCGAATTGACGGGCAACTCGCTCCGCGCGAAGGCCGAGGCCCCGCGAGCGCCGCGCAAATCGCGGCCCGCGCAGGCTGGAAAGAAAAAGAAAGGGAGCAAAAAGAGCGTCGTTTGGCCTGGGCCCTCGCGGCGGGGTTCATCGCGCCCATCGCGGATCCAGCCTCTGGCTTTTCCGCGGCCACTGGGCAGAGCGGCGAATCCGAACCGCAGGGCGGCAACCCAAAAAAGAAAACCAGCGAGGAAAGCGCCGGATTGAAAAAAGCGGCGCCGGTTCGCCGACGCGCGAAAATGTGACCCGCAAAGCGCACCCAGGCCGTCGACAAGCGAATGGCGCGCGAAAAAAGCCCAAAGATCGCCATTCCGCGAACGTTGGTGTTGTTTTGTTGAGCCAGCCGGAGAAGCCGCGGCGCAAAACCGAGAGATGAAAAGCGCCGTCAGAGCGCCCGCGGCTTGCGAGGAGCCTGAGAAGATGGATTTTGCGTCCCGTCGCGCAGAGCGCCTGGCGCCGCGCCAGAGGGCGAAAACTCAGCCACCACGCTGCGCAACGCGCGCGTCTCAACAACCGCGGCGCAACGCGGCAACGTGCTTTTGTGGACCATTTCGAGAGCCGTTTGCAAAGTGGCCTGGGGGGCGACTTCCGCCAGCGCCTCCAGGTTGGCCCAGTGCTCGCCTTTCAGGGCGATGCCAGCCGCCGTCAGACCATCAACGCTCGCGACCGTCGCGTCCGTGATCGGCAGCAAGGCTCCGATCAAACGAGGCGCTCCTTGCGCGTGGCAGCGAGCCGCGACCATCAAAGCGGTTTCATTTCGCGCGTTGCGCTGCGCCGGGTCGCTGGCCGACACCAACGCCAAAGCGGCGTCGACGCCCTTCCAGTGAGAGCCTTCGCTGGCGATCATCAAGGCGTTCATTTTGTCAGACGCGCGTTGGGCGAGCGGGTCGCTCAAGGGCGACAAAAATCTCACGGCTTCGGCGTTGCCGAATTGCGCGGCGATCATCAGCGCCGTTTCGCCCTTGTCGTTTTTCGCTTTGGCGTCGCTCACGGCGACGATTTCATCGAACAACGCGCGCCACTTTCCCGTCCCCAAGCCAAAGCTGTTGGCTTTGGAGAAGGACTCGACGATTTGGTGCAGAATCGTGTTGCCGTCATTGTCCGGCAAGAGCTGGCCCAAAGGGGCGTTTTTCGCGCAACCCACGGCGCGCGCGAGGTTGTGCGACATCAAGGCCTTGCCCAAGGGATAGCGTCCGTCGCCGTCGCGCGCGAGCCAGTCCGCGCTTTGCGCGTGGGCGGCGACAATCTTGAAAACGGGCGTGGGGCCATTATAAGCCGCGCGGTGCAGGCTGCTGGATCCGCCGGCGGAGAAGTCGCTTGGCTTGGGTGGGTTGGGCAAAGACAACAAGGCCTCGCATTCCTCTTCGCTTTCGCGGCACACCGCTCGAAAAAGGGCGCCGATCGCCACAGGATTCGCTCCATGGGCCACAAGGGCCGCGATGCGCGCTTTGCTCGCCATGACCGGGTAAGGGCTGCCGTTGCCCGCGGTGACCACGCTCGCGCCGTGCGTCACGCGCCGATATTGCTCCAAGGCCTCCGCGCGCCACTGGATGTTCTCGATTTCAGTCGGGGGCCGCGCGCGGCTCTGCGCCGGGTGCATCAGCATGTCTTTCAGAAGCTGCGTGGCTGCGTGCGCGGTGATGCCCTCGAGGCCCGTCTCCGCGAACGCTTTGACCCGCGCGGCCCAATCTTGATGCATGCCGGCGTCTTTTGCGAACGGGGACAGGGAGTAAGGCGAAGCCATGCGAATCCTTTGCGAAAAGGGTCTTGCAAGCCCGGCGAGCGAATGGAGTCGCTGAGCCGCGCGGATCTTGCGCCACCGAAAAAAGGGCAGTGAAACCGCCGTTGAGTCCATCCAGTATACCGCGATGAGCCAACGGGAGCCAGCGCGCCGACGGGTTCGGCCAAAAAAACGGCGAAAGGCGAGCGCGCGGATGGCGTTTCGCTTTTTGCGCTTGCCAGAGGCTGACCGTCTGAGCGACAATGGAGGAAGACAAATATCTGAACGCTCGCGGGCCCCTGAAATGGCTCGCGGAAACCGCCCTTCAAGGACGTTGGCGACCCGAGAGCTCAAAGAGCCTCGCGCACAGACACAGGACAGCGCATGATTGATTCAAATTACTTCTTGTTGTTGGACACTGCCGCGCGGGCGCGCGAGCGCGTTTTGGAGCATCCGAAAGCCACCGAAGCCCAGAAAAAAAAGGCGATGGCCGAACTGGCCCGATTGGAGGCCTGCCGGCCTTTGTTTGGGTTTTTAACCGCCGTGGCGATCCCTTCGATGCCCCGCGAACAAGAATTGCGGTCGTTGCGGTCCCAGCGCCCGGCCCCTGAGTGGCCGGCGGATCACGCGAAAATGATCGAGCAGGCGTTGTTGCTCGCGGCCGAAATCGCCCCGATCACCGGCCGAGACGGCATTCACGGCGTTCTTCGCGAGTCGGCTCACGCCAATGGCCCTTTGTGGGGCCTTGCGATGAAAAACCATGCGGCGTTGCGCGCCTTGGGCATCGACCTGGCGGCTTTGTCGATCAATGAATCGGCCGCCGAGCGCGTGCTGAAAGAGCTTGCCGTTTTGGGCTTGGAGGGCGCCGCGGTTCATCCGCAGGCCAAACAGGCGGAAGCGATGCGCCTTCAGGCCGGGGACGCGCCTTTGCTCAAAGGCGCTTGGGACGCCGCCTGCTTTGAAGCGAAAATGCCCGAAGACCGCATGGTCGGTTTCAGCGAAGAATCTCGGCGCGGATTTGGCTTTCCGGCGCATTTGATGATTCCTCGCATGCGAAGCCACGGGTCGCGCGGAGCGCAACAGAATCCGCGGTCGCTCGATGACGGCGAGTGGGACGAAAGCGACGTCGACGCGGACGTTGAGCAAGAGCAAGCCGCAGAGTTCGAGGAGGCGGTGGCCGCCGCGCGGGAAAAGCGCAAACTGGACAATCTTAGCCCCAGCGAACGGGCTGAGCGCTTGGCCCTGATGGCGGACGAAGCCGCCTGGCGCGAGAAAGAGACGCAGCGCCGAACCATAGTCCAGCGCGATCAGCAAACAGCGGCCCGAGCCATGGCCATGACGATGGGGCCGGAGCGGGTTTTGTTGTTGGCGGCCGGGCGTTCGCGCGGCCTGCATTTCTCATCCCACGCCGTGGCGGCCCAAAAATCGATCGGAGAGGTCTTCGAGGCTGTGGCCAAAGTCGCGGACGCCCACCTGACGCCCGCCGTGGCCACGGCGTGCGCCGCGGGATTGTCGGACAAAGCCCCTTTGGCGCTGGGCGCGTTGAAGCTCTGTCGTGAAAAAGGCGCGAAATTCGCCCATGAGACCGGCGAAAAGACCGCGTGGGGCGTCGAATGGGAGCGACAGATCGAATCGTGGGCCATGGAGCGAGTCCAAGCCCCCTTGAAGAAAACCCAGGACGCCCTGGACCGCGTGATCGGCTTAGTCGCGAAATGGGCGCAAGAAGACGGCGTCGAGCCTCCGTCAGGCTCGTGGAGCGTGCATTGGGCCGCAAAGGCGGCCGGCGCGCTGAGCGGCAAGCAGGACGAAGATGACGACGGTTATGTGATCCGCGGCGAAGAGCGTTCGGCGCTGATCAGCGCTTGGACGTTCTTGTCCGAGCAGCAGAGCGGCCTGAAAGAAAGCGTGTCCCCAAAAGACGCGAAAGCCTTCGCGGGCGACATGATCGAGGCCAAGCTTCAATGGGCTGAAGACACCGCGCATGACCAAGAAGTCGTGAAAACGGGAGCGGGGCGCTTGAAAAAATCAGCCCGAGGCCAAACGGTCGACACCGAACGCGCGGCATGGGACAAAATTGACGCGCAAGCATCCCGCCTCAAGGCCATGGCCGTGGGCCCAGCGCCAGCCAAACGAGGCCCTCGAACGCTTTGACGCGCCCTGCGCAAAGAGGAAAAACCGTCCGGGGCCGCTGAAATCACTCTCGCCAACCATTTTATTTCCTTTGGGCGCCGCGAGAGCGAGCCAATCCGGTTGGCCACGCTCTCGTTGTTCGGTCTGGCGGAGAGCAAGCGAAGCCGGATTGACAGGCGCGCGGGGCTGTGAGAGTTTGCGTTCTTCTGGCCCGGATCGCGGGCTGGGCCATGCCCCAAAAAAGGAACGCTCGCCATGCCATTCAAATCAAGCTCGATCGCGCCTGGCGCCGAGACCCCAAAAGACAGCTCGAAAACAACAAAAAAACACGCCGCGCTGTCGCGCGCCGTTTTGTGCGTGAATCTGTGCCTGGTGGGACTCGTGGCCTACGCCGCGCAAGGCAACAGCGTCATCCAGGCGTCCATGGTCGGCCGAAACGCCGTCATGGGCGTCGACACGGCGCAAACAGTGGCGCGGTATCTCTCTTGCAAAAGCCAGTCGCGCGCGGCGGTGGCGAAAACCAACCCAGACGGCGACAAGCTCACGCAGGGAATCGTGCCCCCTGGGAGTTCCCTGGGTTTTGACAGCGACGCCGCTTGGTTGTTCACCCGCGACACGGACGTGGCCATGGGCGACTGTTTGATCGCGGGAGCCGCCCAGCCGTTGGACTTCATGAACGACTTGTTGGTGGGCGGAGCGACCCTGGGCGCGCTGGCGGCGCAGTCCCGATTGGGTGACGCGCACCCCATGTCGGCGGCGCAAACGCAAAGCGCGCAAACGCAAGTTGCTTTTGTGAAAAGCCACGCCGAGACGGAGTTCGCGCGCAATGTCGCCATCAACGACGAGTGGGTGCGCAGCGTGGCGAAAATGTGCGAAGGCCCCTTGGGGAAGGCGCGTTGCGCCACGCTGTGGCTCTCGAAAGAAAGCCGGGGGACATTCAAACACCCGGAGGCCGCGGTGGACCAGCAAGAATATTACGCGGGCGTGGCCGCTCGCCTTGATCGCGCGGCGTGGAGGCTGAATCACCCCGCCGAGCACATCCTGTTTTTAGATAAACTGGCAGCTGCGAGCCGGGCCAATCAGAAGGGCGCAGACAAAGCCCTGCCCGCCGAGCCAGGCCCTTCTTTTGATGAGTTGTTCGCGCTTCGTTTGGAGCAAGCGAAAGCCATGCGCGCAAAGAGCATGCAGGCCGCGAGTGAGTGAGTTGGCCGCGAACCTGAGCCGGCAAAGAAGCGAGCCTTAAAGAAAAAAAGAACGCCTCGGCGTTCTTTTTTTCTTTGCCAATTGCGGACTAGCGCAGAGTCAAAGCCTCTTGGCTTTTGGCGCCACCGCCACGGGTTGCGCGACAGGGGCGTTTTTCGCGCCTTTTGCCGCCTTCGCCGGACGCGCCGCGCGCTGAATGGCGGGCGCTTCGGCCAGCGCCAATATTTCCCCGCCAAAGTGCTCGGCGGTTTGCGGGGAGAGCCGCACCGGCGCCCCAGCTTTGGCCAACATCGACAAAATGCGCGCGGCTTCCTTCGTGTCTCCGTGCTTGCGGCGCTCGGCTTTTCGCGCGGTTTTGGTGAGCACGCTGGAATTGGACAAATCCAGAAGGTCGCCGGCCATGTCCAAGGCTGCCTGGACAAAGCTCTCTTCCAAGGTGTCCGCGGCCGCGGCGACAACCGCTTCTGATTGGGTCGCCGACAAAACGCCGTGCTCGCCTGCGACTCGCGAGGCCTCAACCCAAAGCGCCATGAAATTGGGACGGCTCAATCCTGCGCCAAAAGGAGCTTTCCCGCGCGCGGCCATAAAGGTTTGCGAAACGCTTGACGCCGGGTCCGCCGCGTCTCGGAACGCATTGGGAGCGGCCTCGATCAACGCCAAAAAGGTTTCAGACAGGAGAGGGCTCAGCGAGGAGTCTCGGCCCATGCTGGTTTCCCAAGCCGAAACCACGCGTTGTCGCTGCGCGTCAGACATGGCGCGCGCGGGCAACAATGGAGCGCAAATCGCTTGGAGGGCGTTGGTCGTCCTTTCGTATCCAATGACCGGATGGGGCAAGAAATGAACGCGGGCGAGGGCGACAGGCCCCCACGCCGCTGAGCGATGCCCCTCTCCTTTCCAGGCGGAGCTGAGGGGAAGAGCCGCCAACGTCACGGCTTTCAGCTCATCGATCCGCGCGTCTTGGGTTGTCGCGTTGGAGCAGAGCCACAGCGCCGCGCGAACCGCGGGCGTCGACGGAATGTTCGGATACATGTTCCCCGGGCGTTTTTTGTCGTTGCTCAACGCGCCGTCCAGCAAGCGCGTGAGCCCTTCAGCCGCGAACTCTTGAAAGAGAGGCTGCGCGCTCAAAAACCTTGAAATGGAGATCAATGCGTCTGATTTCGGCTCGGAATCGTTGATTGAATTGTTTTTCGAGCGCAGTTGGGTTTCTTCTCCAACGGCGCCGGACAGCGCATGGGCCCATTCCCCAGAAACCGCGTCAGAGGGCGTGGCAGGAGGAGAAAAAAACGGCAATCCTTTGGAAATGAAGTCGGCGAACAGCGGGTTGCTGCGGTGGGCGTCGCGCCGCGCCATCGTTTCGTGGAAGAAGCCGCAAGCGACCGGAGCCCATTCCTGGGCCATTGCCCGGTTCTGATCGCTCCAAAATGACGGGAAAGAGAATTGCGCTTCGTCCGCCAGGCCCCAGTCGGCGAGGGCCATGCCTGAGACGGCGCGCGGATGCGGCGCGCCCGCGTCAGAAATCGAGCCTGCGGCCGCGTGCGCGCCCTTGTCGAGCGCCAGGCAATGCTTGGCGCATGCTTGCCACTCCAACGCCAGGCGCCACTCGATCAATTGGCGCTCGGGTGTTTGCTCTTCGCGGAAAAGGCGGTTTTGCGCTTCCATGGCTTCGCGCAAAAAGTCCGCCCGGCGCGATGGGTCTTGCGCCAGCGTTTCTTGCAAAATTCCAAAAGGCGACACCAAGGCGCAAAACGCCTTCCACTGATCCGCCTCGGCGAAAGCCGTGAGCAAGGGCGCGCGCGTCCATTCTCCGCCCACGAAAGACGCCGCGCCGCCAAAGAAACCCAAAGATTGCGCGCCCAAAAGGGCCGCCGAAAGCTCGGAGGCCCAAGATTTCGAAACTGCCAACGCAAGAGCCTCGTGAGCTGCCGGACGAAGCGCTGCGCCGGCGCCATCTTCCAGCCGTCCAAAGCGGTTCAAAAGGTCGCGCGCCTGGCGCCAATTCGAAGGCCATGAAGCCCCGGCGGTGGAGGCGGCAGATTCGGATCGGGCAGAGGTTGGTTGGGTCATCAAGGTCTCGAAAAGAGCGCAAGCCGGCGGAGCAAGGGGCAAAGCGGCGCAAAAAAGGAGGCGGCGCGCGCAAACACGCGCAAACAAGGCGAATCAACGTAAAAAGCATGCATCGCAGCCCCGCCGCTCGATGCAATATTGTATCATTCTCTCGCGCCGATTGCCACCGGCAAAAAACGGGCGGGGGACTGTTGTTGGCGCCGCAAAGACACGCTAGGCCTGTTCAGGAGTTGGGCCATCGCCGACAAAAAAAGCCCAGAGCGAGTCTGGGCTTTTTTTTGTTTTTCCGCGCCAAAAGTCGAGCGAAGAGTGCCGACCAATCAGCGGTCTTGGGATTCCGCGGCAAAAGGGGCCGTTTTCTGGCTGTGGTTCGCCTTGGATTCGCTGGCGGGCGTGGGCTTTGCGTAGGCCGGCAAGAAGCCAAACTCGCCATTGCGGGCCATTTGGTCGCGGCGCTCGTAAACGCTTTCAATCCAATCGAAAAGTTTTGCGAAAATGAACATTATGGTCTCCAGGGGCGTTGCGGACAAAACAGGCCTTTCGGTCTGGGCAAGCTTAGTCGATGCGGATCGAGTGGCCAAACGCGGTGTTTTGCGTCTCTGCGCGCTCCATGCTGCGCATGCGGTGCTCCAATTCGGCGATGTCGCTGGACTCGCTCAGCCAAGCTTCACGGCGGCGTTGCTCGTAAGTTGCGTAGGAATTGGAAATAAGGTCGAGAATTTTTGCGATCAGGAACATGATGGACCCCCTTTTGGGGAAGTTGCGCCACTGATGTGGCAATGACTATATATTAGGGTTTTCCCGCATCTTTGTCCAGCCCTATTCGCGACATTTCTGCAGTGCGCGGAATCGCAACGCTGGCCGGTCGGGCAAACTTGCCGCGCGGTCGAGGCGGTGAAAGCAAAAAGAAAAGAAAAAAGCCGCCGGAAATCGGGTTTTTTGATTTAAGCTGTGCTAGGCGTTTGACTTGGGGCCGCTGGTCGAGGTAGATTGACGCGCTCCCAACTTTTTGGGGCCCGCCAGGTTGGCGGGAAAGCACAGAATTCGATCCATTTTCTCACCAAACACGCAAGGTTGAAGGAGCACACAATGAGCGATCAGCAGCGCACAGGCGGCGGCGAACGGAAAGGCGACGGCGGCTATTTGTTCGAAAACAAGAAAACCAATCCGAAGCAGCCGGACTGGCGGGGCAAGGCGACCATCAACGGCAAGGAAATGTTGGTTTCCGGCTGGAACCGCGACACTCCGGACGGCACGATGATCTCGTTCTCCTTCACGGATCCGGCGACGCTGCCGCAGCGCCCGGCCCAAGGCCAAGGCTCTGCTCCGGCGCAAGGCGCGTCGCGCCCCGCGGCCGCTCCGGCTCCCGCAGCGACTCCGGCTGCTCCGACAGCCAACTACGAGCAAAGCCTGCTCGACGACCTGGACGACCTGTTCAAGCCGGACAACAACCACTAAGCTGTGGCCGGGAAGCCGCGAGGGTTTCCGGAAAAGCAAAAGTTGACATGAAAAAGCTGGCCGGCGTTTTGCCGGCTTTTTCTAT
>Ga0209888_1000257_pt1 | contig 32228 bp, 22 predicted proteins | sample OrgsoiDNA_201059_FD_185807 | JGI IMG/M metagenome (GOLD analysis project Ga0209888, IMG submission 185807) | Permafrost soil microbial communities from the Arctic, to analyse light accelerated degradation of dissolved organic matter (DOM) -... | ecosystem: Environmental > Terrestrial > Soil >...
TTTTTTCTCGCGCAAACCAAACATGACGGTGTTTTGAGTTCGAAGCCTCCCTTGCATGTCAGCCGTCGAAGCCTTATGGAAGCTTTTTTCGGCCGCCCTCCTTGCGCCAGGGGGCAAGGAAAGGCAAGGCATTCCCGCCACTTTAAACCACACCAGGGAGCATCGCAAAAATCGACAAAAAAGCCACGTTCGATTATAATGAGCATCCGTCTATTTTTTGAAAGGATTTGCATGAAAGACACCCCCTTTGCCGATCTCGTCGCCAACGCGGCTCAAAGCCTGGCGCTGCAATCAACGCCGACCACCGTGTTGCCGCTGGACCTGGCGGCGCAAATCCAATCGACCGTGGAGGCCGTGAAGGCGTTCCAGGTTCGCCTGGAACGCGAAATCGCGGACGCTGGAAACACGGAAATTCAGGGCATCCGCCCCCTTGGCCGCAGCTCCGCGATCGCAAGCTCGTCGCAGGTGTTTGGCCAAGGCGGATGGAGCGCGAAAACCTTCCTGCCGGCGCTGCAAGTCGAAGACGTGCTGGTTAAAATGCGCTCTGGCAACAAGGGAGACGGCGCGCAAATTCAAGAAATGGCGGATTGGGCCCGCGATCCGCAAGGCCGAGCTCCGTTTGGCTTGCATTCGGAAGTGCTCAAAGCGATCGGACCGACGCTGGATTCGTGGCTCGCGCTGCATGCTGCACTGGGCCAAATGCAAAGCCCGGGCGTGGGCGCTCCGGTGAAAGGAGCGGTGGAAGGAAAAAACGCAGCAGAAAAGAAAAAACCACGGGTGTGATCAGGCTCGCACAAAAAATGCCATTCAGTCATGATCGACTGAATGGCATTTTTGTGCTTTGAAGGGAGTGGATGTCCGCTCAATAAACCAGAGAGCATTCGCTGCCTGGGCACGCAAATTGAGGCGGAGAAAAGATCGCTTTTTTATTGGCAAGAGCTCCATTTTCATCAAAAAAAGCAGAAAAACGCTTAACTTCGGATGAAAACATTTGCTCAAGGCTATCCCATGAATAGACAGGCGCTGCCGAACCATGTTTGGGGGCGCACACATGACATTTGTTGTGTTCATCCAAAAACAGATAAAAGCCAGGGTCTGCGGAATAAAATCCGAACAAGAACAAGTTCGAGGGAAGAATGCGGCTCCGATTTCTGGTGTTTTCGTCAATCAAGCTAGGCGGTGTGAACATATTCCCTTGCGGGGTCCACTGCGATCTCCAGGCCCGCCCAGGCCCTGAATCAAAAAGATGGATTGGTCGCGTCCGCTTCCCTCAGGAAGCCCGTTTCTCGCGCCGCAAATTCATCGGGGACAAGCCCGTCTTCGGGCTCACCCACCATAATTTATGCCTCAATGACAATTTTTCATGGCATTGGAACGCCGGGCACGCTTTGCGAAGGATGTTGAACGCGCCGTTCACGTCCGCGTGCACGACAAGCCATTCGGCTTTCGCGCCCGGAGACGTGAGTTTGTGGCGGTCTTTTCCTGTTCCGCGCGTGGTCCCATGAGCCGCCTTGGTCGTCGCCCGCTCTCCGTTGTTCCCGCGCGCCGGGGGGTTGTCCCCTGTGGTCGGCGTCTCTGGGCTGGAGTCTGCGCGGGCGGCGCCGTCGGGGGCGGCTTGCGCCGCCGTTTGCTGCAATTGCTGCGATTGCCTTGCTTTCTTGGCGGCCAAAGCGGCCGCCCGCTCTTCTTTGGTCATGAGCGAGAAGTGCTTGCGCAGCGGCTCGTTCAGGACAAAGCTGGCCTGGCTGGTGTAGCTTTCCTCGACTTCGACCACCAGGATGCCGGCGGCGAGGCCTTTGTACTTCAACATGTCGAAAAGCTTCGTGTGCGCCAAGCCGCAGAACCGCTTGTTTTGCTCCACGCCCATGTTCGTGGCGTTTTTCCACAGCGGGTTGTGGCCCAGCACGAACAACTCCACTTTGCGGGCGGACAGCTCGCGGATGACGCCGCGGCTCGCTTTGTGGAAAAAGTCGTCGACCATCGCCTCGCGCCGCGCCAGGAGCTCGATCAGCCGCGAGTCCTGATGGATCGCCGCCAAGCCTTTCTTGAAAGCCGCGAATTCGGCGGGGCTCAAAGCGTGCGTCGAGTCTTGGCCCGCGGCGAGGGCCTCCTCGGCCTCCAGCCGCGCGATCTCCGAGTCGTTCAAATCCGCCCAGGCCTCGAAATCGGTTTCGTCGAAATCAGCTGCCGCGCTCGCCGCCGCGGTTTTGGCTTTTTTTGCTTTTCCTTTGGCCTTGGAGGCTTTCTTCGCGGTCTCGGCGTTCTCCGCCGCTTGCGGATTCTTCTCGCCTTCCAGGGCAAGCGCCGCGGCCCGTTCGGCTTCAAGCGCGTCCTTGGCCGCGCGCCGGGCTTTTTGCGCCTCGTCGCGCCGGCGCTGGAGCTCACGCAGCTCGGGCGTGGTCAATTCGCTTTTGAGGGCGTCGATCCGGCCGTCAAAGATTTTGAGCCGCCGGACCAGGCGCTCGGGCGAGATGACCATGGCGTCCCGGCCGTCGTTGACGGCGATGGAGATCAAATTGTTCACGCCCGGGTCGGACCCGGCCATGATCGGGAGGTCGGCGGCCTTCATCGCCGCGAGCATTTTGAGGATTTCGCCCTCGTGGCGCGAGGAGGCCATTTTCGGGTCGACCGACTCCAAATGCCGGTAGGCCTTTTCCCCGACGCTCCCCTTGGGGAAAGCCTTTTGCCATTTGACCACAAACTCGACTTTCACGCGCTTGTCGCGCTGCGAGACCAGGCGGATTTCGCACAGGCCGGCTTCGGCCGGCGCTTTGTTGGAGGCCTTGATCCGGTCAAAGCGCTCTTGCAGGTCGTAATTGGAGAACGCGGCCATGTCGGCGGCCGTGAGCGCCGCCGTTTTGGCGTAATCGGCGTGGACGGTCCGATCGACGCCCGCGCGGGTTTTCAAGGCGGGGAAGGCCAATTTGAAGTCGGGCTCGTCCGCGGGCGGCAATCCCCCTTTGTCCAATCCCAAGCCGTTGCCGGTGAAAACAAGGGTCGATCGGCCATGTTTGTCTTTGAAGCTCGGCGGCCGCGGCTTGCCCGTGAATTTCTTCGGGTTTTTGTAATAAGCCTTGAGCCCTTTTTTGTGGACTTCGAAGTCCTTGATCGCGCGTTGCAAGATTTCGCTCGCCACCACGCCGGGCAACGCCTTGTAGACCACGAATCCGCCCTCGTCGGGCCGGTTCCGGATCAAAGACCCAAGAAGCGTCATGTCCAGGATGGCGTCGCGCTTGGCTCGTTTTTTCGGGTCCGGGTCCAAGAACAGCTTGATGGTTTTGCTCGCCGCGAGCTTCGGCGGAGGACCCTCGATTTGGGGCGCCAAGGCGAAATGGTCCCGGACCAGCTTGTCCTGGCGCATTGTGTTGATCGGGCGGATTTTGGCGTTGGCGAGCTCGGCCCACGCGGCCATGTCGATCCGGGCGGCGTTGCGCGCGGCGGTGGCTTTTTTGCTTTTTTTCTTGTCTTTGGCGGATTCTGCTGGCCCCAAGGGCGCGGGCCTTGGGGAGCCGTCGGCCAGCAGGCCAAACCAAAATTGGCGGATGACATACAACGCCATGTTGTGCAGGTTCTTCCCTTGCAGCGCCAGGGCGTCGACTGACCGGCAGAACGCCGGGTCAGACTCGTGGACGCCAAACGCGCGAATGGTGGAGGGCAGAAGGCTCATGGATGAAGAGTCAAGGCAAGCGATAGAAACGGGTTCGCCCAATGTGCCTGGGCCAGCGCCGGCTGTCAAGGGGCCTGCTGGCTGACAGAGAAAAAAGGTTGTGGAATATGTTCACACGACCTAAAAGGGGTTCTGACTTTTGGATTCCTTCGAAGAATGGTTGGCGAAAATCCGAAAAAGCAAAAAGCATTTTGGAAAAAAAAGCCGCCGTTGGCTTGGCTTAAAAAATTTTTGTATGGGTCGGGGATTGGCCGAGCAATATGTTGTTCCATCTCAAGAATATCGGATTCGGAAAGCCCAGGGAAAGACACCATAAAAGGAACTTCAAATGAGCGAAGTATTTTGGGAACCGCTTCGCGATCATTGAAATGAAGCCCGACTTCAATGGAGCCCCCGGAGGATTCAAGAATGTCTCCTTTTTGCCGGCTAAGAACCAAATCGTTGATGGTGGATGCGTAGTCCATTTTTATTCCTTTCCGGTTGAGGGGGCGCCAGCATAGCACAAAACCCAGTAAGTCCATGCCGTCAGCAACGACATTGAATAACCTCCAAAAGGCGGCGGGCCTACGGAGAGCCGTCTTTTCCCTCTCAAACGCCTCTCAGACGGCCCACGGCGTGATGAAAAAAGCGCCGTTTGGCTCATCTTTCGGCTTGGCGCAAAAGTCCGATTCGCGGAAAAAGAGGTCAAAAGTCCGCAAACCTTGCCGAGCAAGGGAAATCAACAAAGAAAAGCGCTAAATTCGCGCCCAGGAAGAATTATTTTCTCTTGTTTTGCGTGGTTCGCCTCTTTTCAACGACGCCCTAAAATGGGAGAATGAAGAGACTAAACAAAAGGCCGCAAAAATCAACAGAAAAGCCAGGCAGAGCAACGCCTCGGCGGCAGGCGACAACAAAAAAAGCATTTCACCTCTGGATGAATCCATGGCTTTAGACAGCACGACTCAGACGACAAGCACCGCGTCGGCCACCGCAGAAACGCTGGGGGCCATCGGGCAATTGACGCCATCGGGCGCGACTTTGGCCGAGCGATTGGCTTGGGCCGGAGAGCCGGGGTTGGCGTTGGCTCGCGAGCCGTGGGCCGCGGCCGCGTGGGAGAAGCTGGAGCAGGCGCAGTGGGGATTCGCGATTTTGCGCGCGTTGAGAACCCCTGAGCGGCCCACGGAGCTTTGGGGCGCGAAAGCGCTCGCCGAAGACGGCGTGTGGAAGTTCCGCGACTGGGATCACCCGGAGACGCAGGAAGACGCCCAACAAACCCGCCAAGCCCTGGCGAACGGTGAAACGCCCTCCAAGGCCGACGCAGCCGAAAAAGCGGGCGAGGCCGCAGAGGGCGTTTCGGTGGCGCCAGGCAGCGCCCCGCACGCTCAGGCGATGCCGGCATGGGCCAAGTTGGCGGAAAGCTTCGCCAGCGACTGGGCGATGGAAGAGGCGGGCCGGCTGGCTGTGGCGGCCCAGGCTCTCGGCGGCGGCCGAGCGTGGCTCGCCCCCAGCAAAACAGAATGGGAAGGCCCTGGGCTTCCGAGCCAGGCTCGGCCGACAGGGCTGTTGCTCGCGGCTCTGATCGCCGCGGCCAAGCGCGCCGCCAAAACCAATCCCCTGGCCGAAGAAATTCTGCCCGCGCTCCTCGACTTGGAGGACAACGCCCTGAACAATCGCGTGGCGCCGGATCAAATGCAGCAAGCGCACGAAGTCGCTCGAAAAAAAGTCCGGACCGCCGTCAAGCAAGAACGCCCCTCGCAAGAGGAAGCGCGGACGCAGACGGCGGCGCCTTCGCGTAAGCGCGGCCCGCGTCGCTGATCGCTTGGTTTATCGCGCAAGGCCCCTCCGAGTCGATGCGCAAGCGCAAGAATGCGAAAGCCCCTTTTGAAAGGGGCTTTCTTTTTTCTCTTGCCGTTTCCCCATCCTCCAAAACAGCGCCTCGGATTGCCCGGAAGGCGGTTTGAAGAGCCTCCCTCAGTCATCTGAACAAAAACAGCGCGCGAAACGGAGCGCAAGCCGCCTGCGAAACGAACCGTCAACGCCGGCCAATCAAACCTTGGGGCGGCGAGCCGGGGACACTGCGGCGCCGGATGCGGAAACAGGCGCCAAAATTGCTTTGTTAGCGGCCCGCTCAGCCTCAATGGCATGAAAAAGCTCCTCGTTGTCCAGCTCGAAGCCCGACCGCCGCGGACGGCGCTTGGCCGTGGAGCTCGCGCCTGAGCCGCCAGCCGGAGCGGAGCCGCCGGATTCATTTTTGCCTTCCGCTTCCCGGTGCAAAAGAGCCGCGAACAATCCATAGCCCGTGGACAGCAAGATCGCCGCAAGCCATGCCGCGCCTTGGGAGCCAATGGCGTTGGCGCGGCCAGAGTCGTATTGGTAGGCGTCAAAGTCCTTCTGCGGAACCGCCCCAACGCCCAACTTCACGGCCCAGGTCCCATCGGGTTGCCGCGTCGCGGATTGCGGATAAACCCAAGCGACTTGGCTGTCGCCTGCGATCGCGGGAATCGAAATGGAGGTCGAGCCATCGGCGGCGGTTGAAATGGAGGGCGTGGATTTTGGGCTGGCGTTGACGGCCGCGTCGACGCGCGCGGCCGGAGCCAGGTTGCTCGCGGCCCGGAATTCGTAGTTGTGGAATTTGCGATTGCCCGTGTCAACCATGTGAGCGGCGTCCGCGGACGCCATCGCGCGCACAGAGAACACCAAGGGCTGGCCCACGACGCCCGTGGCCACCACGCGCAAAGAGGAGGCCGCGACGGATTCGCCGGGAGCGGCGGCAACCGGGCGAATTTGCGCATGCTTGACGCTGGAGCTGACGCCGCGCCAGCCCGGAAGAGACACGCCGCCCTGTCCGTCGCTTCCCATCTCGCGATCTTGCGTCGCGGGCGTGTCGCGCAAAAACGGCGCCTTTTGGTCCGCTGCGGACTGGATGTCGTCGCCAGCCCCAAAGGCCTTGATCATGGGGTGGATCGAGCACAACGCGGCAAAGGCCGCCAGTGAGCATCGAGCGACCGTGACGCGAACAGAAGAGGTGGGGGTCAAGAGCATGGCAATGGGCTTAAAGTGTCAAAGCGTTGAAGGGGATAGTTCTGGCGGACCGTGTCGTTCGTCGCGTCATTTGTTGCGGAGTTGAATTTCAGGCCTGCCCGATCTTTCTTTTTCTATATGTCCCAATAGGTTACCAAATAGGGCCGCAAACAGCAATCGAACGGAAAGCCAGAAACGCAAAAGCTCAAAAAACGACCGCTTGAAAAAACGTGAAAAGGCGCAAAGAGACGCGAAAGAGGCGGCCAACGCCCAATCAACGGAGGCTGTTAAAGACGCCGTCCGGAAAAATGCCCGTCGGATGGCTCCTGTTTCGAGCCACCGCCTCCTGTTGCCTGGCGCAGGGCCACGGCTTCCCTCAGCTGCGCGAGCTCGATTTTCGCAATCGCCTCCGCGTTGTCGTGTTTCCAGAGCCCTTCGGATGAAAAGGCTGCTCCCTGTCGAAGAGCTGCGTCGGCCACCGCGTGGATGTGCTCTTCGATGGGCATTGAGCTTGTTGGCTCCGGCCACGCCGGCCACGAAGCAGGAGGCCGCCGGTCCGACAATGCCGTGGAGCTTGTCGCCAAGAGCCTCGCCCCGCTTGCCAGACCAGCCGCGCAGCCGGATGAAATGGGCAAGGCCGAGAGCTTTCGAAGCAGGTCCTTCGTCTCTTTGGGGGGAATTCGGAATCCAGCCGGCCGGCCTTCCGCGTCCCGGCCCCAAAGACCGGATTTGACGCCTTCATCAAAAACGGCCGCCCAAAACACAATTGCGGTTTGGAAAGGCCAAGAGGGCTCTTCGTCTCGCGAAGGGATGCCTGCGTCTTTCGCCGCGCGGCAAACCGTGTCACAAAGACCATAAAAAATGTTCGCCCGATCGGTCGGCGTCAACAAATTTGGCGCGAGGCCGGCCAGAACGCCCTCCAAAACGGGGCGAATGATTCGCTCAAAATAGGCTTCCGGGCCTCCAAGTTGGGCGATGGAGGCCTGAAAATCAACGGTGTCCAGAATAGGCTTGCGCATGGCGACGGTCGAAAAAATGATCAGGTCAAAGACGGCGCTGGGTCTGGCGCGCGGCGGGTTGCCGCGGCTCAGGCGTTTCGCCCGCCGATTTGTCCAGGAGAGCCATTAGCTCAGAATGGTCAAAAACCGCAAGCGCTTTTTGGCAGTGCTGCTCCCAAAAACCGACGGCCTCCGGCGTCGCGCCTTGGCGAGCGGCGGCCGCGCTGACGGCGCGCATTTGCGAGATGTGGGACCGATCCAGCCGTTCCGGCACGCCTTGCTGGTCAAGCCACGGTTTGACCAAGGCATGCATGGCCCCAGGAAGCCGATCGCAAAGCTCAGCCGCTGTCGCGCGTTCGGTGTCGTTGGAAAGCGGGGCGTGAATGCGCATTTCCGCGAGCCATTGAACAAAAATGCCGTGTTTCGGGGCATGGACCCGATCGCCGAGGCCGGCGAGCGCCAGTGTTTCGCGCAGCGCGTCAAATGAAACAATGGGGGTTTCGCCGGCGGCGATTTGGCGCTCCAAGCGCCACTGGAGCGTTTGCGGGTCAAAGCCAGGCGCCGCGGGGACCGACAAAAGAAAAGGCTCTTTTCGCGCCACAAATTGAGCGACTTCCAACGGAAGCGACCAAAATCCACCCTGCGCCAAAACAGGGCTTGCGTAATGAACAAGGCCCGCGTTGCGGATCCATTCTTGCGCGAAAGACTCCATGAAATGCACGCCGGATTGGGCCGGAAGATGGTTGGGGCTTTCGGCCGTTAGGGCTTCCGCTAAAATCATCGGCATGGGGGCGAGGTTTTCGGCATCCTCGCGCGCCGTTTCGGAAATTCGCAACGCCATCGTCGCCATTTTTGAAAAAACTTGCAAGTCCTTTTTGTGCCAGCGATCATGGCCCGCTTGCTCGGCGGAGTTCAGGTCCAGATTGCGGCTGTGCAACAAAAAAGCCGAGGCCAATCGAGGCCAGACGCCGGCCCATGATCGCGCGGCGCCATCAGCTTCCGTTGCCGTCCTGCCAGTGGCCAACAGCCACTGCCGGTGCGCCAACGCGCTGTCGAGGGCCGCTTGCGCGCCCGCGGCGACGAACTGCTCGTCGCTGGCGTGCTTGGAGCGCAATTCAACCAGCATCGGGCCCAAAAGCGCGAAATGATCTCTCGCGCGCGCCTGCCGCTTGGGCGAGCAATCGCCATCTTGCGCGCTGAACGCCGCGCGGGCCATGATTTTGCGCCAAGCCGCGCCGTGCGGCAAATCGCTGTCGGGGATTTTTCGGGCTTCGGCTTGGGTCTTGGGGTTGGCCAAAGACCTGCGGCCCGGAGCGAGTTCCGCGAGAACGCCCAATGCGTTGATCCATTCGTCCTGAAAGGGGATGTCTTGCCGCCCCAAGGGCAAAAGGCGCTCAGCGAAAGCCTCGACCGCCCACACTGATTTGGGGGCGGCGACCGTTGAAAATTCGGCGCCATTCGCTTCACCGGAAGCGCTTTGGGAAGCGAAGCCCACCGCGGCGGGCCGGGGCTGGGGTCGGGATGCGTTTGACGCCGGGCGAGCGAACGCTGGGTCTCGCGTCAGATGCAATGAGCGTGCGACGAGAATGCTCGCCTCCATCCAAGGGACGCCTTCTTGTGAGAGCGCTTGACAAGCCAAGGCAAGCTCTTCTTTCGAGAGATCAAAGCCCTGCGCGTCGCCTCGAGCGTTCCGGCGCCATAAATTGGTTTTCATGCCTTCTCGAAAAACGGCTTGCCAAACCGCCACCGCGGCTTCCAATGCCCAGTCGTGAACGTCCGTCATGGATTGCAACACATGCGTTTCTTGCGCCGCATGGCGCGCGAGACTGACCAATCGGGCAAAAATGACATTTCGTTTTTGCGGATCCAAAACACCGGCGCCCGCGTCCATCAAGATCGTTTCGATGACGGGGCTCATGAAAAGCTTGAAATGAGCGTCCGCTCCGCCGCTTTCGGCGATCGCGGCGTTGAAGGAGTTTGTGTCGAGAATGGAGGCGGACATAAGCTTGCTCTGAGTTGCGTGGCGGAAGTTCCAGCGTTGAGGCGCATGGTCCAAAAGGGCTTGGAGGCGGCGAAGGCGGTGGCTTTCGGCGTCAGGGCGCGCCGTTCGCCCGAATCACATTTTGGAGCGAGTTTTTTTCACCGACACCGAGACTTCGACGTTCGCCACGGAAACCCTGAACCCCGAGTGCTCAAAGGAATCCGGCACGCGCGAGCCGCGCTTGTTCCATTCATCGCGAGCGCTTCGTTGCGCGTCGATTTTATAGGTTCCTCGCACGCCGGCCGCATAAATCAGCAAACCAAAAGCCAAGAAGAAGGCTCCAATTCCTTGCGCGTGCTTCCAACCGCCCTTGTCGTCTCGGGCTTGATAAAGATCGAGTTCCTTTTGGGAAACCGCGCCGACGGCCACCTTCACTTGCCAAGCGCCATTTGGATAGCGCGCGACGCTTTGCGGGTAAATCCATGCGGTTTGGGCGTCGTCGACAACGGCCGGAACCTTGACGCGCATGACGCCGTTCGAGTCCAGCGTGGCCTGGACTTGCGAATGCGAGCCCGCGCTGATGACGGGGACAATGGATTTCGCGGGAGCCAGTTCTTGGGCCGGGACCAACTGCCAATTGCGGCTCTTTCCATTGCCCTTGGTGGTGTCAACGCTGCTGGCCGGAATGTTCGAGGCCAAAATTTTCACGCTGAATTCCAGGGGCTTGCCCACGACGCCTCGACCCCAGGCGCGAGAGGCGTTGTATTGGACGTCGTCGCCCGCATGCTTGTCGAACGCTTGAATGGCCGCGTATTTCACGTTTGAGGCCACTCCGCGCCACTGCGGAGCCCTGACTTCATCAGGCTGGCTGCCCGACTGCATTTCTTCGGTGATGGAGACCAGCGGCGTGTCGGCCAAAAACGGGAACTCCGCGTCGTTGGCGGACTGAATTTGGCTGCCTTCGGCAAAAAGGCCGTGGCCGGCGTAAATCGCGCACAGCGCGGCGAATGCGGCCAGGCCGCCCTTGGCGACTGCGGTTTTGCGGGACATATAGTTTGACATGGGGATCCGGACGCTGTTTTCGTTTAATGGGCCCGAACTGAAAGGGCATGCGACCATTTTCTCGCATTCGGCCTTCGGACGCAATGCCGCCGTGCCCCAAAAGGCCCAAAAGCCGAAGAACCGTGATGGTCTCGCGACGCGCGGGGACCTCGCGCTCAATCCGCCGAGCCTGTCGTTTCCTGGCAGTCGCAACAAAACCGGCCATTGGGCTGGATATTCGACCGACGCTCGCGCATTCGCTCAAATTCTGGAGCGAATGGGCTGGTTTTGGGAGCTCTTTTTTGAGAGAATCAGTCAGCAGAAAATCTATTTGCCAGACCTTCCCAGCATTCACGGTTCCCAAGCCCAAACACACAATGCCCGAAAACAAAAAAAACATCGTCGCCAGCGCAGAATCGTCCGAATCCATCGATCAGGCCGATTCGCGCGCGCCGGGCGCGCACGCTAAAAAATCCGCGCCCAAAAAGAAAGCCCCGAGCAAGGCGTCGTTGGACATGACGCGCGCGGAGCGTTTGCGAGAGTCCATGGCGCTTGCCTTGCGCGAAGCCGGAAAAGCGGCCTGGGACGGCTTGCAGGCTCGGCAGAAAAGCCCGCAAGCGACGGCCGCGCTCGACGCCGTGGCGAAAGAGGCTGACGCTTTCGTGGCCGCGCAAACCAACGCGGCGTTCAAGTTCCCGAATGCTTTTCAGTGGAGCGACCCAGAAGCGTGGGGGCCTTTGGACGCCTTTGCCGCGATCAACAAAATGAACGCCGCGCCGTGGCGTCGATCAATGAACTTCCGGCAAGAGCACATTGGCGAATCGGTCTGGGCTCAATTCGTGCGTTTGGGCGCAAAAAACGGCTCTTCGGAAGATGAAGCGCGCGCGCAAAGCTGGATTTATGAAAACGAGAGCCCTTATGCCAAAAAGGAGCGCGAAAACAAAAAAGAAGATGAGCTGCGCGCGTTGTCCGGCGATTTCACTGCGCAGCCGTTGCCCGCATGGGATCGAGCCGCTGAGGAAGCCGAGTCCAATCGCCCAGAAAATTTGTGGAGGGGCGCGTTCCCCGCAAGCGCCGAAAGCGTCGATCCCTGGCCAGCCGTCACGCGAAAAGACCTCGAGCTGATGCGCCTTTTGGTCAGCCAATCGTCCAACGGCGGAGGCGATTGGCCCGAAGAGGAGGCGGGGCGAATTTTTGTGGCCGCCGCGCAAGGCGCAGACGAAGTCTCGGACGCGCAATGGGCGCAATCGGTGGTGGACGCCGCGCGTGGATCCATGAGGCGAAAAGTTTTAAAAGAAATAGAGTGGGCCTCAGAAGGGCGCGACTCCAACGCGGCGGCCATCGCCAAATTCCAAAAGCAACTTGACGCGATCGACAAAAAGACCGACGAAGTCGCCGTGCCGGGGTTCGGCGTGTTGAAAGCCGCAGCCGAGTGGCTGCCGGGTTGGCGTCGGGCATTGAGGGACGAAGCCCTGCAATCTCGCGCCATTGGGCGCCGGATGGCCTTGGCGTTGGAGGGGCTCAAAGAAAAAACTCCAGCGGCCGCCGATTCCATCGCCCAGCGCCTCATGAGCGAAAAAGATGACGACAGGCATCGAGGATGGCGCGAATTGGAGAGCGCGCAGCCAGGGCTGGCGCACGCTCTACACAGCGCTCGGGCGCTTGAAGAAGGCCGGCGGAGCCATTCGTCTGGCGAAGGCGGCCTGAGCCAAAATGGACGCCGCCTTTTTGTCGGGCAGGGCTTAAAAGAATTTTGGGGCCGCCTGGGAACGCCGGAAAAGCGACTAGAGGCGTTGGGCGCGCCATTGAAAGCCGGGGGCGTTTGGTGGAGAGAGTTGGCCGAATGCGCCCCATGGATGGACGAGCGCTGGTTCGAGCCGGAGGACTGGTCGGCCTTGGGCCACGCCGCGGCCGGGCTGAAAGCCGCGGCCCGTCAAAGCCTGGCGGATGGATTCAGCGCCGCGAGCGGTGTTTTGGGCGAGCATTTGGAGTGGGGAGCCGTTCGGTCGTATCTAGCGAGAGACAAGCAAGAGCCGCTGTCCGCGCAAGGCCGCGCGTTGGCGTTGGCCACGGACTTGGCCCAGGCCCCGGGCGTCTCGCCCGAGGCCATCCAAGCCTTCCTGCGGCGTTTGCCGGAGGTTTCCGGCGCGCAAAGCCTGGCCGCTTTGGGCGGGATTGTTTTGGGCGCGCTTAACGAGCGCGAGTGGATGGACGCCGCGCCTTTGGACCAAGCGTGGGCCGCGAGCATGGAGCACGCGCAAAACGAGTCCGGAGAGCGTTTCGTATGGCTCGGAGGCGTGTTTTCCGCGCGCGTTCTTTCACAAGAAGCCCAAGCGAAGCCCTCGGGCGTGGCCAGCGAGCCGCGGCAAAGGCTGGCTTATTTTCAATCCAATCCGAAGATTTTGCGCGCGTCGGAGACGGCAGACGCGAAAGCTTTGGCCGATTTTGAAGCCGCGGCGGAACAGAGGAAAAACAATCCGGTCGCCGATCGCTGGGGTTCCATAAGCATTCGCCGAGAAGAGCGCGCGCTGCCCAGCCATAAAAATGGCCAAGAGTTTGATTGGCGCAAGACGGAGAAGAAACTCGCCGATTGCGTCGCGGAGTTTGAAAAAGGCATGGGCCGCCGCGGTGAAACGATCGGCGTCCTGCTGCCTTTGGACGCGCGCCCAGAGGGGCGTTTGTTTGAGCGGATGGTCATCGGCGTCGCAAATGCCCGAAACGACAAAGCAAGGCACGCCCTGCGGACCCCGCCAGCGGAGGGGCAGCCCTTGCCCAACGGAATTGACGCGGAGGCGCAACGGCGGGACGAGAAACAATTTGAAAACTTCGTTCGGGAGCGCGCCGCGCTCTATCGCGGGGGCGCCGGGGGCTGGGGCCAGCATCCGGTCAGGGTGGCGTTTAATCGACAAGAGGCCCGCGCTCTGGAAGCCGTTGGCTTGCCATCGATGGAGCAGCGCGACTTTGTCGCGTCCACCGCGCGCGAAAGCGATTGGAGCGTAAATGCATTGAGCGCGTCGCACGAAACGCTCCGATGGATCAGCCAGCATGCGGACGCCGTGCAATCTTTGACCGCGGCGGGCATGCCAGGGGCTTTTTTGTTGGCCCGCAGCTTTGCCGAGAAAACAGCTCCGAATGAAAAAGTGGAGCAAGAGCTCAAAGCGAGCTGGAAAAAAATGGGGATGACCGACGCGGGATGGAAATTGTTGAGAAAAATGCCCGTGAAAAAGAATCTGCGCTGGATGAAATCAGAAGGATTGACGCCGGAGCGCCACTCCGGCCAAGCCGGCATCCAACGCGACATTTGGACTGAAAAGCAAGTGGCGCTCGCGGCGTCCATGCTGGCGGCGGCGCAAGTGCCGCCAGAGCACGCGCTCGCCCTCTTGTCGGAGGCGACAAGCCATGACGCGCAAGGGGAACGGCGCGGCGCGGGCCGGCGAACGCCTGTGGGAGAGGCCGCGGCCTTGGTCATCGCAATGTGCCAAGCGCCCGAGGGCCTGGCCGACGGCGCGGCGAAGAGCGCGGAAATGGCCCGCGCCTTGGCGTCGTGGGCATGGAGCCGAGAGCAATCGGGCGCGGGAAAAACCGAGTCGGGAGCCATTCAATTGGGCGTGTGGAAGGATTGGCTTGAGCGTTCGATCGACGCGTGGGAAAATCTGCCGCGTCGATTTGGGCACGCGACGCTCACCCGGCGCACCAACGAATGGCACGCGGATTTGGCGGAAATGAAAGCCGCGGGCGGCTCCGCGACAATGATGTCCCTTGTTTTGGAAACGGCGAAACAGGCCCTGCTCGTCGGGCACGCGCCGACCGCGCAAAGCGTGAAGGACGCCGCGCGCGCGGGCGCCTGGCCCATGGCGGTCGGAGAAATCAGGGGGGACGACTTGATCGCCGCGGCGCGCGAGGCGGCGAAAGCCGCGCAAGAGAAGGCCGCAGAGAAGAAAGAAGCCAAAAAACCTGCATCCGGCGCCGCGGAAAACGCAAGCGGAAACGAAAACGAAAAATCAGGGGAAAACAAGGAGGCCTCCCCAGAAAAAACGCTGGGCATGGAGTTGGACGCAGAGCCTGCTCTGTCTCTGGACGCAGCCCTGCCTCTCGCGGGGTGGACCGCCATGGGCCTGTGCACCGAAGGGGAATTGCTGCGCGAAGGGCGCGACCAAGGCCACTGCGTGGGCAGCTACGCGACAAGCTGCGCGCAGGCCGGCACCCGGATATTCAGTTTGCGCAATCCGCAAGGCGATTTGAGCGGAACGCTTGAGCTGCGAGGGCAAGCGGAGGGCGAAAGCGGCCCCAGCTGGGTTCGCGCGCAATTTTTGGGCAAGCACAACAAGCGGGTGACGCATCCGGCGGCGATCGCGCTCGCGGAGCAAGTGGCCGCGATTTACACGCGGGCCGCGCGCGCCAATGTCGCCCAACGCAAAGCGGGGCTGACGGAGCAAGCAAAAATAGAAGGGCCGGAGGCGAACGCCATGGCCCAACGCTTGCGAGAGCGCAGGGAGGCGGCCGCAGCCCTCGCGCTTGACGCTCGCGCCGCGCCGCGCGCCGCGCGCTGACGAGTTTGCCGCCAAACGGGGGCGAAAAAAGAGGCCTGAGCGATTCGGCCTCGCGATGAAGCCGGCAGACGCCGGTTTCGTCTTTTGGATTGCGATCCCGCGTCCTTCGTCCCTCGGGTTTGCGTGGCGCGCGTGATTCGGGTTTAACGCGGTTGAGCCTTGTTTGGCTCGCGGTGTTGCGTGAATGGGACGAAAAAGAGCCCTAGGATCAAAAAAACAAAACTCGGCGGCGCGGTCTCAAAAAATCGTTGACACCCCCAGTTGGCGGTGTGTAAGATAGGTTCTTGCGGTGAACAAGCGCGGGCGAGCAGGTCAACCCGCGATAATTTCCGCCAGAAGCGAAACCGCGAAGACACGACGCAAAAACGGCGAAGCCTTCGCGAATTCCCAGATTCCCAGGTTTGCAGAACTTGACGCACACGGAGCGCAACGAATGACACGAAGACAACTTCGTGGACTCGCGGCGCTGGCGACGAGATCGATCCCCTCCTGACAGGGCGGGCCCGACCGTTGACAGCATCGCGGTCCGCGGCCCCAAAGAAACAGCCGCCCAGGCGGCCAACGCAGATTGAAGCGCGAAGCCGGCCCCTTGCGGGCCGGCGCTGACCAAAAGGGATTTCCCCGCGAAGCCAGCCGCTCCAAAAAGACCCAAACAAAGAACGCGTGGCGAAAGGCTCAATTGGGTCGCGCGCCGCGAAAAGCCAGACAAACCCGATTTTCAATGAGCCTCGCGAGGCTCGCCCGCCCAGGAGGCGAAAATGACGCAAAAGCGCAAAGCAAATCCCTACACGCCGAACTTGGAAAAGGCGCAAGCCCGCGAAGCCGCCGCGAAAAAGCAGCTTCCGGCCAAGCCCACGGGCCAGCAGACGCTGGCGCGGGCGTTCGCCGCGCGCGCTCAGGAAATGATCGAGAAGAACATGGCGGCTCCCTCCATCATCGTGGGCAACGCCATCGCGCTGTCGCGCGGGCGCGAAGCCCTGGATTTTGATCGGTTGCCCCTGCAAGCGTTGGCTCTGGATGGCTTGGAGCGCGCGGCGTTGAATCGCGTGCTGGGCTCTTACCGCGGTCCGGGCGGATGGGCTGGCGCGTTGCAGCGCGAGTTCGACCTCGTCTGGGCTCCGAAGAAGCTGCCGGCTCCCGGCGCGGGCTTCGCGCACGGAAATGCCCGTCCGCAGGGACACGGCGCGCATGGCGCGGCAACCGCGAATTCGCGCCCAGCCGCGAAAACCGGCTCAAGCAACAGCTCCAATGGAGCGGGGGCCAAAACGAGCGCTCCGCGCGCGCCGGCCCCCAAGGCGCCCGCGAAGGCGACGGTTGCGCCCGCGGTCATCATCAAGCGCGTTCGCCGCGTCGAGGCGCCCGCCGCCGGGTCAGCCGACGCCACCGGCAAGGCCGGCCCCAAGGCCTGATCGGAAAAAAGGACGCGCAGAGGCCGCGGACGGCGAGAAAATCGCCCTCTGCGGCCTTGTTTATTGCGGCGGTTTTTGCTATTTTGGCAATCCAGTGGCGCTCCGCGAATGGGCGTCATTTTTTGCTCTAGAATGGTGCAGGGAAAGCGTTTTGGGCCGCCTTGGCCAGCATAGGAGAATAGAATGGATTTGCGATTGAACCAAGCGGCGCAAGACGCGCTCAACGCCACCGACGGCGCTCGCGCCGCGGCCGCGGCGCAAGAGCTCACGGACCAAGACTCGGGCTTTGAGCTGGATCTGTTGCCCATGACGGTCGAAGAATTGGTGGATCGCTTGACGCGCGCGTTGCCAGATGACGCGAGTTTGGCCGTTGAGACGATTTTTGGCTTCGTGGAGGGGAACTTCGCCGAGCGCGGCGTCCAAGTCGTGGACAACGCCTTGTGGCATTTCCTGCAAAATCCGATTGGCGTGCATCGCGTCGAAGTGGCTTTGCTTCGCTCAAGCTTCCGGGCGCAAGCGCATTTGCCCCATTGGCGCGCATATTTGCAATCGGTGCAGGCGAGCATGCAAGCCGACGGGTCGGACTGGCAGCGTTCGTTGCGCGGGATGGTTTGAGCGGATTTGAGCGGATTCGGGTGTTTTGAGCGGATACTGAGCCGATTCTTTGAAATCGGCTCAATTATTTTGGGCCCTCTGGCGCGCCGTCGCCACTCAGGCTTCGCAAAAACCTGGGCGCCTCAAAGACGCCTGGCTCGTCGGGGAGCGCTCGCCTCTGGCGTGGCCGGCGAAGAAGCCGCGATCCCAGAGGCCGCCATGGCATGAGGCGTAAGCTGCGCGGCCTGACCCGGCCCCGCGGGGATGGGCAGCCCGGAATGCGTTTGCGCGCCAAACGCTTCCGTCGCCAGCTCAAAATGCTCCCATCGAGCAAGGCGTTCGGGAGTTCGCAGGGGCGCTCCTGGCGGGATTGCAAGGCGTTCGACAACCGCGTCCGCCGCGGTCGAAAGCCCGCTTCGGACAAGGCGTTTCCATCCTGCGTGATCGAGCGACACAAGGACGCTCGCAATGCACAGGAAAACCCCCAAGAAGCCACAGCCAATGGACATCACCATGGTGGCGCTGCCCCAAACAACAACCAGCCACCAAGCTGAAAAAGGCGAAAGCATGGAAAGCCAGGCGCTGATCCACACGAGGCAACCGCAGCCCGCCAACGACAGCAGGCAAAGAGCGCCCGCGGGGAGAAGCCCATGCCGCCAATGCAGGCCCTCCAGCGCGTCAGCTTCGCAAGCCCACTTTTTCGCGCGCGCCGAAAGCCGAGCCAGCGCTTCGGCCTCATGCCGCTGCGTGGCGCAAAACGCGGCCTGATCCGCGCAAAGGGCGCGAGCTTGCGAAAGCCATTCGTTGGCGATTGGCGTTTGGCGAATAGATCGTCCAGTCGCCACGGGATGCGCCGCGCTTTGCGGCCCCAACGATTCGCCGGGCCCTGCGGCGTCGGCTCTCGCGAAAAGGAGCCGCCAGCGCCGCGCGTTCAACGCGCGGGCTTTTTGAGCGCGCCGAAAACGGCGCCATTCGCCCAGGGATGGCAACCGCTGCGCAAAGAACGCCGCGCCTGAATAAATGGCAAGCGGAAACAGCCACGCCGAGGCCACGCTGGTCAAGAATCTTTGCGCCGCGCCGGCAATCTGAGCCATCACGCGAGACGCGCGCTCGCGAGCGTCTCTTTTTGCGCGCGGCAAAAGCAGCTCCCGGGCCGGAAGAAAGGCGCTCAGCGCTTCGTCATGGCAAATCCAGCAGAGAGCCTCGTCGTCATCGCTCGAAAAGCGAGCCGGACTCAGGAAGGACCAAGAGAAATCGACATCGCTCCGACGGCGATGCTCTCGGTTGAATTCCGTCAGCAAATCGCTCGACCAAGAAGGCGCGGCGCTGGACGCTTGAAGAAAAAGAGCGCGCCGCCGGCCACTGTTCCTGAGCGCCGAGAGTTTAGTCGTCATCTGACGGATCCAAATCTGGCGACGAACCGCCCAGAAAATATCCAAAGGGGAGCGCAGGGCTCCCCACGCCGCGAAAAGGCTGAAAAGAAGGCAAAAAACAAACCCCGAACGCGCAAAGGCGCCAGGCGGGGTCTTTGCGCGCACAAAATTCACTCCGCGCCCCAAGCCGGGCGCATGGCGCGCCAACGGCTCAATCCAAGGCGCGCTCGCCGGGCTAAACAAAACCACAAACAACAGCGCGCAGCAAAGGGCGAGCGAGAAAAATTGCAGGACAAGAAGCAAAGACTTCCACGCTGAGGCGCGGCGCAAAAGGCTTTCCCCGAGCCAACGGTTGGCGAAGGGGCCCGCGTAAAAAGGCCGCCGGCCGCGCTCTCGCAGATACCGCCGCAAAACGCCATCATCCCAAAATCCGTGAGGCCCGCTCGAGTCGGTCGTCCGAATTGTTGTCTGGCGGAAGTCGTCCAGCAACAAAAAATCCGTTTGCGTCGCCGTTCGAGGGCCCGGAGGGCCAAAGCTTCCGTCCGTGCCCCAAAAATGTCGTTTTTCGGGGGGCCCTTCGGTGTCCAGCCCTTCGTCATCCGGGCTTGTGGCGTCCTCGCCAAGCCCAACAGAAGCGGCATCCTCGCGCGCGCGGCCAGCGCGGCCAATGAGCGCGCCGATTTTTGCTGTTTGCAGGCCTGCCTTGCCCGCGGCGCGCAACGCGCGCGAGCTGAGCGCGCCCCAGCGACGGGCGCGGCGAACGGTGGAGGAAAGGACGGCGGAAACGGTCATGAATTCCAGGAAAAACAAAAGGTCGCGCCCCGGGCCAGGACGGGCTGTGAGACTCCCATTGTGCCAGAACTCGCGCGCTCATGAATGTGAAATCCGAAAAAAATAATGGGCGATGGCAAAAATCCAACAAAAAGGCGTTCAAGCGGGAGGGCGCTCAGCGCCCAAGCGCAAAAAAGGACATTTTTAGGGCGCGAAGGAAAAACGGCTCGAAGGAAGCCATGGCTGTTGCCTCTTTTGGGCGCGATAGCTAAAATAAAGAAAGGGAAAACCCGCGTTTGGCCTCTTTTGGACGCGCTGGCCCGTGAAAGGCCCGTTGGCCGCCTAAAATGATCCAGGATGATAAAATGAGCGACGCACTGAGCCCCGAGCAGGCGCAAGCCTTGAAAAAAGCATTTGAAGAAAAGGGGACCGCGTTTGTCGACGCGCCAGCTGTTTTTCGCCAAAAAGACATGGACGGGCAGCCCCGTTGGATTTTGGGCTCTCTGGGCGAAGTGCGGCCGCGCGCGGCGAATCCGAAGCCGAGCTTGGATCGAATTCGCGTGGTGAGCGGCGTCGGGATCGACGTCCAGCGTTTGCCTGACGGTGTCACGCCCGAGCAATTGAAGGCGGTTTTGGGCCACGATCGCGTGGCTCTCCAAACGCAGACGGTTGAAATGGGATCGAGCCCTCGCGTGCGCGTCAACATTTTTTCGGAGGCGCGGCCGGCGGACACCTCAGACATCGACGCCTGGAAAAAATTGGCCCGTGGCGAAGCCCATTCGATCGTGGGCGGCGCGACGATAGCCGTGGGCGCAAGCGCGGCGGCGTCCCTGATGGGATTTGGCCTGTTCCACGCGGCGGCTCCCGCCTTGGCTGCGCTGGGTCAGGGCGCGGGCCTCGCGCAAGTGGCCGCGGGCGCGGCGACCGTGAGCGGCTGGGGATTGGCCGCCTCGGGGGCTCTGGGCGGCGTGATTTCCTTTGTCGCCGGCGTCACGGGCTGGCGCAAAATCGATGAAACCATGGGCACGGATCTGACGCACGCCATGCAGCCCTCAGAAAAGCAAATCGCGAAGTTGCCGCCACAAGCGGCGGAGCTCATTCGCGGCGCGTCGAGTCGGGTCGAGCAAGAAGCCTTTGAGGACTTTGAGGCAGCCGCCCAAGGAGTGAAGCCCGCCAACCTGTTCGAGCGGCTAGCCAACCGACGCGAAGCCTTGTCTCTGGCGCAAAAAACAGCCCCGCCAGCGCGCAGCGCGGCCCCAAAGTGAAATTCGGCGGCGTTTCGGGATGGAGCCGAGCCACGCTGACAAAGCAAGAGCGGTCTCGCAACAAGCGCCAAGGAGTCAAAAAGCCGCGCCAAAAAGGCGCGGCTTTTTGTGATCCGTCCGCCGGAATCAGCAGAGAGCTCCGCCGGCGCGCGTCTTGCAAGTGCCCGAAGTCGACCAATCCACGCGGCCTGAGGAATAGCTGGGCACCAACACAAAGGTTTCCGCTTTCAAGCCGCTGGTTGTTTGCGCGGTCGCGGTGATGACGCCCGTGGAGTCATACGACACGGAAGCCGCGTATTTGGTGGCCGGCGAGCACCCCGCGCCGCCCACGCACGGCAGGTTGGCGGGGGTTCCCGCGCTGCTGGCCGCGATGATGGCGGCGTTCGGAGCGTAAAAAGAATTGAAGGACGAAATGGGCATCACCTGGTTGGATTCGCAAGTGGTTTCAGCGCCGCGCATGAAGCACACATTGGTGGGCACGCCAGGTTGAGTGGTGACCCAGTATCCAAGGCTGACCAGGGTTGCGGCTTGGCTGTTGATTTGAGTCGTCGTCAAATTTTGGTTGTAAGCGACGTTGAACGCCGCCATGGCCGCGGTCATCACCGCCAAGGCGTTGGGCGAGGCGGGTGGGTCATTCGCGGCGCTGGGCACAAACAGCGCCCCGCCAGATCCCGATCCGCTTGCGCCGACCAAAGCGATTGCGTTGCCGGACAAACAATCGCCAGTTCCCACGCATGTCGCGATGGCGGTTTTAGTGGGGGCGGTCGCCAAAACCACTTCCGCGAATTTGGATTTGGTCGAGTAGTTGTTGTAGGCCGGCAGCGCCACGATCATCAAAATGCCAATGATGGCGACGACCACCATGAGCTCCACCAGCGTGAACCCTCGGGAACCTTGGCCGAAAACGGAAGACGCCGCCCGGCAACGCGAAACGAAAAGAGATTTGCTCATGTTCAATCCGGGGCTTTGATGTTGTCCTGCGGTGAAAAAAAGAAAAAAAGCGCGGTCGCAAAAACAGGTGGCCTGCGTAAGCGGAGTTTTTCGTATTTCAAGGCTTAGGGCAACACCGCCGGGCGGTCTTTTTAGGAGACGTGTGGCTGCGATGAGAAAAAACGGCAAAAAAAAACAAAAAAAGACATGGTTTTGGCGTTTTTTTCGTGGCTCCCAAAAAGAAGCGTCGAACGGCTTGCGCGACAATCAGGGCCAATCAACACAACGCGCCGCCCGCTCGCGTTTTGCAGGTGCCAGAAGCCGCCCAGTCAACGCGGCCGGACGAATAGCTGGGGACCAACACAAAAGTTTCCGCGTTCAAGCCGCTGGTGGTTTGCGCGGTCGCGGTGATGACGCCCGTGGAGTCATACGACACGGACGCTGCGTATTTGGTCGCCGGCGAACAACCCGCGCCGCCGACGCAGGGCAAGTTGGCTGGCGCGCCCGTGTTTGTGGCCCCGGCGGCGATGATCGCGGCGTTCGGGGCGTAAAAAGAGTTGAAGGACGAAATCGGCATCACCTGATTCGCTTCGCACGTGGTTTCAGAGCCGCGCATGAAGCAAATATTGGTGGGGACGCCCGGCTGCGTGGTCACCCAATAGCCATAAGTGCTGATAAAGGTTTGAGCCGTGGCTTGCGCTTGCGCCGCGGTTTGCGTGGGGCCATAAATAAGGTCGGAGGCTTGGATGGCCGCGGTCATCACCGCGAGGGCATTCGGCGCCGTGGGGGCATCGTTGGCGGCGCTGGGAACAAAAAGGGCGCCAGCGGTTCCCGAGCCGCTCGCTCCCGCCAAGGTGATCTGATTGCCCGAAAGGCAATCCCCCGTGCCCACGCACGCAGCGATCGCGGTTTTGGTCGGGGCGGTCGCCAAAACCACTTCCGAGAATTTAGACTTGGTCGAGTAATTGTTGTAAGCCGGAAGCGCGACGATCATCAGGATGCCGATGATGGCGACGACCACCATGAGCTCAACCAGCGTGAAGCCTCGCGAGCCTTGGCTGGAAACGGAGGCAGCCCGACAACGCGAAGCAAAAAGAAATTCGTTCATGTGCATGATGAAGCCGGGGCTTTGATGTTGTTATTGGGGGGAACGAAAAAACGCCGTCGTGAGTGAGGGCCGGCATAAGCGGAGCTTCCCGCATTCCGGGGTGGGTGAGCACGCCGCCGGGCGGCCTTTAGCGGCGACGCATGGCGGCGACGAGAAAAACGGCCAAAAGAATCGTTGAACGGCTTGTGTGAAAATCAGCGGCCAATCAACACAACGCGCCCCCCGCTCGCGTTTTGCAGGTGCCCGAAGCCGCCCAGTCAACGCGGCCGGACGAGTAGTTGGGAACCAAAACAAAGGTTTCCGCATTCAATCCGCTGGTGGTTTGCGCGGTCGCGGTGATGACGCCGTGCATGTCATAAGAGACGGCCGCGGCATACTTGGTGGGGGGCGAACAGGGGGCTGAGGCGCCAATGCAGGGCAAGTCGCTGCCGGGCGTGGCGGCCGCGGCCAAGAGCGCGGCGTTCGGCGGATACGCCTGGTTCCACAGCGTGAGAGGGGTGTCTGAGCCTGGGTAGCAGCCGCCCAGGAAAATAATGCAAACATACGTGGGGTTGGCTGGGTCGACTGTGACATACATTCCCGCGTTGTTGTCGTTCGTGGCGTAGCCCGCGCTGGTCGCCGCGGAGTCTCCGCGGTTTTGGTAAACGCTGCCCGCCACTTGAATCGCGAGCATGGTCGCATAGCTCGCATTCGCTTGCGAGGGGACCACCAAGCCCGGCACCGTCGTGGGCGCGGTGCTGTTGGTGTTCAAGGAGATCGCGTTGCCCGACACGCAATCTCCTGTGCCGGCGCATGTGGAGATCGCGGTTTTGGTGGGGGCGGTCGCGATCACCACTTCGGCGAACTTGGATTTCGTCGAATAGTTGTTGTAAGCGGGCAGCGCCACGATCATCAAGATGCCGATGATGGCCACCACGACCATCATCTCCACAAGCGTGAAGCCGCGAGAAAAAGATTGGGCGCAAGATTTCTCGCGAAACAAAACGCGCATGCGCATGGCGGTTCTCGACAAAAAGAAAGAAGGGGCAACCTTTGTCCGCCCCTGAGAAGAGAATCAGAAAGGGCGCCAAGGAGGGCTCGAATTGGAACGACAAAAATCTGGTCAAGGCGGCCCGGCTTTCTGGCGACTCTCGCGAGCGGCGCGAGGAGAACAACAATAGCCCGGCATTCAACAGCACTGCAAACCAAGACAACAAGGCAAGGGGCAAAAAAGAGCGCTTCCGCCGCCAAAAATCAAGCCGACCGAACGCTGGGCATTGCGGGCGCGATGTCGAGAAGCCCGCGAGAAGCAAAAAAGGGTCATAGAAATGATTCGGTAAGGAAGTTTTGCCAGAAACGGAAAAATACGGCAATCCCTTCGGTCTGAGAAAATCGCGAAAAGCCATGCCCAGGGCTCCTTTACGCGGGGCGCGCCCTCCTGCATGCCCCAAAAAAGGCCACAAAGGAAAAACGAGCGGCGCCAAATTAAGAAAAGCGATCGGATTTTCTCGTCGTTCGCGCCTCGGGGCGCCTTGTTGAGCCGGCTCCGCGGCAAAAAACGCAGAAAAATCCATCAAACCGTTTGACTTGGTCATTTATTGCGCGTAATATCGCTGCATTGGCTGTTTGCGCAGGGCATCGCGCAGAAGACAAAAGCGAGCGGCCGAGGGAAACTTCGCCGCTCGCGGTCCATCCACCGCTTCGTTTCACAGGATGGGCCCGGCGGGGCCCATCGGCGTTTTTGAAGCCCAAGGGACCGTCGCTTCGCCGAGTGGCTCTTTTCGAGGGCCGCCGGGCAGCCCAAGAAAAGCGGCGCGGGATTTTTCGCGCAAAATTGAACGTTGGCGCCAAATGGGCGCCAAAATTGGAACACACCCCCTTTGGCGAAAACCCAGCCCGCGACGCGGGCGGGACGAGCCGACCAACCCGCTCAGGAGCAGGAAAAATGAATCAAGACATGTTGGCGATGGTTGACTCGATCAGCCGCGAAAAAATGATGGACAAGGAAATGGTCTTCACGGCCATTGAGGAATCGATGGCGTTCGCCGCCAAAAAGCGCCTGGGCGAAGACGCCCTTGTGCAAGCGCACATTGACCGCCGCACGGGCGACGCTCACTTGACGCGCGTCTGGAACATCCGCGAAGACAACATCATCGACATCCCCGACCAAGAAATGGCCCGGATCGACTTGGAGCCCGAGCACGCGACGCTCAAAACCATCGAAGAGCCGCTGTCGGTGGAATTCGGCCGCTCCTCGGCTCAGTTGGCCAAGCAGTCGATTCTCCAGCGCCTGCGCGACATGGAGCAAACGGCCGCTCTCGAAGAAATCTACCAACAAGGCGACCGCGTGCTGTATGGCTCGGTCCGCGGCTTCCAAAAGGGCGCGGCGATGATCGACATCGGCCGCCTGGACGCGCAAATGCCCAAGACCGAGCAACTGATGAGCGACAAGCTCAAAATCGGCCAACGCATTCGCTGCTCGATCCTGAAGGTTGAGCGCCTGGGGCACCGCAATGTGGTGACCGTCTCGCGCACTTGCCCGGAATTCCTCGAAGCCCTGTTGGAGCGCGAAGTTCCCGAAATTGAGGAAGGCCTGATCGAGATCGTTCGCGTCGCGCGCGCGCCGGGCATTCGCTCGAAGGTGATCGTGCGCCTGACGGAAGCCGGCGAAGACAGCCAGCTCGCCGATTCGCGCGAAGGCATGGCGCACGGCCGCTCGCAGTCGCGCGGCATGGACGCGGCCCGCACCGTCATCGGCTCGCGCGGCATTCACGCCAAAGCCCTGAGCGAAGAGCTCGGCGGGGAGCACATCGACGTGCTCAACGACGTGGAAGACCCGGTCCAAGCGCTGAAACAAGCGTTGGAGCCCGCGCAAATGGTGAAGGTGTTCATGGACGAAGAGGCCAACTCGATGGACGTCGCGGTCGAAGCGTCGTCCTTGGGCCTGGCCATCGGCTCGCGCGGATCGAACATTCGCCTGATCAGCGACGCGATTGGCTGGACGGTCAACTTGATGAGCGAAGACGACTTTGACGCGAAGAACCAAGAACGCGATCGCCGCGCCATCGACGTGTTGATGCGCGAGCTCGAAGTCGACGAAGAAGTGGCTCAAATCCTGGTGGAAAGCGGCCTGCGCGAAGTCGAGGAAGTCGCCTACGCCCCGATCGAAGAGCTGGACGCGATCGAAGACTTTGACGCCGAAACGGTCGCCGAACTGCGCTCGCGCGCGGTGGAAGCCGCTGAAAAGCGCCTGAGCCGCCAAACGATCTTGGGCGCGGCCGGCCGGGCGTCGCTGACGCGCGTCGAGTCCATCACCGAGCGCGAAGTCGAGTTGCTGCTGCAAGCGGAAATCTTCTCTGCGGACGACCTGGCGGATCTGGCCACGGACGAATTGCTGGAAGTGGTCGAATTGCCGCAAAAACGCGCGCAAGAGCTGATCATGAACGCCCGCAAGCTGTGGGAAGAAGCGGAAGCGACGCAGACGGCGTAAGTTGTGCGGTGGCATTTGTTGAGAGAAGGGCTCCTTTGGGAGCCCTTTTTTATATGGAAATGACGCGTTTTTGAAAAGGCTGTCGTCTTGCCAAGCACAAGGTCTAATGGGAGAATGATGCCTGGCGATGAGAGAATAAACATGAAGATCAAAAATTGTGTGTCAAAAACAGAAATAGGCCGAATGGCAGATTTTGTCGCCCAGTTCTCCCCGGAAGTGGAAACGGCGCCGTTCATCTTTGAGGGAACAGACCCGTTTGAAGAGCTGCCATCCGACGAAAAACAAATGCCAATGGTGACGCATCGCGCCACGCTAGGCAACGACGCCATCCATAAAATCATCGCAAACGACAATTTTTTTTCCTTGGCATCAATTCAATATCTGATGAGCCATGAATGGACGCCAAAGGATGTCACAATTTTTGCTCTGTTTCATGAATTGGCTCATTTGGCAACCTGGACACATCCTCGTGCATCGATAACAAACAAGCCGGAGGCTCAATCCACGTGGAGTCTTGCATATTCAGCGTGGCCCATAAAAGCATCACTGCCATTTACTGGACTTAAAAATCAAGCTGATTTTATAGAAAATTGTCGACCACTTTTAGGCCTTCATTCTTTTTCAATTAGCCAGGCCGTCGAAAGCGACGAAGTGGAATGGGCTTCCAATTTGTCGGAGTTAAGAGCCGATGCTCTAGCAGTTGTTTTTTGCACTCAGCATCAGGATTCTTCTGTGAGAAATCATCCATTGAAAACCAATTTTCCGGTTGCGCTAAATCAATTGCACGAATCCAGGATTGTCTCAGAACAGACTATTGAAAGCTATAGGTGGGGACGTCTGGCGAGCTTTTTGAGTGAGTTGCCCACGTTAAAAAATCACACTTTAAACGAAAAAGTAGCTTTCGCTGAATGCGCCGCCTGGGCTTGCGCCAATGAAAATTGGCCCTATTTTTTCAACAAAACAGGAGTTTCCGCAACCTTTTTCAATTCTGTGAATATGCAACTCCCACCAAATTCTCAACAGGTGGCAACAACACAGACGAAAAACATTTTATCGGGGTTAAAAACAGCCGTCGAAAATTACGTTCCGCAAACATCCGCCCCCGTCGTTGAGGAAAAAACAAAAAACGGAATCTGGTCAAAAGTAGTCAATCTGATGCCAAAGAAAGGACGGCATCAGTGAGGTGGACGGAGAGGCCATTAAGCGATAAATCAACCTCTTTTAAGTTTTTGCCCAGTTCTGCTTCTCCAAAGAAAACAAGTTTCCCTGCCGATAAAACAACGTCGACAAAACGGATGTTTTCGCGAACGGCGACCGAACAAACGGCTTTCGGGGTCGCCGTTTGAGACAAAAAATACAAAAAACGTGGAGGGACGCGTAAAAAAATTCCTTTTTCATCGCCATGGACGGCAAAAATAGGCAATGAAATGCGGCCATCACCAAGCCTGTGAAAAAGCTGAACATCGCGTTCACGGAGGTCAACGGGACGGGCAGGAGCCGAAAACCAATTTTGTGGAACGGTTATGCGCGGAGGCGTGAAAATCGTTTGAAATCCCATAACGTCGCCTTTATCCGTGTTGATTTGCAGGCTAAATTTGTGGGACATGTTGGCTGGAAATGGGATTTTGAAAATTTTGGCGTTTTGGTGAATAAAAAGCATGTCCTCATTGGCGGAGAAAAAAACATCCGTGAAGGAGAGCAGCCCGGTCGCCTCTAAAGACCAACGCCCGCTTTCTTCATCGAGCTCCCACACGTGGGGAAGGTCGAGCGCAGCAAGCAGGGCAGCCTTTTCAGGAGTCCCATTGGGAGAAAGCGCTGAATAAAAACGGAACATGGGAACCTCGCCAAAAAAGATGTTTTACTTTGAAAGGAGCTGTTTGGCAAGCCAACGAACAGGAAAACACGCATTGCGCAAGAACTCTGCTCGACACGCCGCGAGGCGGCGAGATAAAATACTCCACTTCCTGCAATCCATCACTCCATGAGCCTCAGCCACCTAACCCGAGCGATTGACCAAAAAGACCTCGCCGAGGTCGATCGGCTGGCGCGTGAGCTCATTCCGAGCGACCCGGAGCTGGGCATGGCCGCTTTCGCCCACGCCGCGCGCCACAAACGCCCAACGGTGCTGAGAGAGTTGGCGAAACACGTGGACGTGAACGCCTCATACGGCGCGAAAACCCCGCGCGCGGGGCTGACTGCCCTGCATGCCGCGGCAATCGCCGGGGACCCGGATTGCGTTCGAGCGCTGCTGGATTTGGGCGCGAATCCCCTCGCGCGCGACGCTTCGGGAAAAACCCCTCTGCACTGGGCGGTCCACAAATTCAGCTCTTTGAATTTTTCGTGCGCGCAAGCCTTGGTCAACGCCGCGCCCGAAAGCCCCCGCCAAACAGATCAGGACGGGCTCACGCCTTTGGGCCAATTGGCGAGCCATGCGCCCCGAATCGAGGGCAATGCCGTCTTTGAGTCCGTGCTGGCCCTCTTGTTGCCGTTGAGCGACGTGAACGCCGCCAACTCGCGCAAAGACACTCCTCTGTTTTTCGCGGCTCAGGCGTGGAACGCCAATTTGGTGGAGGCGTTGCTGGAAGCCGGCGCCGATCCTTGCGCGCAAAATGGCGAAAACAACACTCCGGCAATGGTCGCGGCGGCGCAAAACACGCGCGATCGGGCCGCTGAAGGCTTGGCGTGCGTGCGGGCCTTGGCGCGCCGCATGGATTTGAAAAACACAGAAGCCGGCGCGCAATTGCTTCGCCAAGCGATGAGCCGAGAGCCGATTTGGCCCGCGCTCGTGGAGTTTTTGGCTCACGAGGCGACGCAAGGCGGAGAATGGGCGCAGATGCGCAATGCTCGCGGGAAAAGCATTTTGAGCGAACAAAAAACGCTGCGAGAAAGCCACGACGCGCATTTGGCGTTTCAGGCGATCCTTCGCGGGCGGGGACTGCGGGGACCCGCGGACGGAACCGCCGAGGAAAACGCCGCGATGAAAAAAGCGTTTGACGCCCTGCGGCCGGACGAGACGAACACCGGCAAGCAAACCGCGCGAGGCCAGGCCTCTCACGCCGGCCACGCGCGCGCTGAGCAGTGGCGAATGTTGGCGCTGCTGGCCCCTTGGGGCGCCGAGGCGTCGATTGCCCAAGAAGCCGCGCGGGCCCGCAGAGCGATCCGCAACAAAAAGGGGAAAAGCTCGGAGGAGGAAATTCGCGCCGCGGGGGAGGCCCTTGCTTGTTTTGAGCGCTTGATTCTTGCCAGCATCGCGGCGACGGGGAGCGCGACCGCGCCTGTCGCCAAAGCCACGGATGAATCCACGGCGTCCAACAAAACGGCGCAAGAACTCGTTTCGAGCGCCAGAACGGGGGACGACGAAAGCCGCGAAGAAAAGGGCGCGAGCGCTTCGGTGGAGGAGCTTCCACCGAGAAAAGCAACCGGCCGGCGATTGTGAATGGCGAGCGGCGCCTCAGGGAGAATGGATGCCTAGGCGTTCGCGCCGTCGCCAGGGCCGTCAGAAAACGGCTGTTGGCCAACGCTCAATAAGCCTCTCAAAACGAAATCGCTCCACCCGCTCAAAGCCTGCGAGATGTCGAGCCCGCGAGGGGTTGCGCGGGGTCGGAGCTGCCATCGGGCGTCGACGGCGCGGCGGTCGCGGGCCCTCGTGAAATCAAAGACAATGCTCGCGCTTCTTCGACCGACGCCAAAAGCCGCGGGACTTGCCTCAGCCACGCGTCAGCGCCGGGTTTCCGGTCGTGATCGCGAATAAACTTGCCCAGACTGGCCAATTCGTCCGCGAGATCCGTGCCGGCTTCCGACGCCAGAAGGACAAAGGGGCTCGGGTTGTCCGTTTCGATCACCCAAGGGCGAACCGCCAAGGCGCAAAGGTCTCGCGCGAGTTGGAGGGTTTGGGCCGGGGTGGGCTTCGCGCGCAAGGCCACGCAAGGCCGAAGCCAAGCGCCGACGGGGGCGTCGGGAATGCGCGGCAAATGCCCCATGGAGCCCCCGCCCGGCAAACACTCCTCAAAACTCAACGATCCGTAGGAGGAGCTAGAGTGAATGCCCAACTCTTTTGACAATGGATGGGCGAAAGCCAGTTTGCTTTGCCTGGCTTGAAAAACATCAACGCGCAAGCCCGAATCCATGGACGTCACGTCCAAATGCGTGGTCCAGGTGACCGCGAACGCGAAAGCGTGGGTTTCTGAGACCGAAGGGGGCTTCGAAGCGCCTTTGCGAGCCAAGTCCGCCAGCACAGGGTCAACCTCCGCCAGGGTCAGGCAGGTCATCAAAACAAATGGCCGCGCATTTTCGGCGCCAAATTCGCCGCCGGCGAAAGCGTCCGCCGCGCCCGACAAAAAGACGTCCAGGGTCGTCGGATGCGGCGTGATCACAGGTTTTTTTGCGCGGGGCATGTTTTTTCCGGATTAAATGGTTTGCGTGAGTCTGGGCGCGCGGCTCAAAGCCTGAGCTTTGCCCGCGGGAGCCGATCCGACTCGTCAGGGGCTGAGGGAGAGGCGCTCGCGGCGTTCGGGCCCGTCGCCGGCGAATGAGGGGGCGACTTGCGCCCATTGCGTTTGGCGTCTTCTGCCGCGAGCGCCTCGTTCAGGACGACGCGCTCCAAACTCGCGGAATAGGCGGGAAGCTTTTCCGCGCCGTGTTCGGCGAGCGCCGCGGCCGCGGCTGCCGGATTGGAAAACGGCGCCAAAAAGTCCGCCAAAGCCCAGGAATTGCCAAGTCGAGTCGCCAGTTCAAAAGCCTCTGTCACGTTTTGGCGCGGAGGCTTGCGGCCATCGGGCTCGTTCATCAAAAGACGCGCGCATTCGACCTCGGGGGTTACGCTTTCCGTGTCATTCCAGCCGCGCGCCAAAAGCTTCAACGCGTGCCCATTGGGGTTGTTCGCTCTCGGATTGCTCACCGGAAGCAGAAGCGCCACCAACGCCGCGTCGCGCCTTTTGAGAGCGGTGAACAAGCCCTGAGTTCCAACCGTTGCGCGATGCTCGTCGGTGGCCCCGCTCAAGAGCTCGCGGATCCATTCGGCGCGGGCGCCGGCGTTGACGGCGAGAGAAATCGCGCGCGCGGGATTGTCCGATTGCCATTGGGGAGAAACGGTTTTCGCCAGGCGCGCGCATTCCTCAGAACCCGCTTCGCAAGCGGCCAAAAAGGGCGACTGGCCCAGGCGGCCACTCCATTCCAACTCGTTTTCCGTGTGCCCAAACGCCAACAGCATACGAACGGCGGGCTCGCAGCCGCGCCGGGCGGCCCAGCCGAGGGCCGTCATGTTTCGTCGGTCTCGAAAATCCGCTTGTTCCTGCAGTCGGTCCGGCGGAATGCGGGAGAGAATGAACGCCACAGCGGATGGCTGGTTGCCAAAAGCGGCCTCCAGAAGAGCGGTGCGGCAATCGTTGTTCACCGCGGGCTTGCAAATTTCAGCGCCCAAATCCAATGCGCGCTCCAACGCGGGCACGTCGCCCTTGCGGGCCGCGGCTCGCATTTCACCGTTCAATCGAGCGTGTCGGACAACAGGACTGGTCATGGAGGTCTCAAATTGGGCGTTGCAAAAGCGCCGTGAAAACAAAAAAAATAAAAGTCGTGAGCGCGCGGCGCGATCCTTCGCTCCGCCGGCATGGGAGAACCCAGGCATCCGGCCCTGACATCCAGTATACGGCTTGGACTAGATTCCGGCAACTTCGAGGAGTGAAAGCGGGGATCGGCCTTGACGAGACACGTCGTCAGTGCTTTGATGCCGCTTGCGGCAACAAGCTCTTTTTTGCGAAATCATTGGATTTTCTGTTGTCCCTGCTCTCTTTCCCTTTCGACTCTTCATTCGCGAGACCTGCCATGCATTCAAAAACCTCTCCTGAGCTTCAAGCTGAACGCGAAATAATCGCAAAAAAAGTTTGGGGTGTTCTCAAACAAATATCGATTCAGCAGGCCGCTAAATTTATCTTGGACGCTTATCCGGTTCGCCCAGTGTATGCGGATATTGCAAGAAAAGCCGCCGCCGCGCATTTTGGGCTCTCGATGCCAGAGTGGAAAGCGTTGACACAGCTGGCGCGCGGGGAGTGGCCTGAAATAACGCCGGGCATTGAC
>Ga0209888_1000260_pt1 | contig 31977 bp, 29 predicted proteins | sample OrgsoiDNA_201059_FD_185807 | JGI IMG/M metagenome (GOLD analysis project Ga0209888, IMG submission 185807) | Permafrost soil microbial communities from the Arctic, to analyse light accelerated degradation of dissolved organic matter (DOM) -... | ecosystem: Environmental > Terrestrial > Soil >...
GTTTGCTTGAGGAGCAAAAAGAGGCAAAGGCCGAACAGCCCGGCCAGTGAGCCGACTCGGGGCGCTCGCCACGCCGCGAGGGCCCAGAAAAGAAACCCAAAGCGCGGAAAAGACAAAAACCCCAATTCATTGGGGTTTTTGTTTGCCAAACGAATACTTCAAAGGCGCATGCCGCGCCGCTCCAAAGAGGCGGCATGGGGACCGGACGCGCCAAGGCCCAGCGCGAGCGCCAGCTCTTGTTGCTCAATCCAAGCCGTGAGGCGGGGAACCTCAGGCTTGATTTTGGCTTCTAGGGCTTTCACTTCCTCAAGTCCATGGCGCTCGGCCACGAGGATCAAACATTCGGCCACCGCTGACGCGCGCTCCATTGCGTGTTGGGCACGAATCGGCTCCTGGCTCTTTGTGGCGACGGATTGAGCGTTTCTGCTTTCCGAGGCCGCGCAATCCATGGCGTGCTCCAGCGCGCTGGCGAGCGGACGGTTGAGGCCGAACGTCAGATCAACCAAGGGCTGGGCAAGAAGGATTGAAACGCAATCCACGTGCCCTCTTGAAATCGCGACCGTCAGGGGCGTTTGCCCCATGTTTGCTCGTTTGTTGACGTCGGCGCGCGTCGCGAGCGTTTTGACGCAATCCGCATGGCCTTCGGAGGCGGCCAGGAAAGAGGCGGTGGCTCCGCGCGGGTCCACCGCGTCGACGACGACGCTCTGCTGGGCGAGCAATTTGTTCACGCAGTCCAAATGCCCGTTCAGGGCGGCGATCATCAGTGGCGTGTGCCCGCGCGGGCCGGCCAAATTGCAATCCGATTGCGGAGCAAGCGCTTTGACGCATTGGGCGTGCCCCGCTTGGGCGGCCAGAAACAACGCGGTCGCCTGGCCAGCGGCCCAGCGCCAGTTGACTTTGCCCTGCTGGATCAAATGAATGACGCAGTCCGTGTGTCCGAGGCGCGCCGCGGCCATCAAAGGGGTTTCGCGCCCGCCTCCCGTAAGGGCGTAGTCGTGAGCGAAAGCGCCCGCAGCCAACAAGTCGCACACAGCCAAAGCGTCGCCGGACAGCGCGGCTCTGCGCAAAAGAGCGTTGCGTTCGTCCGGGCTGAGCGTCACATAGGTGCGGGAGGGCATTGAATTTTCCTGTGGAGCGGATTGGCGCGGATTCGGAAGGCGCTGCGGTTCGGATTGAGCCGAAAAAGCGGGCGGCTGTCGTCGACATAAAAAACAGCGAGCTGAAATTAAAACGGCAAAAAAGCGACCCAAAACGCGAAGTATTTGATTTATTCACTCTAATATTTATTTTAAGGGGTTTCGGTCCCCTCGGCAATCGAGGGCGCGCCCGTTGGGCGGCAGGGCGCATGCTGGCTCTTTTGGCGTTGGATTTGCGCCACTGCCGCGATGAACGGCCGAAAGCCCTCTTGCCGTTGAGGGCGGCGGCAAGAGATAATAGAGGAGTGGCCAAATCAGGCCAGGCGCGCGGAAACCAGGCAAAAAAGGAGCGAAAGCATGGGATGGGGGATCGGAAAGGCTCGCCGGGTTGAAGCGGCGAAGATGCAGGGAATGGTTGTTGGCGGCGCGGCGGCGTTTGGCATGTTCGTGGGTGGCGCTCTGAACGCGGAAGTTCAAAACTTGCACGCAAATGGATTTTGGGCCGCGGCTCTTGGGGCGCATATCGGCCTCACAGGCCTCCAATACGGGCAAGTCGCGCATGCCGCTGCGGTTGGCGGCGTCGTGGGCGCTGTGGGCGCGATCGTCGTGATGGGCGTGGGCGCTGTGAGCGAGGCGCTGGATTTGAGAAAATGGCGCGCAAACAACCCGGGAAAATCGGATGTTGAGCGCCGGCATCAAAAAATGATGCGTTCGGGCAAAATGCACTGACCCCTTAGCGACGCCAAAACCGCTGATCATTTCGCGAAGAGAAACGCGATCGCCAGGTTGAGCGATCTCAGCGATCTCAGCGATCTTTTTAGCGGATTTTCTGCGGTTTTTCATGTCTTTAGCTTCTTTTTATCTTTTTGATTTTTTGGCGCCGCATCATCGATTTGCGTGTCTTCGCCATTTCGCATCCCACTTTCACGAGATTCCATGGAACACCAACAAACGCCAGCCGAAAGAGTCCGGGCGGCCGCGACGCGCGCGGACCCAGAGGCTTTGGCGTGGGCGCTCCTGACGCCAGAAGGACAAGAGGGCGCAAAAACAACCACGCGCACGGGGCGGACCCCCCTGATGTTCGCCGCTTCTCAAAGCTCGGTGGAGTGCGTGAAACTGCTGCTGCCCTGGTCGGACGCGAAAGCGAAAGACGGCGCCGGATGGGACGCCTTGATGTTCGCGGCGCAAAATGGGAAGCCTGCGTGCGTGGAGTTGTTGCTGCCCCATTCGGATCCGCTCGCGGCCTCAACCAGCGATGGTTGGACGGCCTTGATGTTGGCGTCAAAAAGCGATGCGATCGGGGTGATGGAGCTTTTGATGCCGGTGAGCGACTTGGAGCGCGCGGACGACACCGGGCTCACGCCGTTGCTCTCGGCGGCGTTCATTGGGCACATCCCCACGATGAAAACCCTGATTCAAGGGGGCGCGAATCCGGACAATGGGGCGAAGCTGGCGGGCCGGCACCAAATGATGCCGCCGGAGGCGACGCCTTTGATGGCGGCGATCCGCGAAGAGAACACGGACGTCGTGGAATTCTTGCTGACCGTGTCGGACGCGTCCACGGTGGACGAGGACGGTTGGACCGCCCTGCATTGGGCCGCGCATCGGGGCTGGCGCAAGGGCGTGGAGATGCTTTTGCCGTTGTCGGACCCTGACGCGCGTTGCATTAAAAATGGGCGAACGGCGTTGATGGAGGCCGCGTGCGGCGACAAGGGGCGATTGATCGCGCCAATGCTCATGGAGGTGTCGGATCGCGCGATCGTTGACGATCGCGGGCGCTCTCCCTTTGAGCTCGCCATTGAGCATGGGCGTTGGCCGACAGCCGAGATATTGAGCGTTTTTTCGTCGCCCCGCGCATTAAGGGCGGGACTGGACAAGCCAGCGGCGCAGGCCAACCTGGACAAGTTGCCGCGATCGTTGGCTCAAATGGAAGCGGGCGAAATTCAAGCGGAAGTCGACAAGGCAAGCGCGGGCGCAAGCGACGCGAAAAATGGCGCCGTTTCCGTTCGCCGGCCGCCCAAATCACTGTGATCGTTGGGTCGGGGCGGCGAAGGCGTTTTCAGGGCCGACAAGAATGCCTGACGCGCCGAGCGCGATGGGATGGATTTTCAGAGTCTTTCAGGGGTGAAAAATGAGCGATAAGCAAGAGTCATCGAGCGTTGGGGCGCCAGGCGCTGAAGAAGCAACAGCGCTGGAAGAGCAATTGCGGCAAGCGGCGACAAACGGCGACAGCGCGGAGGTGGAGCGTTTGGCGGCGTTCGTGTTGGATGCGCCGAATGAAAACGGCTGGACCGCATTGGGATTGGCATCGTTGCATGGGCATGCCCGCTGCGTCGAGCTATTGATTCCCCTGGGCGATCCGAACGTTGAGCTGCGCATCAAGCATGCCGGGGGGCGCGCGTCCGCCTACACCCCATTTCACATTGCGCTCATCAAAAACCATGCCGATTGCGTGGCGGCGCTCGCGCCTCACTGTGATTGCCGATCCGTGGACGAGATGGGCGACACGCCGTTGATGAAGGCCGCTCGGAGTGATTTTTTGGATGTGGTGAGCGTGTTGATTCCTTTTTGCGACGTGGACGCGGTCAACGAAGAATGGGGGGATTCGGAAAACACCGCTCTCAAAATTTGCGTGGAAAAAGCTATCGCATTCGCCGACCCCAACGCCTCCAAAAATTTGGCAAACATGGGGCCGGACCTGGCGACCCGTGGCCCGCTGATTGAAATGTTGGCAGGCGCGACGTTGGGGCCGTTGAGTGAACAAACGCAGGAAAGGCTCGCCTTGGCGCGACGCATTGTGAAGCCAAAACGCTCGTTCGATGAGTTTTCGGCGGTGGAGAAACTCCATTATTGCGCGGCGCGCGGAAAAGCCGAAGGCGTTGCTCGTTGGTTGAAAGAGACAGCGGACGAGCCTGATGAATTTGGCGAAATGGCCTTGGGGAAAGCGGCTGCGGCCCAATCCATCGCCTGCCTGGATCTTTTGATTCCCGGCGCCTCGGCCGCCGCCGTCGAAGTGGCTTTGATGCGCGCGGTGGATGGAAAAGACATCGAATGTTTGAAGCGCCTTGTGGATGCCGCTCGCGGAGCCACGCCGCCAGCGACGGGCTACACGCCCTTGATGCAAGCTGTGTTTTTATCGCGCGCCGATTTCGTGGAATGCCTGCTTCCCGTCTCAAACGCCAATGCCATCGATACCGCGGATTCGCAAAAAACGTACACCGCGTTGTGGATCGCCGTCGAAGAAGGGGCGTTGGATTGCGTCCGTTTGTTGGCATCGAGATCAGATCAAGATTGGAAAAACAGCCAAAACAAATCGATCGTGGAACATGCGGAAAGCGCGCTTCGCCTGGAGAGCGGACAACCGCCACCTCCGGATCGCATGCGAATTTTGGATATGCTGGCCGCGCGCCGACCCGTAGAAGAAATAGCGAATTTGGCTCAGAGAGTGGGTTTGCCCGCTGAAATGGAGCGCTGCCGCGCAATTTTGGAGGCGAGTGATTTGCGCGAAGAATTGGGATTGGGCGATGGCAAAGACAAAGGCCCTGAGTTGGACAAAAAGCAGGATGCGCCGCGCAGGCCGGCCAGAGCCTTGTGAGGAGCGACGAGGTGAATGCAAATATTGGTTTTTGGGCCTTTTTGCCTCAGGGTTGACGGATAATCGCTTCGTCCTGGACGAAAAGGGGGATTTGCGGCGCCGTTTGGCTATCCAACACTGAGCAGAAGGCTGTGGCGTCAAAGTCTTTGCGGCGAATGCCTGGCGGTTGCGCCAAAAGCCTCCATCTCGCGTCGCGGCGTTTGCGCGCCGCGCCGGAAGTCAAGGACTTTGCGAGGAGCGCGGACGGCGGTTGCGAAAAAACGACAAAAGAGGATGAGCCAAGCCTCCGGATGGGGGAAATGATGCTTTTTGAAGAAAAGCCCTCCTGGCAAGAGTCGGCAAATGAGACAATGGGGGCCGCTCCCATTTTTCAGCGATTGATTCATGCTCTTTTTTCATCAAAAAATCATTCAGCGAGGCCTGCTCATGGCGACAGCCGCGATTGTGTCCATTGCGGGCGGAGGCCTTGCCGCTTCGGCGACAGCCGCGGAAGCGGGCGTTGAGGGCATCGCGAAACCAACCACTGGGACGCCTGCGATCGGCGCGACAGCGACTTCGAATGCGTGGCCAGCGTATCGAGCATTCGTCGACAAATTCGTGAGCCCCGAAGGCCGCGTGATCGACTTTTCCACCGCCGTTCAGCAAACCACTTCCGAAGGGCAGTCCTACGGCCTGTTCTTCGCCTTGGTCGCCAATGACCGCGCAGCGTTCGATCGGTTGCTCAATTGGACCGCGAACAATTTGACGCAGGCCCATTTCGCCCCAGGCGATTTGCGACTGCCGAGCTGGCAATGGGGCAGGAAAAAGGATGGCTCGTTTGGCGTTCTGGACACCAACTCCGCGTCAGACTCAGATATTTGGATCGCCTACGACTTGTTACAGGCGGGACGTTTGTGGAGCGAGCCAAAATACACGAAATTGGGCATGGCGTTGGCCGAAGAGGCCGCCAAGCGCGAAGTGGTGAATGTGGAGGGGCTTGGGCCCATGTTGATTCCTGGGCCGCAAGGGTTTCAAAAAGACGGCGTGACGCGCCTAAATCCAAGCTACTTGCCGTTGCCGGTGCTTCGAGGCCTGGCGCAGGCCTTGCCGAACGGGCCGTGGAGCGCTTTGGCGGACAATGGGCTTGCGATGGTCAAAGCCATCGCGCCTCATGGATGCTCTCCCGACTGGGCGGCGTGGAAAGGCGGGCAGTTCATCGCAGACCCAGAATCCAAGGACACCGGCAGCTATGACGCGATCCGGACGTATCTGTGGGCCGGCATGGCGTCCCCGCGCGATCCGTTGGCGAACCCGTGGCTGGACGCTTTGGGCGGCATGCGGAAGGCCGTGGCGGACACGGGCATGGCGCCAGAGCGCGCGACGGTGTCGACGGGGGCGGTGTCCGGGCAAGGGCCCCTGAGCTATTGGGGCGCCCTCGCGCCCTATTTCAAGGCCTTGGGCGACACCAAAGGATTGTGGCTCGCTCGCGCGAAGCTCGCCGTCCTGGACGCGCCGGCCGCGACGGATCCACACACGCCGAATGCCCCCGTATACTACGATTGGGTTTTGGGCCTTTTTGGCTCGGGATTCGCGGATGGCCGCTTTGCCTTTGACGAAAGGGGAAATCTGGCGCCAAATTGGGCCGCTCGACACTGAGCAGAAAGCGGTGGCGTCAAAGTCTTTGCGGCGAATGCCTGGCGGTTGCGCCAAAAGCCTCCATCTCGCGTCGCGGCGTTTGCGCGTCGCGCGCGTTGGCGGAAAGCCTCGTTTGCGCCGCCGTTGCGTCAATTTGGCGATTCAGCGCTTGCGCCTCCCACTGAGCCATCCAGCGGCCTCGAATTCGCGTGAGCAAATCCGGTTCTTTCCGAAGAGCATCGGCCAAATCATCAATGGCCGTCATCGTCGTTGGGCAGTTGCCGTGGTCGCAATGAATCGCGTGCGCGAATTGGCCTTTGTCGTTCGACAGCATGAGTGGAAACATACAACCCAGGTGAGAAGCGACGCCATCGGAAATCACCGTGTCGGGCTCAATCGAAAAAATCCTGGCAAACGAAATTTGAAGTTGGGCGTCCGCGAGCACGACGATCGTTCCGTTGAGTCCGACGGCGTCATGGGGGGGGCGTTCGATGACGAAAGCCGGCAGAGGGCCAAGCACGCTTGTGTTGTGAAACGCCTTGTTGACGATCAAAATGCCATGGGGGGAAACGGGGCGCTCAGTCAATCTCGCGCGAGGCCTCAACTCAAAGCCTCGCGCCACCGCTTGCTCGGCAGAGCCGGCATCCAGGAAGAACCAGCGCTCGGCGTTCTCCTGCATTGCGCTCATCGAGTGAAAACCAGCTCGCTGAGTTGATTTTCCGTTTCAAGCAACACGCGGCTTCCCGTTGCGAGGCGGTTTTTCACCAAACTGTCCGTGGCGATGGCGCGCCGCAGCGCTTCCGAGATGCAAATGGCCTGTTCAGCGGCCAACCGTTGCAGAGTTTTGGCTTCCGCGAAAGGCAAATCAGCGGTCAAGCGAATTTTGTGAGACGTCTCGCGGGCCATAGGAACCTCGAAGTGATGATTGAATGAGCCAAAGATACGCTGTTGAATGAAAAAAGTCCATGACCAATTTTTTTTGCGTGAATTGGGTTCTGGCCGATAAACCCGAACAAATGGCCCCAAAAAGCGTTTTCTCTATTTTTTTCACAAACGAGAAGGCGAGCGAGCGCCAGGAGGCGGATCATCGCGGGCTTGCGACACGATATCCGAAAGCGCTTGCCGCTCAATCAATGCCCTTGCAATAGGCATTGCGTTTGCAGAAACCTTGTTCATGGCGACTTTCACTCGCGCTAGGTCAGTGAAAGGAGAAAGTTCATCCACGCATCGCCAAGATTCCACAATTTGCGCCAAATCGAAAGCATCCAAATTCGCGCTGTTGATGACGCTGGTGTTCGAAAAAGGCGCAAGAAGCGCCACGCAATCGCAGTGATAGTTCGATATGGCTGCCATCAGCGCAGTTGCTCCATGCACGGTCTGGGCGTCAGGATCGCTCTGCGGCAGCAAAAGCCGCAGGCACTCCTTGTCCCCCAAGTCAGCCGCCATGATAAGCGCCGTTCTCCCCCATAGGCTTTGAGCTTTTGCGTCTTGGAGCGGCAACAACAATTGGACACATTTGGCTTGGCCAACAAGCACGGCCCGCATGAGCGATGTCAGGCCTCTTTCTGCCATGGCTGGCGAGATGATCATGGTCAAAAGCGCCTCCACGCAATCCACATGCCCGTGCTCCGTCGCCGCCATCAACATTTCAACAAGCTGGGGTGTTTCGATTTTTCCGGCATGCGGAAGAAGCGCCAAAATATTTTCCCATTGCCCGCAGAAAGCCGCGACCGCGAGAGCGGTCTTTTGGTCAAAGCGACGAGCGGCGATGTCGCAATAACTGGCAAGAAAGGAAACGCAGTCGGTGTCGACGTGTTCAACCGCAATCATCAGCGCGTTTTGCCCCAAATGATCGGTTTCGCCAGGATTTCCGCCGCACGCCATCAAAGCGCGCGCGAACTCAATCCGCGTCGCTGAGGATTTTTCGAAAAGAGCGAGAAGATGTTTTTCGGCGCGGGTTTGCGCATTGCGGCTCAGCCAAGGCGTCGCTTGTTCGCGCGCGAGTTCAGGGCGATCTCCCACTGCTTCGCGCAGCAGCGCGCTCCAGTCGGGCGGCGGGGGGAATATTTTTTTTAGAAACCCCATAAAGGAACTCCTTGTTGGCGGCTCAAACCAAAGCCGTTGATGATTTTTCGGTTTTTGAAGTCTAGTTCAGTATTTTTTTTGTTGCAATATCCCGCTTAGGAAGCGTTTTATGGCTTTCGGCAAAGAATGCCGGAGTTTCATCAAACGGAGAAAAAAACTTTAAAAAAACAAATAGCCCTGACGAATCAGGGCTATCTTGGCGCGAGAATAAATGAGTGGGTCTTTGACCCATCTGTCAATTTCAGGGCTTCGGTTGCGACGGCGTCGACGGCGCCGGGCCCTTTTCAGAGTCTGCGGAGCGAAGCCCTGCCAGGCGACCCAGCAAAGCGGAGCTGATCCTCGCGGTCTGGGTCGGTTGGCCGACGGTGACGACTTCGTCAAAAAGGGCGACCGTGGCGCGAGTCGCTTCCGGATCAATGCCTTCCGAGCGCAGGATGGCGATCACCGCCCACCGGCCGCGGTTGGCCAGCGCGGTGTCGCGAAAGCGCTGATGCTCTTCGGCGGAGAATTGATCCAAATTGTCAACGATGAGCACGCGGGGCTCGGACGCCGTCAGGTTCGCGAGCCCTTGGCGAGCGTCGGAGACCGACAGGTTGCCATAGCCATGCTTCGGCTCGTAAAAAACAGGCGGAAAGCCCGCGTCGGCGAGGGCTCGGCCCGTGTCCGAAAGAGCCGCCATGCCGGGATTGGAGACCAAGACGCTGGCCAATCCCGCGCTCGCGGGCTGCGCGACGCTGGAGATGGCCCGAGCGACGAGTTGGTTGATAAGGTCGGTGCTGGAGGATGCGTTCATGTGAAAATCCGTGAAAAAGGAGCGGTCGGCGAAAAAGCCGAAGGCTTTCAGTTTCTCTCAAGAAGCGAGAAGCCGCAAGAAGCCGGAGACATCGCGCGAGGCGTGGCTGGTGGACGCGCCCGCCGGCATCAGGTAAAATGAATCACTAAGGCAGCAAATCGGGCGCTGTTTGCATCAGCGAACCCGGCATTCGCGCCAACCGATCACTGATAACGAACAATCGCAAATTGGCAATCGCCGCGCTCCGGAGCTTTTTTTGAAATCCACCGAATTCACCAACAAACAGTCCATGCCAAGCGAATCTACGCCAGACGCAAGCGAGGAATCGGTGGAGGCCTTCGCGCGCCTGCTGGAAATGGCCGCTTCTCAAAACTCGTTCGAGATTCTCGAAAGGCTGTTGGACAATCAGAAAGCCTCGAAAGCCATCAAGGCAATGGGCGGAAAAGACGATTTTCTGAAAAGCCTGATGGTGTCAAGAAATCCGGAGCTGCTGAAAAAGGCCTTTGACGCGGGTCTGGACCCCAACACCCCCACGGACCAAGCGGGATCGAGCGCTCTGATGACCGCGATCGACATCGAGGCCCATTCTCTGATTCCCCTGCTGATGGAGCGATGCGAGCACGCGATGGTCAACGAACATGGCGGCTCGGCGTTCAGCGCGGCGTGCTATGCGGACTCGCCCGACCTAAAGCTGATCGAGGCGTTGATTCCGGCCACTTTGCGCGCGCCGGTGGTCGCCGAGGGCATCGAATGCCAAGAAATGCTTCCGCCTTTGGCCACGCTCGCCAACGGATGCGCGGACCTGGGCCTTGCGCGAAAGTTGTTCGCCGCGAGCAACGTGTTCGCGGGCAGCGTCAATCGAAACGCCGTCGAGCACCAGTGCTCGACCCTCACAACGAATGCGGAGCGGCCTGAAAGCGTGATTTTTTTCAGGGCCGTGATCGAGGAAATGCGCCGGGTGGACGAAAAACGGCTGCGCGAAGAATGCGAGGAGCCGGTGGCCAACATGCGCGCCACCGAAGAGCATTTCTTGCTGCATTTGAAAATGGCCAAAGCTCAAAAAACCGGCTCGCCGGTGCCCATTGGCACGATGCTTCTGCCCCTGGACGAGCTCGGCGGAATGGGGTTGATCGACGAAGGGCAAGAGCTGCATTTGCTGGAGTTCGCGAAAAAGCTGGACTTGCCCATGCAAAGGATATCCGCGCGCCGCGAGCGCGATGCCCTGGCGCAAACGGTGGCGGAAGCCGCGCCGCGCGCTTCAGCGGTTTCAAAGGGCTCAACGTCCGCCGCGGACGACGGTTGCGGCGCGGAGGATAATCTGGCCGCGCGACCCAAAAGCACCAGGCTCTGAGGAGAAGGCAATGGCTCAGCGAACGCAAAAACAAAAAACAATGGATCCCGCGGGCTCGATCGAGCCAGTGGGCGCGCGGAGCCAAGCGCGCGAGGAGGTCCGGAGCCTCGTGACCGAAAACGACTTCAATGACGCCGCGGCCCAGGGCGATTTCGTGAAAGTCCGTGAATTGCTCCGTCATCCAAGAGCCAAGCCCGCCCTAGAGGCCGCGGCGACAAACACCGTGTTCGTGCAGGCGCTGGTGAACCATGGAGACGCGGGGCTTTTGGGCGAGGCGTTTGACGCCGGCCTTTCGCCGCGCGCCTTCGCGGACGGGGTGAATTCAAGCGCGTTGATGGTCGCGATCAAAAACGGCGTCGCCAGCGTGATTCCCTTGCTCATGGAGCGGTGCGACGCGCGGGTGGTCAATGAGTGCGGAGAAACAGCGTTCAGCGCGGCGTGCGCGGCGTCGCCTCCGGATTTGCAATTGATCGAGGCCCTGATCCCCGCGACGATCCAGCCGACGGTGGGCAGCGTGGACCCGATGCTGGGGACGCCCCCTCCCTTGTCCGCTCTGGCATATGGCTGCGCGAACATCGCCGTGGCGAAAAAACTCATCGCCGCGGGAAGCCTGTTCGCCAGAGACGAGGACATGGGATCAGCCTTTTCCTGGTTGTGCTTCGTGAGGGCTCAAAGGCCGGAAATCGGCGCTTATTTTCGTTTCGTCATCAACGAAATGCTTCGCGAGGATCATTTGGGAACGATGGTGGCCGCGGCGCGCGAAATTGACGGCGTGCTCAGGCACGAAAAAAGTCTTCTAGAGACACAGAACAACGCTCCGGCGGGGAAAGCGCCTCCTGGCATAGCCGTGGGGATGGGCGCGTTGGATGAATTGGCTGGAATGGGGCTGGTCGACGCAGAACGCCAAAAGAAGATGCTGGCGTTCGCGGGCTTGTTTGGCGAAAAGCTTCCAATTACGAAAGCGCTGCGAGAGCGCTCCGCGTTGAATCAAGCAGTTGCGGAAGCCGGTGCGGAGAAGCCGGGACGGGCGAGCGCGGGGCGCGTCTCGCTCAACGCACGGGCCGCGCAGGAGCGCTCCTCACAGGGCTCCGTTTCGCGCTTGGCTGCGGTTGGGAAATCACGGCTATGACGTGAAAAGTGCGCGGACAGTGTTGTCGAAGACCTCTTCGCGCTTGTCGAGCTTAACGACATCCACAAACGGTTTTCCGCGCGTTTTTCGTCTCGTGGGCTTGTCGCGGCAGTGTAAGACAAAAGACAAAGAGCTGTTTTGTGTGAGCGCGGAAGGCTGTGCCATTTTTAGGAATGGCTCACAAACTGGCCCACCGCGCAAAGCGAAAGGCCCGCTGTCCGTTAGGAGCAGCGGGCCTTGCGACAATCTTGGTGGCGAATCAGGGAGACAAGGACGAATCGCTGCGACGCTCGCCCCGCTTGGCTCGGCCGGTTTGAAAGCCCAAAAACGGGTGGTCCACTGGTTTGGACCCTCGAATTTTAGCGCCGTTTCGATTTGAAAAAACATGTATACGGCAGGAGCCCCTTTACAGGCCCCGCGCTTCGTCGATCGCAGCCCATTTCTGTATCCGAATATAGTGCCTGGCATCTGTGTCGCGCACGCAGCCACAACGACTGGCTTGTAAAATTTGCCAAGAATTCTTGGGGCTAGCAGCAACGCTCGGCAGTATTACCGCTGTAAGCGAAGGTTCGCGTGATTTCGGCTGACAAGGGTTGAAATTTCCTATAGACATGGTAGATTACATAGAGGTGCTCGGCGCCGCGAAAGATTGGGCTTGGGGGTTTATTGTGTCGGAAGAAAAATTGATTAAAAGTATCATCAAGAAAATTAAGCTTCCAAAAGAAGTAAAATCCATTGATTTTGCTTTTTCGGAGGACTCCACCGGCATGCCCGCTGTTTGGATCAATCTTCATGTTTCTGAGGACTATAAGCCCTCGGCTGACAAGGTTAATAGACTCAGCGCAGCCAGGAAGGACATCTCGAAAAGGATTCTTGAGCAAAACATCACAAGCTGGCCCTACGTGCGCCTTATTGCTGACTGACCGTGGCACTTGCGAACGACCTTTTGCTGCAGGCAACGCAGTTGGCGTCCATTGACACCGGCAAACCAAAGCAGGCGAACCTTCGGCGCGCAGTTTCCGCTGCCTACTATGCCCTTTTTCATTTGTTGATTGACGACGGGGCAGCGTCTGCCGGTTCGAAGGTGTCTGCCGCAGCAAAGGCAAGGATTCGCAGGGCGTTCGCGCATGCGGACATGAAAACTGTTTGTTCTCAATATGCAAAAGCGAGTGCGGCTGGGTCAATGAACGCTCAGATTGCTCCTCTCTTGACTTGGCCGCTTGCATCGGACTTAAAGAACGTAGCCGAAACTTTCGTCACTCTTCAAGAGGCGCGCCATCAAGCCGACTACGATTTGTCGACCAAGTTTAGCCGCATTGATGTTGTGGGATATATAGATATAACGGAAATAGCATTTGCTGATTGGACGACAGCAAAGACAACCGCAAATGCCAAGATTTTTCTAATGGATTTGCTTTTGCGCAAAACTTGGTCGCGAACTTAATAGCCGCACGAGAACTCTCCTTAATTTTCGCTGTGATCGCTTTTAATACTGTTTCGGCTTCTGCGCCGAGTCAGCACAGCGGCAGTGACGACCGCGACCAATATTGGCCAAAAAAACGAGAAGAGAAACTGACCATTGATAATGTCGACAAGTTGTTGGCTCATGCTAGACCCCTTCTTTGCTGATGACTCGCGCTGGAAAGTTCGCAGCGCAAGATGCGCAAAGCGAAGTTGAGTAATGATGACGCTCGCAGATTGCTCTCATTGCGCACTATATGTGTCAATCCAACCAATAAGTTAGCCGACCGGCGGTTGGGTCGCATCTGACAGCTAAATTATCCATGGCCCGATGCGAAACAGCATTGATCACAGGGGTGGTCTTTTGACGCGGAAACTTGATTGTCCGCAAGGCATGTTGCGAGGGTGAATCGATTGGACAGCTTGACCCCAGCGCAACGCAGCAAGCGGATGTCACGCATTGCAGGGAAACACACCAAGCCGGAGCTGGTGGTTCGAAGCCTCGTTCACCGGTTAGGCTACCGCTATCCAGCCTGAACAAAAAGGGAGCAAACCGCTACGTCAAGTAGATGAAGCACCACAAATTTTTTCGCGTGGGTGGATTGCTAGGAGCGCTGTTGGCACGATGCTTGGAAAGCACATCTGGCAACCGGCTGGGCACATCATCGGTGCCGCGAAGGAAGTCGCCAACAATTTGAATTACATCAGTGCAATGTCGGTAATTCTGACCACCCTAGCCGTATTGACGATTTGGATTGCACACCCTACCCTCACGCAAACGCCTAACGTCTTGCGCGCGATCGCAACAATTTTCGGAGTCAGTGCTAGCTTTATGGCAAACACTAACTTGTCACGACAGCAGCGCACGAACGATCAGGTAAAAGCAGATAAAAGAATAGCGTTGCTGTTGACCTGTTCGGGTGCAGTCGTTGTTGGATTTTCGTTTTTATTTTGATTCTCGGAGGCTTCTAGCTAAATAGACCAAAGATCAGCAAGGCAGCCGCCACAAGCGTGAAGGAAAAAGCAAGGGCGCTATATCGATCTAGCTTAAATTTTTTGAAATTGTGATTTTTCATCGTGTCTGTCCCGGATTAAACATCGTTTTGTGCTTGACCTATTCAGATGCGCAGTAAGGCTGAATGCAAAAGTCTTTATTTTTTAATCTCGGTATTGCTACCACGCAAGAAAACAGTAACGCATATGCAAAAGCCTCGAAAAAAAGCCACCGAATTAGTGTTATATCTTTCGGCGGAAGGTATAGCCCTGCGCTTTTTGCATGATAATATCAGCGAAAGATACTGACGAGTGCGTTTCGCGCCACTTGCGTTAGGTTGGCATTAACTCTCTCGCCGGCTTGCTTTGCAGCGTTTTATAAGAAATCTGATGCTCATGTCCTCTTGGCGGTGCAGAAGATTATTTTGGATAATCTTTTGTTTAGCGCGATTTTCGCATACATCATTATGGAGCTTGCGATGAAAATCGCAGGCAAGATATTTAATTTGGTCGATATAACAAGGATCCAGATTGAACAGGCGAAAATTGCAAAACAGGTTGCATGGTATGCCGCCAATCTTGCGATTTTGGGCATGTATGGAGTCTTTGCAACCTTAGCGCTGATGATGGCTCTCCACAGAGGGCTTTTCGGTTTGGCGCCGACCACATGTCTTTTGTTATCCATAGCTGCATATTTCCGGTTTTTGTTTATCTTGGAACGAAAATTGTAATGTTTGAGTGGTGATAGGCTTCGCTGTTTGTTATGCAATTTTTGCACACTGACGGCTCGTGTCCGTCATTTTTTAGCCTCGGAATTGCCACCACGCAAGCAAACACAAACACATATAGAAAGGCGATGAAGACCACTCCTTGAATTGGCGTTATGCCCTTCGGCTGAAACGGAGTTCCTGCGTTGCGTTGCATCGTGATCTCCCAGCAAAAGATTCGGAGGACGTGACTATTGCACCACTTGCGTTTTGTTGCTACGCGGTGTTTTTATAAGATCCTACCGATGAAAGCGAAGTGAGGCACAGTTTCATTACTGTAATGAAATTTCTAGGGGCGTGGGGTGATGTAATCGTGAATTTTGGCTCAATTTCCCTTGCTTGCGGGATCTTGGCCCTTTTGAGCTCGCACTACGCAGCGGCACCCCCTTATGTTGGGGCAGGCCTTCTACTGTATGCCATTGGAGCGGGGGTCTTTTATAAGCGATGAGCGAGCCACAGAAGCGCTGCTGGCACCAACATCGCTAGCGGGAACTTGAATAGCCCGAAGAATTTAAACGCAAGATTATCGTGGTATTTGTCGTTGCGGTTCACGATGACAGCCTCGGAGGACTTGGGGGAGGACTTGGGGCTGGATAAATACATCTGTTGTTTATCGCGGTCAACGCTACGCACCTCAATTCAGACAGGCGGTATTGTTGGGCAGAAGGAGGAGGGGGGGGTAGGGACGCGGGCTGCTCGAACGACATGAACGGAGGGGCGATCAGGAGCCTGCGACTCGCCAGGGCGGCGAGTCGCTTGACCAACGTGCTAAACGAGCGAGCAAAAACATGGATAAAACAAGCAAACAAGGCGACGACTGGAAGATCATCGACTGGCGTGTCATCGCGAAAAATTTAATCTCCCCGTCCAGAGCTTGGCGATTCATAAAAAGAAGAGTGCCTCAGTTGTCCGCGATTTGGGCCGCCGTGGCAATTCTGTTGAGAATTCCACTGTTCGTCAGCGCCTTCGACGATTTAGGCCGAAACATCCGCTCAACGTTCTTTACGGTGGGCGCATCGGCCCCAATCTACCGGTCGACATCACTCTGGTTTTCCTGATCGGCCTCGCCGCAGTGTTGGTTGATGTGCTTTTCGTCGTGATTCTTTACGTGTGCATCAAGGTCGGTCGCCGCATGGCCAAGCAGCGCCCGGTCAAGTTCGAAGAATGGGCGGGCCGGTTCGCCAACAAGATGACGGATGAGATGTCATCTATCTTGACCCATTGTTCAGCGACGACGCTTGTTTTGATGGCCGGCGCCTGGCCGGAATTACGTGGAACTCAAACCCACCTCTTGTGCGCGACGATGGCCGCGTTCACGTTTGTTTTTGGCGCCATTTGCTATCGCGAAAGCAGATTCACGCAAGATGCGAGCAAACTTTGCGCGATGATGCCGAGACCTAGCCCAAAGAATGGATAAGCCAATGGAAGACGAAAACAGCCTCTACACATGCATTTACACCAAGACCAAGTTCTCCGTCTCCGACGGCGAGCACATTCTTCAAAACTTTTTGGGCGCGCGGTGGGTTTCCGAGACGATTTCCTCCAATGAGGCGCAAGGAAAGTTTGGCGAAACCATCGATGTCGCTTTAGAGCAGGGCCTCCGAGAAATCCGGAACACGCTGGGAACCAAGGGCGGGCGCGGCGGGGAAGACCCGTCGCTAAAAAATATTGTCGGAGATTCCGGAACCGTTTATACGCTGGCTCCGGGCGGCGCGCCCTCTATCTCAGAACCAGTCTTGAAGACGAGGTCGTTGCCGGACGGCCGGCACGAAATAAACGCCGTATTGGGCGACCTGAAGCAGGTCGGCTGGGCGGTCGTCAAGATGCGACAAGCTTTCCCGGACATAAAGTTTGATATTGATGAAATACGGCAACATGCGGTTGAGACGAAGACCTACGTCAACGACAGCATGCGCCTGCAATCAGGCTTAGGGGGCGATGATTTCTTTCGTGGCGCTTTGAAGGCGGCGTTCAATTTTCGACGCTTGGATTGATAAAGTGGCCAAGGAAGTTAAACGAATCAATTGGTGAGGTAGATATGTCCATGAACGTTCCAGCCTCGCCCGCCAGGACGAGGCCTGTCGACCGGGCAGAATGGGTCGCCCATATCAGGACCCTTCGGGATCTTCTTGCTCAGGTATCGGAATTTCAGCACGAAAGGCGACTGTCGATCAAATTAGAACTTGATTCTGCTAATGCTATGGTTGCGGAGTTCTATGGCAAACACGAAACGCTTGATTCGCCCGCCTTGGCGAGCGAGCAAGCTTATTATCCGAGCCACTGAAAGGTAGTCCAGCGTTGCCATTTGTAAAGCCACCCCGAGGGGGGCTTCTTTGCCTTGTCCATGCAAGCACTAGATACTAAGCATGCACATAGGTTGGCTTGGAGGGCCGGCCACCCCCGGCGGCAGAAGCGCTTTCATCCATCCGTTCCACCAGGCTCGACGCAAAGCTGATTTGGAACGCGATTGCCTTGCGGTCACGCTCTATCAAATCACCGTGAGAGAGGACCTCGCGCAATTGCTTGGCGTAATCTTCCCAGTCCGCGCGAGCGCTGGCCCCATAGGCTTGTGGGGCAAAAGGAATATTCATCGCCATTGCAGCGCCTCATCGTTTCGATTTAAATCAATTCTTAGTCTTGCACGAATCATGGCGGTTGGCAACCCAGCTTGCCGACAGATGCGAATAATATCCAAGGGTTGACACGGCTGCCGAGCCTTGTCGCGCGGGCTTCGCATTCGGACGGAAAGTTTTACAAAGCATGGCGGTCTGACGCAATGAGTCAAAGCGTGGAAACACCGGCTTTCGTTGTCGACCGCGCGAGGCACTGGCCTTCAGCATTTCTTGCCAAGCGACGGCCTTCGCGGGAGCGAGCTTCTCAGCGCCTCCGTGAATGCTCGGGCTTGGGTTTCGCCGCTGAAGGTTTTTGTGATGGCCGCGGCGTGTTTTCGTTTGGCGAGCGAGTCGGTTTATGACCGGGGCTTGCTCGGGCGGCCAACGCGCGCGAAGGCGGCGACCGCGACGGGCTGCGAATCCTGCTGCGCCTGCGCTTGGGAGAACGTCGGCTCGACGCGTGAGTCGACCGCGGCTCTGGCCTCCGAAATCAGCGCGCCAGCCGTGCCCGCGAGGGGCGTTTTGGCGGCTTTGCGGCGGCGAAGGACGCCCGCCAAAGAATTCGCCCCCAATGCGCCGCCCAGCGCGAGCGAGCCCAAAGCGGCGGCGTTGATCCACTGCCCGGCCGGGTCGTTTTCCTCGGCCGCGCGGCGACGCGCGATTTCTTGATCCAGCTCATCCGCCGACGCCAGGCCCTTCGGAGCCTCCATGCGCGGGCGGGTCTTGCCGGTCGCCGGATCACCCCCTTGCGTGAGGGAAAATGACACGACGTCGGGCAAGGCCGCGGCTGAATGCGCTTTGTGCGCTTTCGCCGAATGCCCTGAGTGAGAGCCGCCGGGTTCCTGCGCGTGCGCCGGGAGGGCCACGGCGGTGGCGGCGAGAAGGCCCATGGCGAGGGCGTGGCGTGTGACAAGGCGGACGAATTCGCGCATGGGGAGGGAGGCTCGGAAAAAACGGCGGAAAGGAAGGAGCGGAAGGAATGGCATGGGCTTATTATCGCGAAATTTGGAGAAAAGGTCAAAAGCCAAAAAGGCGGAATGGAAAAAAGAGACGGCCGGGGGCGAGCGTTCGCGCATTCTCGCGGAAAAACCGAAGAGGCCTGCGCGGAAAGAAGCGCGCATACAAAAAAGCCGCGCGCGCCCAACAACCGGCGCAAATTCGCCGTTTGAGGCCGCTTTTGGGCGCCAAGCGCCCTTTTCTTGCCGCTTGCGGTTCGCCCTCTTTCTTGTTGAGGCAGGGGCCGGCCTTGTCCGCCAAGCCTCGGCGCGATAGAATGAACGCATGAGAAAAAATCTGGATTCATTTCCCGCGTCGGCTTCGCCTGGGGCGTTTTCGCGACTGGCGAGGCTTGCCGGCGGCGTCGCTCGCGCGTTGTTCCGCGACCCCGCCGAGGATTTGCGCGCGTTGATGGATGCGCCCCCGCTGATTTGGGCGGCCGAGACCGACAATTTGGAGGGCGTGCGGAGAAACGCTTCGGAAAAGACATGCCGAGAGACCGACTGGCAAGGCCGCACCGCCTTGATGCGGGCCGCGGCGGCCAATCATGTCCAGTGCCTGAATTATTTGCTGCCCCTGAGCGACCCTGACCAACGCGATCCAGAAGGCCAAACGGCTCTGTCGTTGGCCGTTTCGTGCCACAGCTGGGGGTGCGCGCACACGCTTTCGCATGCGTCGGATCGGTTGGGCGAAAACCGAGACGCGGCCTGGCGGCTGTTGCGGACGGCGATCGAGGACGGCAATCACAGGGAGACTCGCTTTTTGGCGTGCGACGACATCGCCTCGAAGCCTGATGGAAATGGCGTCACGCCCCTGATGGTCGCGGCCCTCAATGATTCCGCGTCGTGCGCGCGAATCCTCCTGCCCGTGAGCGACCCCGCGGCCAAAGACTGCGATGGATTCACCGCTTTCATGCGCGCGGCGCAACGAGACGCTCGGGAGACGTTGGAGGTTTTGGCGCCAAAAAGCGACGTGAACGCCGTGGACAAAACGGGCCGCACGGCTTTGATGATCGCCGTGGGCAAAGACAGCCGGAAAAGCCGAGAAACCCTGGAGTGGCTTCGCGGCGTTTGCGACGCGACGATTCGAGACAGCGAAGGCCGCTCAGCGCTTTTGATCGCGTTGGAAAACGACAATGGCGACGCGGTGGAAACACTGGCGGAGTTGGCCCAGCCCGACGAAGTGGACGCCTTGGAAGCCTGGGCGCGAGAGAATCTCAATGAGCGCGCGCTTGCGGTGGCCGAAGCCTTCGCGATGCGCGACGCGATTGGCCAAGGCAGCGCAAGGCCGGCGAAAAAGAGCGACGGCCAGGGTCGGGGCGACGAATCCATGGGCTCCTCGTCGCAGCTAGCTCCCGCGCCCAAACAAGCGGCGCGCAGAATTTGACAAAACCCGGGGCGGCAATGCTGCGCTCGGTCAGAAAAATGCGCGGGCGGAGACGCTCGGAGCGTGTTTTATGCGTTTTGCCGCGACAGTCGGGCGATTCGGCGCTTGCGTCCAAGCAGCGGGCCGGAGAAAATGAAGGGCAGCCAGCGCAATCGGCGGAATCAAAAAAACGCTTTTGCTCCTGTTTTGCTTTTCTTGATCGCTCGCGCGCCGGGCCATTGCCGCGACGTCTGCCAATTACATGCCATTCGCTTGTTTCGGTCTGACGCGCTCATCAAGCGCTCAATTCATGTTTTTTTCACGCTCAAACCCACTCCCTCCCGGCGCGCCATGGACAAGATCCAGAAACAAAAGCTCAAAACGCACGGCGTGATCGCGCTGTCGGCCTTCGCCGCTTTGGCGTCCTTCTATGGGATGGCCATCGAAGGCATCAAGGGCCACGACGTGAACAAGGAAATCCGCCAAACCTGGCCCGGCCTGGCCGACACGCCGGCTGTGCGCGCGGATCAATGGACGGCGTCGCCCAGTTCGTCGTATCTGAACGCTCCGGACTGGAAGGGTGTCGAAGACTCCGCTCGCTGGGCTGAGATCGTGTCGGACGGCGCGGGGCCCGGAGAAATTGACGAAAGCACGCACTGGTCGCGCGTTCGCACCGGCCGCGTCGGCGAGCCCGTCGAGCTCAACGTGCAAGGTATGGTCGGGCGGCTGCCGGCGTTCGCCTTGGACATTGGGTCGGATCGCACGGTGACCGACTCCAAGGGGAACACGAGCACGCAACACGACTACCATTACGTCATGAAACGCGCGATGTTCCTGCATGACGCCCCGTCCAGCGCGGTGGTGCTGGGCACGAAGATCGCTCCGAAAGACAGCGCGGACGACGGCTGGGGCTCTTCGCGCCCGGATTTGATCACAGAAGACCACCCGGCGGGCCACTTGGGCGACCAAGCGGACGGATCGAACATCCGCGGCATGACGACTCCGACAAGAATCACCGCCCCCGGAATTGTCGGCCAGCCGCAAGTGGCGTGGGCCTATGTGAAAAACACGACGCACAACGCGCAGGGCGATCGGGTGGTGACGCTGGGCTCGGGCTACGCGCCGCTGAGCGTGGTGCAAGCCGCTCGCGCTGAAACGGGCAAAGCCGACACCGCCTGGGCCTTGGCCACGGCCTTGTTGATCGCAGGGTTGGTGTCTGGCGGCCTCGCCGGATACATGGCGTGGAGCGCGCGGACTGACTCGAATTTCAACAAGCGCCTGACTGCTCGGCGTGGAATCTTTTGTCCATCGAATGCTGGCGGAACAGCAGTAACAACAAAAAAGACCTATCATAATGTTTAATTGGGGAATGGCTATGGCTTCGAAAGATAAAGAAATCTCGTTCGTGGATGCCGTTCAAAAACGGCATGTCGAAAGCCCTAACAGCGGCAAATTTTCGCAAGAAGAATGGCGGCGAGTATATAAAGAGACAAAAAAGACACCTCGGTGCACTGAGGTGTTCGAGACTGGACTCGTTTTGTTTGGTTTTTATGTATTTTATGATCGAGGTATCAAACAAGAAGGATCTCTGTTAACAGAGAATCCTGCCAAAATAATGGTCGGAGCATCAAATCAAGATGTGATGTTTATGGAAATAGGCTGGGCTCAATCAATGAATACCTTATCATCAAAAGGGTTCAATATTGACGACGCAAAAAGTATAAAGGGGGAGGCGGATATGTCATATGTTGGCAATATTGACGAGGCCACTGAAACCGGAGTTGAAGCGTTGAGCAGAGCTCTTAGCTTTACAAAAGATGTCGGGTTTGTTGATCAAAAAAAAAGAGGGCGAGGAATCGGGATTGATTTAATGACCAATTTATTGCGTGCTCACGCATCTCGTTCAATTGTTGATGCAATCTGGAAAAAATGTTTATGGCAGGGATATAAAGGGAGATTAGATCAGAACAAGGATTCTGAAATGGGATTGCCTGCATTTGTTTTTGAGCCTTCGAATAGTTTCAATGGCCCATCGGAAAAGATTTTAGCAGCTTGCAATCATAGACATTATACCCTACTCGCTCTTGAAATGTTTGACAACAGCATTATTCAAACCAACAAATCGGGGTTAAAGATTGTAAAATCGATTGATTTATCCGAAAACAATGATTGGGCGTTTACTGTGTACGATAATGTAAGTGTTCAAAACCCTCGATTAGCACAATTTTTGAACAAGAGGATGCAAATAGTAGACGATCCAGTGAATCAAGAGTTGATGAATATTTCAATTGGTAGTCTTGCAGGGTGCACGGCTCGGCAAGTGTGTGAGGCGTGGATAGCCGTTTCTCATTTATCGGAAGCTGTCAAGAAAAAGTGTGTGTCAGATTTTCTTGCAAAGACTACAAAAAAAGAAAAAAAGAAAATAAACGGAGCAGTGATAGAAAAATTCGCTCCCGAGTTCAAAAAGGATTTCCTTATAAAATTCATGAGTAAGTCGATGGGAATTGATCAAAAAAAAGCGGAGATTTTGATCGATTTTTTGATTTTTGATTACAAAAATAAGGAGAATATCTGGAGCCAGCCAATCGTCAAGATTGGTGTCGATACGTTTTCTTTAGTGTGGGGCGCGTGCAATGTTCAGCCTCGCTACTTTATAGAGAAAGTGGCGGCCAGATTAGGATTGGAGGTGACAAAAAAAGGTCCCGCCTTCGAAAAATATTGTGCCCACAGAATATCTCATGCAGCCAATAAAAATAATTTTTTAGATTTTGAAATGTCAAAAGGAGGGGCAAAATTCAGGCCATTTGGAAATGGTTTGTATGAAGAAATAGATTGTTCTTTTTTTGCCGACGGGATATTGTTCGTTTGCGAAATAAAGTGTTTAAATAGACCAACAGAAACGGTTTTATATAACAACCACAGGGGAAAGGTTGATGAGGCCGCAGAACAAGCAAAAAGAAAGGCTCTTTTTGTCGAAGCCAATATTGAAAAATTCTGTGCTATCTACCATCCACTGAGAGCCTATTCCACGGTGAAATCAGTTCAGCCATTGGTTTTGCTCAACAACGCCATTTGGGCGGGCCAGCCCATCAATGGTATCCCGGTCGTAGATTTGCCTATATTGGAAGAGCTTCTTAGTGGAAGGCACATGAAAAGTTTTGAACGACGTGGGGAAGTCGTCACTAAAAAATATCGAGATATATATCCTCTGCCGACAAGGCCTGGCGATGTTGCAGAACAAATGAAGAAGATGCTTTTTTCTCCACCACAGCTTGCTCATTATTTGAAGATCATGACAAGAATCGACAAATTTTTACCACTATTGCCATGGGTCGAATTCCAGGGAAAGCGCCATCCACGAGTCATTTTTGCTCAGTTCATCGCTGTTGAAATGACGGCAAACATGCTCAAAAGAGATACCTTTTTTGCATCAGAAACGAGCCCGCCATCAAGCGTGAGCCACATAAATAAAAAAAAAGGGATGCGTTAAAAATCGATACAAATCAATGCCGATCGCCATCATCGTGCAAAAAACGTTCTATTCTCGAAAGTTTTATGACTGACTTGTCTATAACAATGCGAATAATCTCTAACGCTTGACGCCCTTTCCAGCCGGGCCTTTTCCGTTGCTTTGTAAAATTTCCCGGCCAATTGCCAAGCTCGCGCGGCAAGGCTCCACAGCCATATCAAATTTTAGAGATTATTCGCATATAACAAAATGGCGGTTGCTTTCGAAATCATGATGTGGCAAAATATTTTTTGCTGTGCCCGTCCTACATGCTTGAATGGATCTGGCACTTGTTTTTTGCAATCTCTTCATTTCTTCTTTTTTCAAGGACATTCCCATGGCTAACATTCCCGTCGAAGTGAAGATTCTGGACGAACGAGCGGCTGAGTTGCCGACATACGGCACTCCGGGCAGCGCGGGCCTCGATTTGCGCGCCATTTTGGACGCACCGCTGACGCTTCTGCCTGGCGAAACGAAACTGATCCCGACCGGCTTGTCGGTGCACGTGAAGGACAAGGGCCACGCGGCGATGCTGCTGCCGCGCTCGAGCCTGGGCCACAAACGCGGTCTAGTGCTCGGCAACCTGGTTGGCCTCATCGACTCAGACTACCAAGGCCCCCTGATGGTTTCGATGTGGAATCGCGGCTCTGAGCCGCAAACGATCGAGCCCTTGGAGCGCATGGCGCAAATGATCATCGTTCCGGTCGTGCACGCGACCTTCACCGTCGTCAAAGAGTTTGACCTCTCCGAGCGCGGCGAGGGCGGCTTTGGGTCGACGGGCACGCACTGACCGTTCCCCAAAGGGCGCCCTCCTCAGAAAAGGCCCGGTGATAGCCAATGACGCCTGGCGGGGATTGAATCAGACACAGAAGCATGGGACGCCGCCGGCCAGGAGCCATTGCCTCAAAAAAAGCAGCCTTCGGGCTGCTTTTTCGCGCTTTCGCAATGCCGCGCCGGCGCATTGCAAACAGCACGCAATTGCCCCAAACTGATGGGAACCAAAGAAGCCGAGCCGCGGCGATCCACGCCCGCCGGCGCGCAAGGCTCTGAGCGGCTCGTTCAGCGGCCCCTTTCAACCCCGATTGCAAAATCCAAAGAGCGCGAAGATGACAAGCTTGATTCCGGCCAACAAATCCGAAAGCGCCTCGCACGCGCAGGAAGCCGTGGGCGAAAAGATTGCAAACCGCGCAGAAGGCCGACAGATCGAACTGGACGAGGCGTTGTTGTTGGCCGCCAAAAACGGCGCCAAAGAACAGGTTTTGGGCTTGATGGCGTTGGGGGCCAATCCGCAAGCGGCGAACCGGCACGGCAACACCGCGCTCATGGTCGCGGCGCGAAACCAGAACTGGGAGGCCATCGACGCTCTGCTGCCCACGGGAGACGGAAAACGGACCAACAGATGGAACGAAACGGCTCTCATCATCGGCGTGGGCAACGGCTCGCCCGATTCGTTTGGCCGCATGGTGGACTTGTTGTTGCCCATCAGCGACCCGAGCCACGCGGACCGGCAAAAAGACACCGCGCTTTTTATCGCAGCGCGAAACGGGGCCCTCGAAGCGATCGAAAAGCTGTTGGCCGCGTCTGCGGACCCCAAGCCAAAAAACGCGGACGGGACGACGCTGCTGATGCTTCGCGATATCCCTTTTTTTGGGGCGGACGAAAACGGGCAGAAGCGAGAGCGCGAGTGGCTGCGACTTGTGCTGAAAGGCAGCGACGTGAACGCGGAGGACGCCGTGGGGCACACGGCGTTGATGCGCGCGGTGTGGTGGAACGCGCATGGAGATCAGTTTCTCAAAATGCTGTTGCCCCATTGCGACCCGACGCACCTCAACAGCCAAGGGAAAACGGCTCTTGACGTGGCGGCGGAGGGCAAGGAGTGGTGGGCGGTGGAGGAATTGGCCAAGCACATGCCCTCTGCTGCGTTCTGCAAAGCCCTGCCCCATTTGGACAAAGAGCAAACGCCTGTGGCGTATGCGCGCGCATACGCGCAAACGGAAGCCAATGAGCTCAGCGCCTCTGTGGAAAAAACGCAAAAGGCTCGCCCCCCGAAAACATCAACCTCGCGCGCCGGGGAGGCAATGCCATCAAACGAGAGCCCTGCGGACGGTGATGACAAACCCCGAAGCCGGGCCAATCGAATTTAGGCCCAAAAAAAAGACTCGCCGCCCAGATCAAGGGCGTCAGGGCGCAACCGACAACCGCGAGAAATGACCATGCCCACTCCCTCTAGCCCGAAAAACATCTCGGCAAAACAAGCCGGAAGCATTGCAAAAAGAAGCCCGGCGCAGCGGCGACTGGATGACGCTTTGTTGGAAGCCGCGAAAGAGGATTCCGCGACAGTGATCGATCACTGGATCAAGCTGGGCGCAAATCCTCAAGCGGCCAACCGGCACGGCAACACCGCGCTCATGGTCGCGGTGCGCAATCAAAACTGGGGGGCGATTGACGTTTTGCTGCCCACGGGAGACGGAAAACGGTCCAATAAGTGGAATGAGACGGCCCTCATCAGCGGCGTGGGCAACGGAGAATCCAATCTATTTGCCCGAATGATCGATTTGTTGTTGCCCATCAGCGACCCGAGCCACGCGAACAAATGGGGCGACACCGCGCTTTTTGTCGCGGCGCGCAGCGGAGAGCCCGAGGCGATCGCGAAGCTTTTGGCGGTGTCGGAGCCAAAGCCTGTGTTGGCGAGTGGAGTGACGCTGTTGATGGCCGGCGACCCGCATTTTGGGGAAACCGAAGAAAAACGGCAGGAATGTTTGCGGCTATTGCTGGGCGCCAGCGACGTGGCCGCCGAAGACAACCAAGGATTGACGGCCTTGATGCACGCGGTGTCCTGGAGAACGCACGGAGAAGAGCTTTTTGCGATGCTTTTGCCCCATTGCGATCCGGCGCAAGTGAACAGCAAAGGGAAAACGGCGTTTGACGTCGCGATGAAGAGCCGAGAGTGGTGGGCCGTGGAAGCCTTGGCGGAGCATGCGTCCGCGGAAAGCCTCCGCAAAGCCCTCAGAAAGCTGACCCCAAACGCAACGCCCGTGGCGTATGCGCGCGCAGAGGCCGCGGGGTTGGCGCTCAGCGTTGAAAAAGCGCAAAGCCGCAGAGGCCGAAAATCAGGTTCGAAGCCGTCAGCGGAGATGCTCTCCAATGGGCAAAAGCCGCCGGGGACCGTTGGCGAGAGCGAAAACAAGCGTCGAAAGCCTAGGGCATTGTGAGGCTTATTTCGATCAAAATGAATCGACGCGTCGCTTCGCAAGCGTTTTGGGGACAGTGTCTGCGGCGAGCGATTCGGACCAAAAATCGGCAGAGGCGCAACACGTTGGAGCAAGAATTGGCGCATCCACGCGACGCGTTTGATGGTTGATCGCGAAGCGATTGCTCGGAACGACAGAGCCCGGCGATGAATCGAACAAAAGACCCTTGCATACGGGGGGACGGCCTGCGACAATCAGGCATTGTCTCGTTTTGATCAGATTTTGCCTCCTGCTCCCCGTCCTTCAAGCAGGGGCAATTCACCGCTTTGAGTCCGAAAAAAAGTCATGCCCCTCACCGACAACGACCGCGCGGCTCTCTGGCTGCTCCCGTTTTTTCAACGGGCGGCGGAGCATTCCGCGCATTTTCCGGCGCTGATGAGCGCTTTGGCGTCTGAGCGGGCGAAAGACGGGGCGCAATTTGTGCCTGCGCGCGCGGTTCTGAATGTTCTGGCTCGCGTCCTGGAGGAGGGGGGAGAAGAACGCGCCGAGCGATGCGCCGCGTTGTTGGCGGTGCCCGGGGAGTGGTGGCCCGAGAACTCCAAAAGAGAGCAAGCGTCGGCCTTGGACAAAGCGTTGGCCAAAGAGGAAATGGACAACCCGTTTTTGGCGAAAAAGCGTTGGCGCTTGCCGTTGGCGAACGCCGCGCGCCTCAAGGATTCAGCTTGCTTGCGCATTCTTGCGGGATTCGCCAAGGAGCGCCCGTCGTCATTCCTTGGGCATTGGACTGAGGGTTTGTGCGCGGCGGTCGAGTCCGAGAGCCGGGAATGCGTGGAGGTTTTGCTGGCTGAGAAGCCTGCGCGGGCAGCCGCCACTCCGGTTTGGCCGGCATCGCCGATTGTTGTGTTCGCCTTGCCCGAGTTGGCCGCGCGGCCCAAAGCTTCTGAGCGTTGGGAGGAGGGGGCTTTCTCTGCGTTGCTGCTTGCGGCAAAAATGGCGGCCTCCGAATTGGCGACGCGATTGTCCATGGAAATAGGCCTGGATGCGGCCGCGGCGATGGAAATCAACGAGAAGTCCATTCTGACAGAGGCCGTGGCTGGCGCCAATTTCAGAAAAGACCGAGAACGGGAGCGAGTGGCGATTTTGTCCATGGCGGCCCAATCCAGTTCAGCGGCCGCGATCAAAAAAGCTCTCAAACTGGCGGACCAGCGCGGCTTCGACGCCGGGTCCGACGAGTTGGCGCATTGGGCGGCGCCGGAGGACGCGGCGTGGGCATTTGCCCGGGCGGGCAAGAAAAAAATGCCCCGATGGGCCGCCAGGCAAGAGGGCCAACAAATGCGGCAAGCCATGGACGAAGCCGCGGCGCGCCGTGGTCGCCCAGACGCAATTCAAATCCCGCAAACCGCGTCGCGCTCAGGAAAAAGGCTTTAGTTCATTTTTTTTGCCGTCATCAATAAAAATTATTGAGGCGGCAACACCCGCGCAGGCGGGTGAGCTCTGAACGCGCGCGGCTTTGCTAAAGGCCTCTGATCGGGTAGAATGAAGGGGTGGCCAAAGCAGGCCATTTTCTTTTATTTTGACGGTCAAAATGGCTTTCGCTCCCCAAGACAATTCCGCTGAATCGCAACGCGCGCGAGAGTTTGACGCCTCGGCGGAGGATGGCGACACCCGCACGTTTTTGGACATTTTGAGCGATTTGCCGAGCGACTCGCTCGATCCGTCGCCGCTGGACGCCAGCGTGAATCCCGCGCGCAAAGAGCCCTCGCCGAACGCAAAAAAAACGGCGCCGATCGCGCATCCGCAAGCCCCGCGCTCCGCGCAACAAAGCGCGGCCATTCGCGCGCATGCCGCCGATCGCGCGGCCAAAGCCGCGGCGCGGGCGAAAATCCGCGCGGAAAAAGCAGCCCAGGAGGCCTTGCGCGCGCCGCAAACGCAATTGGCGTTCAAGTGGGAAGCGGCAGAAGCAAGCCCGGCCGCAGCCATGCCCGCGACAGCGGCGGCTGTTTTGGAAACCCTGCAGAAATTCACGATCATCCCGGCAAACGCCTCGACAGAAAACCCGGGGGAGGGCCAAACGCCTCCGAGCGTCCCCGTCGAAGCGCAAACCGCCGCGCTGGCCGCCACGCCATTGGTTTTTGAGGCGCCCGAAATCGCCATCCCGACGAGAGGCGCTCCCGTTCTGCCGCCCGCGCGTCCGCGCAAAGCGATGCCGGTGGCTCCGACAACGGCCGCGCCCGCGCAAACTCTGCCGCAGTCCATGCCGAAAGCAGTCGGAGCCGTGGGGGCTCTGAGCCCGGCGTCAGCGATGCAACCGATCGCGCAAAAAACATTGCCTTCCAGCGCGGCCTGGGGCGCCCCGAAATCCACCGCTCGCCCTGCGGCCTCCGCGGCCGCGCCTGGCGCGCCGGCGGCGGCGCAAGCTCGCGCAGGACACGCGGCTCCCCTGGGCGTCGTCGGAGTCGTGGGAGCCGTGAGGCCCGTGTCGGGCGCGAGCGGCGCGAAAGGCATGGGCTCGAACGCCGTGTGGGGCGCTCCGAAATCCGCGGCTCAGGCGGCAGGCTCCGCGAACGGCGCGCCGGCGCGCTCGACGGCCAGCGGGATCCGGAATGGCTTTGAGCCGTCCGACGCGGGCCGGCTGAGCGCGCAAGAAGAGTCGCGCCTCGAAGCGCTGGGCGTGCCGGTGGCGGAATTCTTGAAAATCGAGCGAGCGGGAATCGACGCGACGCGGGCGAGCACGCAAAACGCGGCGTTTTTCTCGCTGCGCGAGTGGACTCGCGTGTTCGCCAAGCGCCACCCGGCGCTCGCTCCTTGGACTCAAAGCCCCCAGTGGGGCATGATTCGGAAATTGGCTCTGTCGAAAATCGGGGCGACCCCCTTGTTCGAAGGCGGCAACCAAGACGCGGAGTGGGCGAAGTTCACGACGCGCCAGATGGTTGAGACTGAAAACGAAATGCTGGCGTTGGCCAAGAGAAAAACGCGCGAGTTCACGATTCCGCCGGGATTGATGGATCAAGCGTTCTCCACGCGCCCCAGCATGCAGGACGAGCAAATGGACGCCGTGCGCGCTTGCTGCTCGGGCGACAAGGCCATGTTGATCATGGAGGGCACCGCGGGGGCCGGCAAGAGCTTCACCTTGAACGCCGTGCGCGAAGTCTACGAGAACATGCCCGGGCGAACGCCGCAGGATGAGCCGGGCTGCGACATCTTGGGCACGGCCATTTCGTGGAACGCGGCGATGGTGTTGGAGGAGGAAGCCGAGTTGAAGGGCTGCGTCGCGATGGCCGGGCTTTTGATTGAAATGGACCGCGCGGAAAAAGAGGGCCGAGACTATTTCAAACGCAGGACGTTGGTCATCGTGGACGAAGCGGGCTTGGCGAGCACGGCGGAGCTGACGCGCTTGATGCGCCACTGCGCGAAAAGCCGGCATCCGGTGCGTTTGATTTTGACGGGCGACTCGTTTCAGCTGGCGCCCGTGAGCGCGGGGAACGCCCTGGAAGCCCTGGTGGAGGCGAACGGATCGGCTCGCCTGGACTTCATTCGCCGCCAGCAACAAGATTCGCACAAGAGCGCCGTCAAGCATTTTTGCCACAAACGGGCTCAAAACGGCTTGTTCATCTATTGGCAACAAGAAGCCATTCACTTCTGCAAGGACGCCGAGTCGCGCTACAAGCGCGTGGTGGGCGACTTCGTGGGTTGGCAACTGGACCACCCGACCAAGCAAGGGCTGGCGCTCGCGAACACGAACGAAGAGGTGCGCCGGCTCAACCTTGAAATCCGCGAAGCCATGAAGAAGGCCGGGCGCGTGACAGGGACCGAATACCGCCTGCGCGTCTACGACGGCAAGGTGGCGTTCGAAGCCCCGTTCGCCGTGGGCGACCAAGTGGTGTTTCGCAAAAACCTGACCAAGCAGCCGATTTTCAAGAGCCAGTTTCGCAAGCTGCATGAAGCCTTGACGCCCGAGGCTCGCGAGAAGGCCCGCAAGGCGCGAGGCGGGCTGTTCAGCAGCCTCTTGTCGTCCGTCGGCATGGGCAAGCCCGACGAAATCCAGGGACATGGCCTTTACAACCGCTCGAACGGCGTTATTTTGTCGATCAAGCCCAGCGTTCGCCGCTCGGGCACCTTCGACATTCGCGTGTTGCTTTCGGGCGAAGACGGCGGAGAAGTCCTCGTCAACACCGGCGACTACCTGGACGACGTGGAGTCAAGCGACGCCAAGGCGGCGCAACAAGGCCAATCCGGCCAATCCGGGCAGCAGAGACCGGAGAAACCGGGAGGGGGCGGCAAGGCCATCCCCATGACGCACAATTTCGCCTCAACCGTCTATTCGAGCCAAGGCCAAACCGTGGACCGAGTGATGTTGCTGGACTCGCCGCAAATTTCCTGCCGCCTGGCCTATGTGGGCATGAGCCGGCACCGCGAGCTGTGCGACGTCTATGTCGACCAAACCGAGCTCACGGAGCGCATGAAGAAGCAAATTGAGCGCGAAAAAGAGAGCCCGTGGAAAACGCACGCCAAGAAAATGGCCGCCACGCCCACGGAGTCCATGCTTCTGGCCGCGATGGCGCAAACCTGGAATGGCGACAACGCCAACCAAACCGCGTTCATGGCCCGCAAGCTCGCCAATGAGCGCCGAAAACGCTTTCCGCAGCCGCATGAAATGCTGCCTTGGCGCGCGCCGGAGGACAATCCGGACGATCACCCGAAAATTCGCTGGGAAAAGTCGAGCGGCTTTGGCGGGGCGGGCCTGTCGGCCTCCGCGCGCGGGGAAACGACCGCGAACCCAGGGGCCGCGGGCGGGGAGGCCGTTGAGCCCGGAGCGAACGCCGGGGCCGGTTCGCGCACGGGTTCAGCCAAGCCAAAAACGCAAGAAGAGACGGCCAAAAAGAGTTCTTTTTTGAGCTTCTTCGCGCGGGCCAAGGCGGTTGAAAAAGGCGCGGTGGTTTCCGTCGCCGAGGCCGCCGACAAGAAGGCGCCCGGAGAGCTTCGGATCGCCGACCTGGACGGCGTGTCGGCGGAATTGGCGCAGTCTTTGCGCGGCTCCGTCTGGGACGAAAACCGTTTCGGCGAAGAGCGCTTTTTGGCTCGCGACACCGCCGGCGAAATCCTTTCCCGCTACGACATCAACGGCCGTTGCGTCGTCGGAGACCGCGAGCCCACGGTGTTCCCGAACACTGAGCAATTGGCGGCCGGCCTGCCCGCGCCATTCTTGATCGTGCCGGACGCCCGCGCGGCCTTGATTTCCCACGCCCATTATCGGCAAAAGCACGCCCAATCGCCCGAAAAAATCCCCCACATCGTCGCGGCCTTCGCCGACACCGATTGGTCGAAGTTGGAGGGCTGGACGGGCCGCCTGGACCAAGCGAAGGTTTTTGTCGCCTGGTCCC